>Ga0302266_10001060_pt1 | contig 26040 bp, 26 predicted proteins | sample III_Bog_E1_2_FD_194559 | JGI IMG/M metagenome (GOLD analysis project Ga0302266, IMG submission 194559) | Peat permafrost microbial communities from Stordalen Mire near Abisko, Sweden - III_Bog_E1_2 | ecosystem: Environmental > Terrestrial > Soil > Wetlands > Peat | place: Sweden: Abisko... | reverse complement strand
TCTGACCAAGGAGAACCAAGACGATGCCGTCCTTGACACAGAAGGGGATTACTGAACTTGTGATGCCGTCGATGGTCTTATAGGGCATGAAAGGCTCCCGTGATTGGCCTGGCAGTCAGTGCGAGGTACTCGATGAGAGCGTCAGGTGTGGCTTTGCCTATGTCGGTCAGCCTGAGAGAGGACGTTTGCCCTCAGCATGTCGTGACGACGATTAAGTGCATTCAGCGTCTCGAAGAACCCTATAGTGTCGCACGGAATCAGCCGCGTCCCCTGGTGGATTAATTGACAAAACGAGTGCTGCCTATTCCTCCAGTAGATCGGCCCCGTTCGGTCTCCACACGCGTGCCGTCAAGCGTCAAGTGCTGGCCGTTCGACCCCATCGTAGTTGCCGCGGATAGAGAGGAGCAGCTCTCATAACTTGTTGAACTGCATTCAAACGGCCGAGAGTTCGTCGACCCAATATCCTTCTCGATTGTAGTATCCATACAAGCCTGTCTCGTAATCCCGCGTGAGCGAAGACTCGTCGGTATACTCCGGCGCCGCCTTGATGGTCTCGCGAGTCAGTCCGATCTTAACTTCCCTGGAATCCCAACTCACATTGTCTATCCACTTCGGTGATATTAGAACCTTTTTCCCAGGCCACCAATTTCTTGTCGCCACAACAAGGTATCGAATTGCCCAGGTCTCGGAATCAATGATGAAGTCATCGACATGGCCGATCTCGCCGTCAACCGCGAGGAGATGGTAGCCCGTAACCTCGTGAGTGCTGCGAAGATGCGGGTCCCATCCCATCGCGTCCGTGGCGCCAAATCCCCGTCTGGTGCGATCTAATTGAACATGCGCGTACCTTCCCCACATGTATGGCCCACCCCAATAGTTCGGAAGGTCATAGTATCCGTTGTAGGAGGTTTCATATTGACGGGAGACCGGCTCGTCCGTATCAACAGAGGGACTCTCTTCGATCTGCTTCCTGGTCAATAGAACAGACACTTGCTCTTCAACATCATTGAGACCGCCGAGAGAGTACGGCGAGATCAACACCTTCTTGCCGCTAAGCCAACCCTCTGAGTTTGCGACAAAGTATCGAATTGCCCAATATTGGTCGTCGAACAGGAACTCATTCGCCGACCCTATTTCTCCATCAAGACTCTTGAGTGAGTAACCCTTGAGTTCCTTTGCTTTAATTAACATCACATCTCCTTTGTATTGATTCTTCCATTGAATTGGCAACGGCAACCTGCATGTACGGCGCTGCGAAAGAACGAGTCCCACATTACCTTGTCCTCCAACCCAGACGCAGCGCAGTCAGGCCGCTTCTTAGACGAGTACAGCTTGGCCATAAACCGCGTAGTGGCTCTGTTCGGTGCCGGCAATGATGTCCTTTGCCTTCTCTACCTCTTCAGGTGTTCCGTGGACGACAAGCACGTACTTGTCGGTCTTCAAGGCGACATCGTACTTCAGGACGCTGTCCTTCGGAATGCCGAGACTAATCAGGCCCGCGCCAATCGCACTTACACCTCCAACGACAACTGCGCCTTCGAGACCAGCAACAATCCACGCTACGATTGGACCGGCTGCAAGAATCGGTCCGAGTCCTGGTATGAAGAAGAGACCCGATCCGAACAGCAACCCCCAGAAGCCACCCCAGAATGCTCCAACCTTGCCCTAATACATCATGCGATCGCCGGCAGTGTAATACCCGACGACATGTTCATCCGTGTGCGTATCTCGTCCTACAATCGACAGGCTCTTCATATCGACGCCGGCCTCCTGGAGTTCCTTTACAGCATGCTCGGCCTGGTCGTGAGTGTCATAGATTGCCGCTACAGAGTTTCTCGAGTTCATTTCCATCTCCTTTTCCATGGTTGACGTGACATCGCTTGGGTGGTTGCTCTTGAAGCGCCAATGCTGCAGCAATGATCTTTCTGGACATGCCAACGGGAGCCCTATGCAATCCCGCATCATGATTCGCATACGAACTGTGAACAGTTCGCTCAATAAGCATTTCATTTTTGAAGGTTCCAGTGCTGAGCAATTGCGTACACGGAGCAGAACGTGTCCCCTGTACCCACTCAGGCGGCTTTGAGCATTTTGCTTTTTGACGCAATGCAGTCAAGAAGATCGCTCCAGGATTTGGCGAACGAGGCAACCCCTTCGCCGACCAGTTGGGCGGCAACACCCTTCGTGTCGATACCGGCTTTTGCGAATTCCGAGAGTATCTTGCTGGAATCCCCGGGCAGAGTATCGCCGAATTCTTCATGAGCGGAAAGGGCTTTCAGAGTAGCTTCTGGCATCGTGTTCACGGTGAAGGGCCACGCAAGAGCTTGAACGTAGAGGATGTCGGAGGCTTTGGGGTCCTTGGTACCGGTGCTGGCCCATAGAAGGCGCTGGGAACGGGCGCCGGCGTTCAGGATGCGCAGCCACCGCGGCGAGTCAAGCAGAGCGCGGTATCGCTCATAGGCCTCTCCGGCGATGGCGATGCCAAGCTGGTTCCGCAAAGACTCCGGCACCTTTTTTGCTACTGCAACGTCCCAACGGCTGACGAAGAGTGAAGCTACGGAGCCGACATCGGGATTTAACCCGGCGGAGATTCGACGTTCGATGCCGCGCAAGTATGCCTCGGCAGCCGCGACATATTGCTCACCAGAGAACAGGAGGGTTACGTTGATGGGCACCCCTGCGAAGATTGCCTCCTCAATGGCCGGAAGCCCCTCGCTGGTGCCCGGGATCTTGATGAAGAGATTGGGCCGTCCCGCGCGGGAGTGAAGAGCCTTGGCCGCGGCCAGAGTAGCCGCCGTGTCGCGGGCCAGCAGGGGCGAGACCTCCAAAGATACCCAGCCGTCCACGCCGTCTGTCCGCTCGTGGATCGGGCGGAAGAGATCGGCAGCCTGCTGCAGGTCCTCGATCGCCAATTCAAAGAAGAGAGCCTCGCCCGATTTGCCTTCTTTCAGTTTCTGGCTGATCGCGCCGTCATAGTCGTGACTGTTCTTAATGGCGTGATCGAAGATCGTTGGATTCGAGGTAAGACCCGTGATCGATAGCTCTTGTATGTAGCGTTGAAGGGTGCCGTCGGCCAGCAAGCCGCGGGTGATGTTATCGAGCCAGAGGCTCTGGCCGATCTCATGAAGTTTCTGGGTTGTTTTCATTCCATTTCTCCTGGAGTGGACAGTGCTACGTTGATTTGTCCGGCTATGATCGGGTTGGACTAAACTGACGGCGTCCGGCTTTTCATTCCGATGAGCCTGCGCTGTTGGGGTTATGCCAACCACCGCCTGCCGCGATGATTGTGTCAGCCTGCCGTGGTCCCCAGCTGCGGCGTTTGTAGGGGTGAACGCGGTGATGATTCTTGAGAACCGGATCGACAACTACCCACGCGGCCTCAACCGCGTCTTCGCGCGTGAAGAGCGCGCCGTCGCCGGCCATTGCGTCGCCAAGAAGCCTCTCGTAGGGCGTCTCGTCGCCCGTCCGCTCCTCCGACAGATAAAGCTCTTTCTGCTCTCCAACGAAATCTTCGCCCGCGAGCTTGACTCGCGCGGCAAGGGCAATGGCCGGGTTGGGGGAGAGCCGGAAGCGCAAGTAGTTTGATCGGCCGGTCAGCGGCTCCGAGTCGGCGAAAAGCCTCTGCGGCGCCGGTTTCAATTCCACCAGGACCTCAGTCGCGGTGTCCGGCAGGTATTTGCCGGAGCGCAGGTACCACGGCACGCCCTCCCATCGCCATGAATCGATAAATAGCCGGAGGGCGCAGAAGGTCTCGACGTCGGAGCGCTTCGCTACATCCGGCTCGTTCCGGTAACCGGCGTACTGGCCGCGGACCACATCGTCTGGCGTAAGAGGTCGCATGGCTTGAAAGATCTTGGCCTTCTCGCTGTGCACTGCACCAAAGTCCCGGCCCGCCGGTGGTTCCATGGCCAGCAGTGCAACGACCTGGAAGAGGTGATTTTGGATCACGTCACGCAAGCAGCCTGCGGTTTCGTAAAACTTCCCGCGCTTTCCCACGCCAAAGCTCTCCGAGAGAGTGATCTGGACGCTGGCCACGTAGTTGCGGTTCCAGATCGGCTCAAGGAACGAATTGGCAAAGCGGAAATAGAGAATGTTCATGATCGCTTCCTTCCCGAGGAAGTGATCGATGCGGAAGATTGAGTTCTCCGGGAACACCGCATGCGCGACTTGGTTGTTGCCTCGGCAAAATCGGTATCGTCAACATTGGAAACAAAGCGGAAAGTCAGATCGCGCTGTGAATAGTGGCGTAGTGCCTCATAGGCCATCACTGGGCCCAGATCGGACCCGCCGATGCCGATATTGATCACATTGCGGATTGGCTTTCCCGTATAGCCCTTCCACTCTCCGCTGCGTATGCCGTTAGAGAAGACGGCCATCTTGTCCAAAACGGCGTGCACCAAGGGCACAACGTCCACTCCATCGGTGAGAATCTTCTCTCCAATTGGAGCGCGCAAGGCCACATGCAGAACCGCTCGGTTTTCGGTGGTGTTGATCTTTTCCCCTCGAAACATCTGGTCGATGCGTGAACGCAAGCCAGACTCTCCGGCAAGTTGCAGCAGCAGCGCCACTGTCTCGTCGGTGATGAGGTTTTTGGAGTAATCGAGGTAAATGCCCGCAGCCTCAACCGTAAAGCGCTCCCCCCGTGTTGTATCTTGAGCAAAGAGATCTCTTAGCTGAAGTGTGCAGTTCGTCGTGGCATGGGCCTCAAGGGCCTTCCATGCCCCCGTTCCAATGAGTGATGTCCCAACTTCTGTCATGTTCAATCCGCTTTCAATCCTTGGTTACTGTGTGGGCCGGTGTCGCACCCTGCAGCCACAGTTGGCTGCGCGACCGCGTGCCGGTAAGACGACATTGCAGCATCTTTTTCGGAATCTTCTGTCGACGTAATGTCTTTTCATGCCCAGGCAAGAGTTCTTGTATAGCGTCGCAAGTATCGGCCAATCCAGCTCAGGAGTGCAGGTCATAATTGCTCACTAAAGACGTCCGTTATCCCAGTTCCGGGACTGACGAAGCCAGCACAAGAGAAAGCATCGGGCAGATTGGAAGGGACTGTGCAAGACAGCACAGTCCCCACTCTCCCCGGAGACAATAATCGTCACTTGACCGCGACAAAGGTCCGGCGAGGAGCACGTCATGTCTGTTTGTCATGGTCTGGTGTCCATCCCGACAAGGATCTTGTTGCCTATCGATTTCAGCCCATCATCCCAATCGGCTTTAGAGACGGCGGCCGACCTCGCATTGCACTTCAATGCCGAGCTCTTCCTTGTGAATGTCCTTCCGATCTTCTCGACCTTCACGTCAGAATATGCGGTTCCCCAGGTGCAGTTTCAACAGGAAGAGAAGACACGTGCAGAGAAGCAATTGGCGAGGACACGAGCAGTTCTCACTGCCAGAGGAGTGAAGGCAGGGTCAAGTGTCGAACTTGCGAATGACATTGCCGAGTGCATCATGGAGGTAGCAGAGCGCGAGCATGTCGACTTCATGGTTATTTCCACGCACGGCATCTCCGGCTGGCATCCACTGGTCTTCGGGTCGATTGCCGAAAAGGTCGTGAAGCTCGTGGAGTGTCCCCTCTTGCTTCTTCATTCTGCCAAGCCGGAAACCGGCATGAACACTCCTTCAGACCGATCGATGGAATGGTGGTAGTGAACGTAGCGGCAAGGACCAGATCAACGACACGAGGTGGGAGAACAGTTTAGATGTCATGGAACCGGAATGAAGCTCCCCCACAAGGAACAAGGTCGCCCTGGTTTCAGATTGGACGGTTCTTGTTGCTGGTCGCCTCGGCCATCGCTATTTTCCTGCTTGTCCAGTCCATGATGCAGCACCGCTTCTTTCGCGGCGGCCGCATCGACCGGTACGGCCACCTAAGGCAGTAATAGGTGATGGAGGGACTCTGATTGCGGTCCACAAGAATGCCCTTCGACGCGTTCCTTGGTCTCACAATCACATGCATGCGGCTCATTGAGAGGGCCGCTTCTCGCCCTGCCGCTTTGGCGCGCAGATTTAGCAGGCCAAATCAGCACTTCCTAAATCTGACTTCTCAATTGACCGGTTCAAGGGGGACCGGAGCATGTGATACTCCATAGACTTCCCCACCAACATTTGTTGACAATGCAATGTGGTGCCGGTCGAGAAGGGTTGTGGTGCATGCATATAAGGAGTAGATGCGTCGACATGGAGGCGCTTTACTCGCGAATCGCCAGCCAGCGCAGGATCACGCGAGGACGCCAATGGCTGGTTTCTGGCAGTTGTGCTCGAGTACTTGATCGAGCAGGATTACGTTGAGCAGCGGCTTGTGCGCCTGGATGCAGCCCATGGGATCGATGAGACCGAATTTGCGGAATCGGTTGAACGCAGCGGAAGTGCGGCAGATGGTTAAGGCAGTAATAGTTCTTTCTGAACAGGGTAAGAGCATTCCCCTACCGCATCCGGCAGAGTGCGATCCTGCTTTGTCCGATGAAACCGTACCTCTTCCGGTTACTCCCCGACGGAAATGGCTGCTATTCCGCGGAGCCGCAAATTATCCGGACTTAGGCAGTGCCATGCATCAACTCAAGCAAATGCTGTTCCTGTCCGGAGGATCGCAGGCGCGGCCCGACTGGCCATCCGCGGCCGGCGTCCGAGTTCTGCCCTCTTTTAGAGCCGAGAAGGACAAGTCTCGAAAGACCCTGCGATATCGAATGAGAGCAAAACTGAACAGAACTTGATGGGAACACGGTTCACGCTCACAGCAGGAGGGCGCAAGCATGCCGGAACAGTTTGAGAATCCAGAAGTGACCAAGGTCGAAGACGAGACGATCTTGGACGGAACAGCAAAGAAGCGGATTGAGCGCGTTGCCGAAAAGGCTGCGGAGAAGGCTTCGCACACAGAGCACAGTTTCGACCAGGGATCGAACGATCTTTTCAAAGTTAAATGACGCCGGGGGCTTCAATATCCGGCGACGCCACTCACCCGAGCGACATTCCTCGACTTGTGACCTAAGGGCATCGGATATCGCTCGACATTTGCGCGCAACCGAACGGTCCACAAGAGATGCGACGATCTGGCGACCTGCTCCCCGCACTGACAGGCACCTGAACACCAGGCCAAAGGGCCGGATTAGGTGTTGTCTAGCCTCCAATGCAGCGATACCCAACCCAAACGGAGCAAGAACTGGAGAACAATCATCGTGACAACGAATCCAGATAAGCCCGAGTCGAAGCCTGAATCGAAGCCGACGCCCAGTGCAGATAAACAGGGGTCGAAGTCTGACTCCAAGCCATCTCCGAAGGATGACAAAAATGCTCTGAAGTCGCTTCCCATGCCCGAGCTGATGAAAAAGCTAGGGTCATCGGCCGACGGTCTCACGCAGGCCGAGGCCGTGAAGCGCCAGGCGCAGTATGGGCCCAATCAGCTCAAGGAAAAGAAGACAAACGAGTACCTCAAGTTCCTCTCCTATTTCTGGGGTCCCATTCCTTGGATGATTGAGGCTGCCGTGATCCTCTCCGGCGTCGTCCGCCACTGGCTCGATTTCTTCGTGATCCTCGCGCTGCTTTTGTCCAACGCTCTAGTCGGATTCTGGGAAGAACACCAGGCGGGCAATGCCATCGCCGCTCTGAAGGCCCGGCTGGCGGTCCTGGCGAAAGTGAAGCGGGACGGTAAGTGGGAAAACCCGAAGGCGAGGGAACTGGTTCCGGGCGATGTCATTCGTCTGCGATTGGGAGACATCGTTCCCGCCGACGCGCGCCTGCTCGATGGCGATTCCATCGAGGTAGATCAGTCTGCACTGACCGGCGAGTCGCTGCCAGTCACCGCCAACTCCGGCGGGGCGGTGTACTCCGGCTCCATCATCCGACAGGGTGAGATTGACGCCATCGTCTATGCCACCGGGACAGACACCTATTTCGGCAAGACCGCGCAACTCGTCGAGCAAGCTCATACTGTTAGCCACTTCCAAAAAGCTGTGATGAAGATCGGCGACTACCTGATCGTTTTGGCGGTCGCTCTGGTCGCTCTGATCCTCGCCTTCGCACTCTTCCGCGGTGACAAGGTTCTCACCACGCTGGAGTTCTGCCTGGTGCTCCTGGTGGCCGCCATCCCCGTCGCCATGCCCACTGTTCTGTCGGTGACCATGGCCGTAGGCGCGCGGCTGCTTGCGAAGAAGGAAGCGATTGTAACCCGGCTGTCAGCCATTGAGGAATTGGCTGGCGTTGATGTTCTCTGCTCCGACAAAACTGGAACACTGACCCAAAATAAACTCTCTCTCGGTGATCCGTTCTGCGTAGATGGAATCTCTGCCGGAAATGTTGTTCTGTGGGCGGCGCTTGCCTCCCGGGCCGAAGACAAGGACACCATTGATCTGGCGGTCATCGGCGGTGTAAAGGATGACAAGGAACTGAAGAGCTGCAAGGTACTTCACTTCATGCCTTTCGATCCGGTGCACAAACGCACCGAAGCCACCGTCAAAGGGGCGGACGGAAAACAGTTCTTTGTAGCCAAGGGAGCGCCGCAGGTCATTCTCAAGATGGCGATAAATGCCGCCGAAGTAAAGACAGCGGCAGAAAAGGCCATTCTTGACTTTGCCGGCCGCGGGTTCCGCTCGCTGGGCGTGGCCAAGGCCGACGAGCAAGGCAAGTGGAAGTTCATGGGCATTCTGCCCTTGTTCGATCCGCCGCGCGCGGATGCCAAGGAAACCATCGCCAACGCCATCCAAATGGGCGTAAAGATCAAGATGGTGACAGGCGATCAAATTGCCATCGCCCGTGAAACTTCAAAGCAACTGGGTCTGGGCACCAACATCCTGGACGCCAGCGCGCTTGGCGACACGACGAAGAAGGCGACGCCGGGAATTTCTCAGGAGATCGAAAAGGCGGACGGCTTCGCCCAGGTATTCCCAGAGCACAAATTCTTTATCGTGGACACTCAGCAGGACTCTGGCCACATTGTCGGCATGACCGGCGATGGAGTCAACGACGCGCCCGCGCTAAAGAAGGCCGACTGCGGCATTGCCGTTTCCGGCGCCACAGATGCGGCCCGGGCGGCAGCCTCGATCGTCCTGCTCTCTTCTGGACTCTCAGTGATCATCGATGCAATCAAGGAGAGCCGCCGCATCTTCCAGCGCATGAACAGCTACGCCATGTATCGCATCGCGGAGACGCTGCGCGTGCTGTTCTTCATGACCCTGGCCATTCTGGTCTTCAACTTCTATCCCGTGACCGCAGTCATGATCGTGATGATCGCGCTGCTCAACGACGGCGCGATTCTGTCCATCGCGTATGACAACGTCTTATATAGAAACAAGCCGGAAGCCTGGAACATGCGGCTTGTTCTCGCAATCTCCACTGTGCTGGGAGTGATCGGCGTTGTGGCCGCGTTTGGACTGTTTTATCTCGCCGAGCGCGTCTTCCACCTGGATCGTGGCCATGCCCAGACCCTCATGTATTTGAAGCTCTCTGTGGCCGGGCATCTGACCATCTTCCTCACCAGAACACGCGGTCCATTCTGGTCAATACGTCCCGCGAAGATACTGTGGATGGCCGTGCTCGGCACACAGACGATCGCTACGCTCATCGCTGTCTATGGGTTGTTCATGACGCCGCTGGGATGGAAATGGGCAGGCTTCGTGTGGGGCTATGCGATTGCATGGGCGCTCGTCAATGACCGCATCAAGCTGCTCGCTTATAGAATTTTTGATCCCGTCAAAGCCCAGCCGAAGAGAGATGCCAAGGCGGAACCAAAGCCCGATGCCAAAGCTGAGCCAAAGCCTAATGCAAAACCTGACGCACCTGCGCCCGATACCAAGACTGATACAAGGCCTGATGCTAAGGCTGAGCCGAAGCCCAATGCCAAACCTGAAGCGCCTGCACCCGAAGCCAAGGCTGAGCCAAAGCCCGAAGCCAAAACTGACAAGCCCAAGCCGGAAGCCAAGGCTGACGTGCCTAAGCCCGATGCCGAACCTACCGCGCCTACACCCGAAGCCAAAGCAAAGCCAAAGCCTGATGCAAAGACCGAGCTAAAGCCTGAAACGAAAACTGAACCTAACGCCGACGCCAAGGCAGATGCACCGAAACCTGATGCCAAGACACCTTCCAATCTGACGCCACAGGTCGCCAAGCGAGCCTACGAGATCTACGAGAAGCGAGCCGGCAACGACGGTACTGCAATTCAGGACTGGAAGAAGGCCGAGCAGGAGATTCGGAATGATGATGGCAAAGCTGAGCCAAAGCCCCCGGCTAAAGCTGGCACGCGTGCGCCCGATGCCAAGGCTGATGAGCAGAAACCCGAAGCTAACGGCAAGCCACAGCCTGATGTGTCGCCACAGCTTGTCAAACGAGTTCATCAAGTCTACGAGCAGCTTGGGCGCGAGGACGTTCAAACCGTCCAAAACTTTGAGAAAGCAGAACAAGAGCTTCAGAACAATGAATCCAAAAAATAGACAGACACAAACAGCGGGGCCTGCATGACAGACAAATCGAACGTAACAATTGCGGCAAAGGATTTCCACGTACCGCACGGCAAGAAGGTCAACCTCAGCGCATGGCCTACGGCCGGACCGGCACTGACCAAGTCGAAGAAGGAATATCACCATGTGCTTGCAGAACATGTGAAGCAACTGAGCGAATTGCAGAACCTTCACTACGCATCCAACCGCCATGCGCTTCTGCTCATCTTCCAGGGCATGGACGCTGCCGGCAAGGACGGTGCCATCCGGCATGTCATGTCCGGGGTCAATCCGCAGGGGTGCGAGGTTTTCAGCTTCAAGCAACCCAGCGCAGAAGAGTTGGAACACGATTTTCTATGGCGCTCCACCTGCCGTCTGCCCGAGCGCGGTCGCATCGGAATCTTCAATCGTTCTTACTACGAAGAAGTACTCGTCGTTCGCGTCCATCCCGAAGAACTGCGCAACGAGGGACTCTCCAAACAGATTCTGGAAGACAAATCAAAATGGGAGGATCGCTATCGCTCAATCGTGGACTTCGAAAAGCACCTTGACCGGAACAGCACCCACGTCGTGAAACTCTTCTTGCACCTTTCCAAGGAAGAGCAGCGTAAGCGGTTTCTGGCACGCATCGATGATCCGGAGAAGAACTGGAAGTTGAGTCTAGCGGACATTCATGAGAGAAACTTCTGGAAGGACTACGTGAAGGCTTACGAGGAGTGCCTCAGCGCAACCAGCACGCATCACGCTCCCTGGTATATCGTGCCCGCAGACGATAAGGACGACGCCCGCCTGATCGTCTCTCAGATCGTTATTGACGCCATGAGCGGGCTCAAAATGTCATATCCTGCAACCTCTCAGAAGCATCGCGCAGAGTTAAGATCAATCCGCAAGATGCTCGTCAAGTGACACGGTACTGTATCCACCGGCAATGCTCAACGGCCTGAACGCTGAAAGCCGCTGCCAAAGAGGCACGGTTGCGGAGAATTAGAAAGGACGGACTAATATGGCCACCACAGACCTTCTCATCAAAGATGAGAAGGATGAGACCCCTCAGTCCTTCAGCAAGAACTTCGATCAGTTTGGCAATTCATCCGGCTTCATCTTCGACGTAAGTCTATCGACCGCAATTGCAGCTGACGGCAAGAACGAAAAAGGAGCCCCACAGCCCAAGGGACCTCTCTCGCCTAAGATGCTCGACAAGATGAATCGCTACTGGCGTGCGGCAAACTATCTTTTCATCGGCAGATCTACCTATTTGAAAGTCCTCTTTTGCTTCAGCCGCTCAAGGCATCGCAGAACAAGCCACGGTTGCTCGCTCATCCTTGAGCATCTGGAGGATATGCCCGAGATCAGGAACTGGCAGTGGACAAGAGACTTCAGCGCCGCCGCCGCACCGACTCCTATGGCAAAGGGACAACCGGAGAAGGCGATGTTCACCGACAGCTTAGGTGCGTCGAGCTGAAATCGTACGGAGCCCCCTATCGCGAAGTGTTTGTGATAGAGACCTTCGTTTCCTGAACTCCAGCACGCGGAGGGAACATTGAACGATCCGAAAGCACCATCCGATTGGTTTAAGGTTGATGGAGTTGATGCGCTGGTTGAGTTGGCGCTCAATCTTCACTGGTCCTGGAACCATTCTACGGACGAGTTGTGGGAAGCGCTCGACAAGGACCTTTGGGTGACCACTCAAAACCCGTGGGTAATCCTGCGCACCGTCTCTCGCGAGAAAATCAAGGCAGTATTAGGCGCGCCGGAGTTCCGCCAGAAGCTCGACAGTCTGCTTCGGAAGAATCGGGACTCCTATCGGGACGACGCATGGTTCCAGCATAAGCATCCAGACACGGCGCTCACGACTGTCGCCTACTTCAGCATGGAGTTCATGCTGAGTGAAGCCTTGCCCATCTATTCAGGCGGACTTGGCAACGTAGCCGGCGACCAGATGAAGGCTGCCAGCGAACTAGGCGTTCCGGTCGTCGGAGTTGGCTTGCTTTATGGACAGGGGTATTTCCGCCAGGACTTCGATTCGGAAGGCCGACAGCAGGCGCTCTATCCAGTCAATGATCCGGGGCAGTTGCCCATCCGGCCGTTGCGACAGCCAAATGGAGAGTGGTTACGGTTGCAGATTCAACTTCCGGGTTCAAATATCTGGCTTCGCTGCTGGGAGGTCTCAGTAGGAAGAGCAAAGTTGTATCTTCTCGACACCAACGATTTTGCCAATACTGCGGCTCATCGTGGTATTACCAGTGAGCTTTATGGCGGGGACGCAGAGATGCGCCTGAAACAGGAGATCGTCCTCGGCATTGGCGGGTGGCGTTTGTTGCGGGCTTTGGGCCTCACGCCTGAGGTCTGTCACCTGAACGAAGGTCACGCGGCATTCGCTGTGCTGGAACGAGCCCGGTCCTATATGGTGGATCACAAGAAGCCATTCGATCTTGCCATGAATATCACGCGAGCCGGGAATGTATTCACCACGCACACCGCCGTCAGTGCCGGCTTCGACCGATTCGATCCCAGACTCATTCGTACGTATCTGAGCCACTACGCAGTGGATGAGCTTGCAGTCTCGGTGGATGACTTGCTTGCCATGGGAAGGCAGAATCCAGAAGACAATTCGGAACCTTTCAACATGGCTTATCTCGCCGTCCATGGCAGCGGGCAGGTCAATGGCGTCAGCAAGCTTCATGGAAAAGTGAGCAGAGAGATTTTCCAGTCCTTGTTTTCCCGCTGGCCAAGAGAGGAAGTCCCGATAGGGTCGGTAACCAACGGCATTCATGTGCCGACCTGGGATTCAGCTGAAGCCGATGCACTATGGACCTCCGCTTGCGGCGTGAAGCGCTGGCGTGGGGATCGTCCCGCCGAGGATGACATCCGCCAAATCGCCAATCAGCAGCTGTGGCAATTACGAACGACCGGGCGAAAAGGCCTGATCGAGCGCATGCGCAAGCGGTACCAGTGCCAGCTCGCCGCGGAAGGCGCAGATCCTTCGAATGCCACCGGCATCTTCGGCGAGAAGGTATTAACCCTCGGATTTGCACGCCGTTTCGCCACCTATAAGCGCCCCAATCTCCTATTGCACGATACCGAGAGACTGGTGCGACTGCTCTCGAATCCCCAGTGTCCTGTTCAGTTAATCCTTGCGGGAAAAGCTCATCCTCAGGACCTTCCCGGCCAAGAGCTGATCAAGCAATGGAAAGATTTCATCAAGCGCCCCGAGGTTAGAGGACGCGTGGTCTTCCTGAACGACTACGACATGATGCTGGCCCAGGAGTTGGTTCAGGGAATCGATCTTTGGATCAACACGCCTCGCCGGCCCTGGGAGGCCTGCGGAACGAGTGGCATGAAGGTTCTCGTCAATGGTGGACTCAATCTCTCCGAGTTGGACGGCTGGTGGGCAGAGGCCTATTCGCCCGAGGTTGGCTGGGCCATTGGGGACGGTCAGGAACATGGCGACGACGCTGAGTGGGATGCCAAGGAAGCGGACGCTTTGTACGAGCTGCTGGAAGCTGAAGTAATTCCGGAGTTCTACCAGCGCGATAAATCCGGCATGCCGGGCAGGTGGCTGGGACGCATCCGCGAAAGCATGGCGCGGCTCACCCCGGAGTTCTCTGCGACGCGCGCCATCCGCGAATACACCGAGAGTCATTATTTGCCCGCGGCGTCTGGCTATCGCGATCGCGCGGCGGACGATGGCGCACTCGGCTTGAGCCTGCTCCGTTGGAAGAAGGATCTTGATCGGCATTGGAGCACTGTGCGTTTTGTCGGTATTCGAATCAACACCCACGATGGCCAGCATTTCTTTCAGATCGAGATTTCACCGGGCGCCCTTGCGCGCGATGCACTGCAAGTTGAACTCTATGCAGACTCAACACACGGAGGTATGCCTGTAATTGAAGCAATGACAACGACCCAACCATCCCCCGACTCGCCGAGCGTGCTGACCTATTCGGCGCACGTATCCGCAACTCGTCCCGCGAGCGACTATACCGCGCGTATCGTCCCCCACCATCCCGATGCACTCGTGCCGCTCGAAGTGGGCCAGATCGTATGGCAACGCTGATGGACAACCTCGGACTCATGGAACGAGCGCGGCAAATCTTGAGTGCCGCGGGTCGCCGCGCTGGGAAGCAAGGGGCTGCGAATGCACAACCCATAGGAGCAACAGAAGCCAAGCCCGCTAACAATACAGCGAAGGCCACTCCGCAACCCATCTGGATGGAGACTGCAGCCAGAGTTACAGAGTGCCATCATGAGCTTGTCAGAAGCAGTGCGTTGACCCTGCGAATCACAAATGATCCCAACAAGCTGATTGTTTCCTTCACCTACTACGCTCATGCACGAACCTACTACGACAACTTCATATCGCCCGTAGCCATCGTACAAGGCGAAACCTTCTCTGTTTACTACAACGCCCTGAACCCGAGCCAGAATACTCGGTCACCGTCCGAGTCCACAAAGAGAAGCCCACTGTCGGATATCACCATTCTCGGCTTCATTACCCTCTCGATTCTCTGTCTCACCATGGTGCGCGGATAAAGTCGGCCTTCGAGAGTCTGCGCCTCGCAACAGCCGCATGTCACTTCACTTTCGATTCACAGATGCTTGTACACGGAGCGATACATGGAGCCACATCAGAAATCAGCCGGTTCTCGTGATACCGCAGTCGAGGGCGAAGGCGAAGGCGCAAGTTATACCTATCCATTGGGTCCAACATTGACTGCCTCCGGCGTAAATTTCAGCATTTTCTCTGCCCACGCTACTCATGTCGAAATCGTCTTCTTTGATCATGCCGACGCCAAACAACCGGCCAAAGTCATAAAACTCGATCCAACGATCAATCGCACTTCTCATTATTGGCACATCTTTGTGCCAGGAATTGTGGCCGGGCAACTGTACGGATACCGCGTGGATGGTTCAGACAAGGCGTCATCCGGAAATCGGTTTGACTTCGACAAAGTGCTGATTGATCCGTATGGCAAGAGCGTTTCCGTTGGTCACAACTATAACCGTGAGGCTGCCAGCCATCCTGGGGACAATGCAGCGACTTCAATGAAAAGTGTCGTTGCCGACCTGAGCGCTTTTGACTGGGAGGGAGATCGGCCGCTTAAGCACTCATTTCGCGCGACGGTGATTTATGAAATGCATGTAGCCGGATTTACCCGCCATCCAAATTCGGGCGTTGCCAAAGATAAGAGAGGAACATACCTTGGGCTCCTCGAAAAGATCCCCTATCTCAAGTATCTCGGAATCACGGCTGTCGAACTCTTGCCAGTGTTCCAGTTCGATCCGCAAGACGCTGCACCGGGGCTCGAAAACTACTGGGGCTACGGTCCCGTGTCTTTCTTTGCGCCCCACCTCGGATATTGCACCTCGAATGACTCACTCGTCTGCCTGGATGAGTTTCGCACCATGGTGAAAGAACTACATCGGGCCGGCATCGAAGTCATCCTGGACGTTGTTTACAACCACACAGGCGAGGGCGACGAGAATGGGCCAACACTCTGCTTCCGCGGACTCGAAAACAGCTTTTACTACATTCTAGGGAAAGATAAGACCAGATATGCGAACTATACCGGCGCGGGCAACACTCTAAAAGCTAATCACTCGGTCGTTAAGCGCCTGATTCTCGACAGCCTACGGTACTGGGCTTCCGAGATGCACGTCGACGGTTTCCGTTTCGATCTCGCATCGATATTTTCGCGCAACGAATCGGGCAAACCCATGCTGAACCCTCCGATCGTTTGGGAGATCGACTCCGATCCAGTCCTGGCAGGCACCAAACTGATCGCTGAAGCATGGGACTCGGGCGGTTTGTATCAGGTAGGTAGTTTTGGCCGCGATAAATGGAAGGAGTGGAACGGGAAATATCGCGATGACATCCGTAGCTTTGTTAAGGGCGACGAGAATACGACTTTAAAGCTCCGAGAGCGGCTCTCGGGAAGTCCCGATTTGTATCAGGAATACGATCGGCCTGCCGGCCAGAGTATCAACTTCGTAACTTGCCACGACGGATTTACGCTTAACGATCTTGTCTCCTACGATGCGAAGCACAATGAGGCAAATAGCGAGTCGAACAATGATGGCACAAATGCGAACCTGAGCTGGAACTGCGGTGTTGAAGGCCCGACTGCCAATGTCGTCATCGAGCGCTTACGGAAGCAACAGATCAGGAATCTTCTCGCTCTCACTCTGCTCTCGGTTGGAACGCCGATGTTGCTCATGGGAGATGAAGTGTGCCGAACCCAGCTTGGGAACAACAATGCATATTGCCAGAATAACGAAACAAGTTGGTTCGACTGGAGCCTTTGCAAGACCAACGCCGACGTTCTGTGCTTTGTGCGGCAGATGATTCATCTGCGCCTCCACTTCGAGCAGAAGGAGAAAAGTGGACAAACAACGCTCGAGGACTACCTAAGCAAAAGCCGCATCGAGTGGCATGGTGTTGAAGTTGGAAAGCCAGACTGGGGTAGCAAGTCACATAGCCTCGCGTTGTCCCTGCATAATCTCACCAGCACCGAGGTGCGTTACATCGCCATCAACGCATACTGGGAGCCATTAGAATTCGCACTTCCGCCCGTCGCTGACGGCGCAACTGGGGGTTGGTTTCGCTTCATGGACACCTTTCTCCCCACCCCGGACGACATGGGCGAAGGAGCGAAAGGGCTGCGAGTGGAAGGATCAAGCTACCGCGTCAATCCCCGGTCGATCATCATGCTGCACTCTGATTGCGGAAAATAGAGGTCAGGCTCAGATGGGTTGCCAATCTCGATCCTACTCTCATGATGAGAGTCCCAAGTTCTTGCCATACAGTTTCTGGACAAGCTGCTGCACTTTCGATGATCGACTTGAAACGCTGCCCGACAGGGCGCGGAAGCTTTCGGAACAATTATCGGATCAGCTGGCGCGCGCCTGAGACGGCGCTCTCGAAGAAGGTGGAATTGTGGCATTTTGCAGAACAGATGTCCGTGCTGATCTGAAAAACAAAGAACGAGCCCTGTTCTTTGCGGCGTTACTGATTCCGCTTCTACTGGCGTGCATAGGACCAGAGAGAGCCGCATGCGCACAGCAACCGGGCGCGTCTGCGCCGATCATGAAGGCTCCGCTCAGCCAGGAGCAAGTCGTTGAAAACCTGGTTGCGATGGACCTTAGGCGGGCTCATGCACTGAACGCTTTTCAAGGGACCCAGCTTTACCGGCTGGAATACCACGGCTTCGGAGGCACTCGCAGCGCCGAGATGACTGTGGACGTAAGATACCGGTCACCGAATACAAAAGAGTTCACGATCCGGTCTGCGACCGGCTCTAAACTGATAATCCGCAAAGTATTCAAGAAGCTCTTACAAGCCGAAAAACAAGCGATGGAAGTCGAGGCCCAAAGGCGCGACGCAATGAACAACGACAATTACGATTTCACGCTGATGGGATACAAGAGTACGCCCTCCGGCTCAATGTATGTTCTCGGCGTGAAACCGAAAGCCAAGGGAATGTTTCTATACCGCGGCCAAATCTGGGTGAACGATGAAGGCTTTGCTGTAGCCCGGTTAGAGGCCCAGCCTGCCAGGAATCCTTCGTTCTGGATTAAGCACATCGAGATCGAAGAAGTGTACACGCAAATGGGGGACTTCTGGCTCCCCGTAAGCAGCCATAGCACCGCCACGATCAGGTTTGGGGGACGTGCCGTATTGACGATTCAATACCAGAACTACGAAATCACAAGTGCGGATGCGGTTTCCAAGTTGCAATGATATTGACTGGGTTGGGGTATGGTGCGCGGGCTTTTCATCCCACAGTTCGTTTGGCATTCAGACCGAGATCGGATAGCTTGGTTCGTGTGGATTTGCAGTCCGTATGAACAATGCCTTGCATTCCCAGGCTCTCGGCGATCTGAACGAACATCGGAGTATTGTCGATGAAGACAACACGCGCGGGCCGTACCTGAGCTATATCTAACGCAAGGCTGAAAATATCCGCGTCGGGCTTGCGAATGTGAACGAAGCAGGAGGATATGAAGCAGTCAGCCAGCCTGTCCAGCTTGAACCGCTCAATCCGATATGCGTTCAGCTCACGTGCTTCATTGCTGACGATCGCTATCTTCAATCCAAGATTCAGCTTTAGCTGAGCGACAAGCTCGATCATTTCTGGGAAGGCCTTCGACTGCGCGAACATATAGCGCCGAAACTGATTGCGCGTAAAGGTCCGCTTTTGGTGGAACACAACCAGGCTCAAATACTCGTCCAGCGTAATCTTGCCCTCCTCAAAGATTTCGAACGTGAGGCCATGGCGTTCCTCCATCTCGGCCCACTCCAGTTTGAAGTTCTTCGCTGCCCGTCTGCGCGCCAGATGATCCCACCCATCGGTCAGAAGGACGCCGCCTATATCCAGAAATACGCATGTTATCCCAGTTGCTTTCTTCATCGGCTTTCCTCCCGTCGGCCCATTCGCAGGGATATCCTTTGAGTTCTTGATTCCTCATCGACCGGCGGCTTATACCTTTGCCCCAGGTGCGTCGGCGACTGCTTCTGCGGGTATCTGTTCCGGCAAGTCAAGACGCGCCACGCCAATCCGGTTGTCCGCCATCCCGTAATAGACGTCGAGGCGATCTGGAGTTCCTAGATCGTCGCGCCGGTCGATGCCGGTGGGAAAAACGACATTGGCGACTGTACCATCGCGTTCCTGCGGAAGTACCGGTGTCAACACCGGCTGAACCGAGCGATAACGGATCAATCGCGGATGCTCCTTCGACAGCACCATTACTCCCGCCGAATAGCACAGAGGATGGCCACCATCGGCACCCGGCACTTCGCTCACTCCGTGGTAAACAATCAGCCAGCCATGTTTGGTCAGGATGGGCGGTGTTCCTGCGCCGATTTTAAGCCGTTCCCAGGGCGACACTGGAGTCGCCAGCCGATGATGAGATGTAAACTGACCCAGGCTATCCGGCGTCTCGCTCATCAGCACCGGGGGACAGTAGGAAATCCAAATGCTCTCGTGGTTCAAGTCCACCTGCCTGGGTCCAGGCTGGCACGCAGTCTCCTCCGGCCGAGTGCCGGGAAAGAGCGGACGATGGAGCATTCCCAATTCTAGTGTTCCGGTGGGGTTTGGGATCGCGACAGGAAACAGACTCGCATCCTTATCGTCTACGTGAGCCAATTCGATGCCGTGCCAGTGAGCATATGTTGCGAGCCCCAGCCGCTTCCAGTGGAAGAGATCCTCGGATTCCGCCATCGCGATCCTTGGTCCGTGTGGTGAAAATGCCGCATAGGTCATGATGTAGCGTTTCAGCGGCTCAACGAAAGTGACGCGAGGATCCTCGCAGCCACCGCCGTTGGGCCGTAATTCATAATCGGCCTCAGGCTCCAGCGCGATGCCAAGCCTGTCCACGCCCGTCGGATCGCCGGCTTCATTGAACCGCACTCGCGCTATCCCTATGCGCGAGTAATTTCCCTTCGCAACCAGCCGCGGGAAGAGGTAGAGTTCACCATCGGGACCGCGCGCGACTCCCGGATTCAGAACCCCTTCCACTTCGTGCGGGTTACCCGGCTCGGGCTCCATAATCATGCCCAGGCGTTGCAACTTGAATCCGCTCATCGAATCTCCTCACCCGCTTCCTGAAATTGCCAGGCTCACTTCTCGCCAAGACAAGCGAGGATCGTCGTGATGACCACGTTGGTGTCGTCAGGCCCTTTTACAGGGATCGACACAACACCGGCTTGTTCCGCGGGGTAGTCGTTCCCGCCTGGAAACAACGCATCTCCGATGAAGACCATCTCTTTCAATGAAAGCTGGAGAGTATCCCGCAGCTTGCCTATGCCGTAGGCTTTGTCAATGCCCGGCTTGGTCACATCGATTGACGTTGCACCACCCATGCGGATGGAGAACTCCGGGATAAGCTTGTCCAGAATCGCTGTGATCTTCTTCCGCTTGGCAAAATCGGCATCCCATTTCTCTTTTTCCGCCAAAGGCGCCTGCTGACCCAACGCGGAGAATGTCACCTGGCTTCCCCGGTCCTCAATGACCTTTCCCCAAACTTTCTTGGCGTGATAGCCCGCCTCTTTCGCCGCCTTATCCAGGGAGTCGATGATCTTCTTTCTTTCTTCCGCCGTAAGGTCCTCTGAATAAAGCTCCGTCCACTTCCCTTTGTATTGGAAGAATTTTGTCCCACAAGTTGGAAGCAGGGACAAGTTCGCGAGGAGACTGCCTTGGGGAAGATCGGTGAGAAGCTGCTTTTCGAATTGGGTCCACGCGCCTCCAGAGATGACTGCTACTTTGATGATGGCCAAGAGGTCATGCAGTAACGCGGCCGTTTTGGGAGCCAGGGACGACTTACTGGGCGCCAGGGTTCCGTCCAGATCGAACACGATGAGCTTTTTCATTCATCTCCAAGTCTGAGATCCGGTTGAACAATACTTTTTGCGCCATCAAGGAATTGCGATCTCCGCAAGGGTTACTTCACCGCTGGGTTGAAACGCGCACTCTCCGGCCTCTGCCGGCAAGAGCCAGACGTCTCCCCTCCCGACCGCGTAGGGATTGCCATTGTGCACGATCTGGCCTGAGCCCTCAATGCAAACTAAAACGTGCGGCTCTGCGGTCTCTCCAACGTGGAACGGGGCCTTCCCAACCAATCGCCACAATTGGAACGCATCACAATCGAAGAGTCGTTCTCGCTGAACAGGGACAGTGGTCTCGACGCGGGGTGCAACCAGGCCACTATCGCTCGCTCCAAACTCTATGCAGGCAAAAGCCTGATCGACCTGGAGCGGCCGCGGCTTTCCAGTCTTCGCGTCGACATGACCCCAGTCGTATAGGCGGAATGTGACGTCGCTGTTTTGCTGGACCTCAAAAACCACAACATCATTGCCCAGCGTGTGCACGGTTCCCGCGGGAATGAATACTGCGTCACCGGGCTTCGGGGCGATGCTCACAAGGAGGTCCGCAACGGTTCCATCGTCGAGCGACTGCCGCAGATTGGTGGCAGTTGTGCCCGGCCTCAAACCCGCATAAATGTGGCTTCCCTTTTCCGCGTCAATCACAACCCATGCTTCGGTCTTGGCCGTATCACCCGCTGGAATCAGCTCTGGGTTCGCTTCGCTGGGATGCACCTGCACGGAGAGCATCTCGCGCGCATCCAGAAACTTGAGCAATAATGGGAAACGGTGAAAGCGCGAAGACAGCTTTCCCATCATCTCTTTCCGGAACTGCTCCATCACTTGCCCGAGCGTCTGGCCTTTAAGCGGTCCATTCCCAACCAGGCTTTGGTGGTCGGTGCGGTCGCTCAGCACCCACGCTTCGCCGATCGGCCCATCACCGGGAAGCGGCGTGGAGAGCTGACTGGCCAAGCGGCGGCCGCCCCAGAGGCGATATTGATAGATCGGGTCGAACCGCAGAGGATACAACGGTGTTTGATTCATGCCTCATCTTCCAAATCTGGTTTTCGCAAGCTGGTCACTGTGTATGCCCGGTCATCTCGTCTCCATCGCTGTAGAGTATTCGCCCCGTCGCGCTGCCTGGTTGCAGAGCCCTCGATGATACAACGCCTGCTGTGCCGCCGCGACGTTGGCCTGGTTCCCGTTCCAAATCTCCAACGCGGGCTGCTGGATGGCGCGAGCAAACGAAAATGCCAACGCCCAGGGTAGCCGCAACTTGAATCTCGCGTTCATCGCATTTAAGCGCGCCGACGCCAGCTCCGGGGATTGGCCGCCGGACAGAAAGGCAATCGCCGGGACGGCAGCGGGGACAGCGCGCAGGAAGCAGTTCACGGTGGCGTCAGCTACCTCATCCACTGTCGGCTGGCTTTTGCAGGCCGATCCGGGAAGCACCATATTCGGCTTCAGGACCATGCCTTCCAGCATGACCCGTTGCGCAAACAGTTCGCTGAACACCGTGCGCAGCACTTCATCCGTAACTTCGGAACACTCCTCCAGCGTATGGTCGCCATCCATAATGACCTCAGGTTCCACAACAGGGACCAGGCCTGCCTCCTGACACAGCGCCGCATAGCGGGCCAGAGCATGGGCATTGGCCTCTATGCATCCCCAACTCGGTAGCCCTTCGCAAATTGCAATCACGGCTCGCCATTTGGTAAAGCGCGCGCCCATTTGAAAATACTCTTGAAGTCGATCGCGCAATCCGTCCAGTCCCTCGGTGACTTTTTCACCGGGATGGCCGGCAAGTTCCTTGGCGCCTGTGTCCACCTTGATGCCGGGAGTGATACCCGCCTCAATGAGAACCTTGATGAAGGGAGTGCCGTCGCTTCTTTGCTGACGGATCGTTTCGTCGTAGAGGATTGCGCCGCCTATCGACTCACCGAGCCCTGGGGTGGTCACGATTAATTCTCGATAAGCCCTTCGGGCTTCGACAGTCTGCGGAATTCCAAGCGTTTCAAAGCGCTTGTTACAGGTCCCGTTGCTCTCATCCATCGCAAGCAGGCCCTTGTCATTGGCGAAGAGCGACCTTGCGGTGTCTTTCAGTAATTGCGAATTCATTTGAGCCTGCTCCATTCGTTTGGACCATTTGGGGATCCATCGGCAACCAAGTACCAATGACGTTGACGCGATCTCCGCTGCCCGAAAAGTTATCTGACGGCCGAGGCCTAGCCACGCCCATTTTGAGAAGTAGCAAGAGGAAGTGCGAGTTCTTCCGGTGCCAGCGCAGGCTCTTGAGCGATCTTGTTTTGCGCATCTTTCTCTTTGTTCGCCCGCTCTTGTCCGATTCCCATGGTCAACGCGGTCATTCCGGCGAGACCGCCCAATTGCATGCTTTCGATGGCAGAGCTGGGAACGATTACGATCGTGGAATTTTGCTTCAACCCCTCATAGAGCATGTTCATGCCCCGCAAATGGAACGCGACTGGATCATTGGCATAGGTTCTGGCTGCTTCCACAAACTTCTCTGCGACCTGACGTTCGGAATCTCCAAGGATCACGCGGGCCTGACGCTCTCGTTCGGCCTGAGCCTGCATCGACATCGCATTCTCAAGTGCCGGGGGAATCAGTACATCCTTCACCTCGACAGAGATGACATTGATGCCCCATGGCTCGGTGCGCTCATCGATAATCTGCCGCAATACGGTGCTGATCTTGTCTCTGCCCTCGAGCATGTCGCAAAGCATGGTTTTACCGATCACATCGCGCAAAGCCGTCTGCGCTGCCCAGTTGATCGCGCTTTGGTAGTCAGCGACATCGAGCGCAGCCTTCTTAGGATCGAGGATCTTCCAGAAAAGGACCGCATCCACATCCACCGGAACTGTGTCTTTGGTGAGCGTCTTCTCCGCCTTGAAGGAGCTTGTCAGGACGCGGGTGTCGATCCAATAAGGGATCGAATCTATGATCGGAATGATCAGGAACAAGCCTGGCCCTTCAAGGGAGCGGAACTTGCCGAGCCGCAGCACCACCGCTTTGCTCCATTGGTCGGCAACCTTGACTCCGGCAGCCGCAAAATAGGCGAGAACCGCGGAGCAGACCAGAACGACGATGGCGGCCACATTAGACGACGCGCTATAAAGACCAAATGCGGCCGCTCCGCCCGCGCCAAGAATGACAACGAAAATCAAAGCTGCAAACGAACTGTTTTGCCTCATACTGAATTCCTTTCATGGCGCGCCGCGATTGGACAGCCTCAAGAAGTTCCCTCTGAGTCCAATGCCGTCGCGGCGCATTCTTGCACGTTTGTTAAGCGAACACTTTCTCGCCGTGAACGGTGAAAGAGCTATGTTCGGTTCCTGCAATGATGTTCTTCGCGTTGTCGACCGCGTCTTCTGTGCCATGGACAATTAGCAAGTATCTGTCTGTCTTCAGAGCCACCTCGTACTTGAGCACGCTATCTTTCGGGATGCCGATACTCACGAGGCCCGCCCCAAGCGCACTGACGCTTCCGACCACGACTGCTCCTTCAAGGCCTGCGATAATCCAAGCCACGAGAGGGCCGGCCACAAGAATCGGCCCCAGCCCAGGAATGAAGAACATTCCCGATCCGAACAGAAGACCCCAGAATCCGCCCCAGAACGCTCCCATCTTGCCCCAGCGCTTCATGCGGTCTCCGGTGTTGTAGTAGCCAACTACATGCTCGTCCGTATGCGTATCTTTTCCTGCAATCGAGAGGCTCTTCATGTCAACACCTCCCTCCTGCAGTTCCTTGATGGCGCGTTCCGCCTGCTCGTGAGTGTCGAAGATTGCGACTACAGAATTTGTGATGCTCATTGCCTTCTCCATATCTTGCGATTGAACGGTGATTTTCGCGGGCAACTTGCTCCAGGCCTGCGGTGCGTTGGCAGAGGACGCTTTGTGGCTAGCCAGCGTCTGCTCCGCGTGGAAGGTATGAAATCCCGCAATGGAATCCTATAGCACGTTCTGGAGCTAGTCTTTCACCTTCGAAGCGAGGGTCCTGAGCAGTTCGGTACAGGTACCAGACGCCATGTCCGACTGTCGCCCTTGCTCCAACCATTAATCAGACTGTGTCGTCCATCGCGTTGCGCATGAACCAAGCCCGCGAGGCGCCCAAGATGCTTGCGCATATCGGGACTTGACTACGGACGAATCCATAGCGTGCCACTCAGAGCTCTGTCTTCTTCTTCCTCGTCCTCTGGCGCACGGAAAATAAAACAGCGATGCCACCACAGAGCGCTAAGGCTCCCAGGATTGGAGGCAGAAAATTGATTTTGCCCTGTCCGATGGCCTCCCGAAGCATGAGGCGTATAGGTGATGCAAAATAAGCAAGCGAAATGATCCCCATGAAGATCAAGATGAATCCAACAATTGATGCCGCTCTTCTTGCCTGTCCTTGTTGCATCTGTAACCACCCTTGCGCTGGCTTGGTTGGCTGAACTTCACTTTCGCGCCTGTGATCCTCTGGGCTTGCGATTCCACCGCCGACAGTCTTGCTTGCAGAATCAACTTCGGACCATTCGACATTCATTGTGTGGACTACTTTTCTTCTTCAGATCTCGCTATTAGCTAGCTTTTGAACACGGCCGGGGCTGGCGCAGACACCGATAACCCTGATCGATTCAAGTTGCTGCCCCCCGCCAGTGTTCTTCAATCTGTTCAAGAGTTTTACCCTTGGTCTCCGGCACCAGCTTATAGATGAAGAACCAGGCGCCGATGGTGATAACACCGTACAACAGGAACGTTGAAGCGTGACCCAAGACCTTGACCAGTGTCAGAAAGGTTACGGCGACCACCAGGTTCATGCCCCAGTTGGCGACAGTGGCAGCACTCATTGCGGCGCCGCGAACCGCCAAGGGATAAATCTCAGAGATGATGAGCCAGAAGATCGGGCCGAGACCGAAGGCAAAACAAGCCACATAGACCACAAGTCCGCCAACCGCGATATCGCCTACAAAGCCCGATCGTTGCTTGAACTGGAAGGCCGCAGCCAGAATCGCAAGACCCGCAATCTGACCCGCAACTCCGATCAATAGCAATGGCTTCCTTCCCACGCGATCCAACAGAAAAATGGCCAGCACGTGGAAGCACAGCATTACAACTCCCAAACCAACTGCCCCAAGAATTGAAGCCCCGGAGCTCTTGAAGCCGGCGAACTTGAAGATGGTTGGGGCATAGTATATGACCGTGTTGATCCCGGACAATTGCTGAAAGAGCGCGAGTCCGATGCCAATGATGAGG
>Ga0302266_10001056_pt1 | contig 26100 bp, 20 predicted proteins | sample III_Bog_E1_2_FD_194559 | JGI IMG/M metagenome (GOLD analysis project Ga0302266, IMG submission 194559) | Peat permafrost microbial communities from Stordalen Mire near Abisko, Sweden - III_Bog_E1_2 | ecosystem: Environmental > Terrestrial > Soil > Wetlands > Peat | place: Sweden: Abisko... | reverse complement strand
TCTGAGTGCAGCGAAGAATCTCCGCATTGGCTTTTGCCGGGTGCCCCGTTCATGACAGGCTCATCGTCATGGGTGGGGTCCGCTCCGCAGCGCTGGAATCGCATAGCGCCCTACTTACCCACGGTCACTGAAGGCGCGTGCACTTGCGGCACCAGGGCCAAATCCACCGTCACGATATAAATCGCCAGCGCCGCAAACACAAACCCCGCAGCCGTCCACATACGCCAATCCCGATGCGCCCGCTTCCAGTAAGGAATCGAGTTGTCATGGTCCGACGGCTCATGCGGCCCTTCGTCAGGGTGATGATGGTGCTTGATCTCAGTCATTCGTTCCTCGCCGGCCCGGTTCAGCAACCCAAGCCTCTTACTGAGATGCACTCTGAGCCAAACACGCGCCGGGTGCCCCGTTCATGACAGTTTCATCGTCATGGGTGGGGTCGAAATACCCATCCAACTCCCACAAGCCAAAGAGTCATCCCCACGTTTCCCACAGAGAAAGCTTGACCCCCCAATCCCCTCATTCCGCCGCGCCGCTCTTGATCTCCTTCAGCCATTCCAGGCTGTAGTGCTCAATCGCCACCCGCACCAGTTGGCTCCGCGTCCGCACTCCGGCCTTGCTGAATAGCTCCTGGATGCTCGCCTTCACCGACGTCTCCGACACCTCGATCCGCGCCGCGATCTCCTTGTTCGTGAGCCCATCCAGAATGCAGCGCAACACCTGCCGCTGGCGCTCGGTCAGCGCCACCCGCACGGGAGCGCTCTCTGCGGGCTCCGTTGCCAGCCGCAGAATTCCGGGGTCCCACCACGTTTCGCCTGCGGCCACGCGGCGGATCGCTTCCACCAGATGGCGCGGGTCGCTATGCTTCAGAACGATTCCCGCAACGCCTGCATTCGCCGCATGCAGCGTGGCATTCGCGCCCATTCCAGCGGTCACGATCATCACCTTGGTGCCCTGACCTGCCGCTCCCAGTTGTCCCAGCAAATTGGTGCCGACCTCGTCGCCCAGATCATAGTCCAGCAGCACAACGTCCACATCCACCTCTGCCAGCGCGCGCACGCCTTCGGCAACGGTGGCGCAGTGGCCGGCCACGCGCAGTCCGGCCTCCGTTGCCAGCAAACGAGCCAGGCTCTCGCGGAACAGCGTGTGGTCGTCAATCAGCAGGATGCGGATGCCTTCGGTCACGGTCCCCAACTCCATTCAGCGCACAGCCGCCAGTTCCACCACAAAGCAGGCGCTACCCGGCAGCGGCAGGTAGCGCAGATCGCCGCCAAAGGACCGCGCAAACGCACGCGCCAGGTACAGTCCCAATCCAGTGCTGCGCGCCCCAGTCTGAAACGGATGGAACAACTGCGACGGGTCCTTCACGCCGCCGCCATTGTCCAGCACCTCCACCATCACGCGCTGCCCCTCGCTGCGGGCCGTGATCGTCAACGACCGGTCCGGCGCTCTCTCCGCCAGCGTGCGAATGCTGTTCGTCGTCAGGTTCAGGAACACCTGCATCAGGTTGGTGCGGTCGGCCCACACCGGCGGCAACTGCGGGTCCGCCTTCCAGGCGCACTGGATCCCGTGATCCTCGAGCGATGGCGCAATCACGATGCGAAGATCGTCCAGCACGGCCAGCAGGTCCACTTCTGTTGCCTGGTCGGGGTACGGACGTACATCCACGCCCGCAATCCGCTCCAATGCTGCCGCCAGGTTGCCCAGCGCTTCAAAGTCCTTGTCCTCCGCCAGCAGTTGGTTGCGCGACAGGTTCCGATGTACCAGCGCAATGGCGCCGCACACGTTGCGAATCTCGTGCGAGACTGCGCCCACGGCAATGCGCGATCCGGCCAGCATCTGGTGCAGGCTGGACTCTTCCCGCGTGCGAAACTCCTCCGACGAATCCAGAATCATCGCCGCCAGCCGCATCCCGGAGCCCGTATCGTACGTCGAAAAGCATATCTCTGCCAGGAAGCCTTCGCCATCCTCCCGCTGCCCCCGCGACTGCATCACTGTGCGAAACAGCGGCTGGCTCGTCTGCCGGTTGGACAGATTCGCCAGCGACGGAAAGTACCGGTGGATTGACCGCCCAAGCAGCGCCGGCAGCTTCACCCCCAGCATGCGGTGCGCTGCCTCGTTCGCCATCACGACCGTTCCGTCCGCGTCCGTCGTAAGGATGGCGGCGGGGCTGCTTTCAATCAGCACCATCAACTGCTCTTCGGCGTCGCGGCGCGCATCGCGTTGCTTCTCGATCTCGCGCAACTGCCTCAGGATGATCTCGCGATTGTGATTCGTCTCATACACAAACACACCAATGGAAAAGAACGCCGCAAAGTAGAGCACATCGCGGGGTACTCCAGTGCGCAGGTTCCACGCAAAGGTGTCGAACTCCTCCGTCAGGTAGGTGCAAAGCATGGCAACCAGGCCCGTCTGCCACGGCTTCAGAACCTGACCGATCATCAGCATCGGCAGCAGATACAGAAAACCGAGAGGCACTCCCTCCACCACGCGCCAGTCGACGATTGCGATCAGAGCTATCAACGCCGCGGCCCACAACAGGGTGCCGTGCTTGCTCCCGTGAAACACAGAACCCAACATGCTCCTCTCAATCCTATCCGGCAGCGCAGTTTCTTAGCTTGTCATCCTGAATGATTCTCATCGCTGGTCATTCTGAGTGCAGCGAAGAATCTTGCGCATTTCGTCGCCGCCCACGCTCCACGTCGCGCTCCAGGAATCCTGCCACCCCCAGAGTCAGCCCCTAGAACGTGAACGACAAGCCGCCCTGGATCGCGCGCGGAGACTGCGCCAGATACAGCGTCCGCCCGTCCGCCGACAGGAATGGCTGGTAGCCTTCCGCCAGCAGATTGGTCACATCGATGGTCGCCTCCAAGCCCTGCGGCAACCTGTCTCCCCAGCGCACTGCCTGGCGTACGTAGAAGCTCAAAAACGCCTCGTCGCTGTGCGGCTGGAACGGCGCCACCGCGGTCACCAGATGCTCCGGCTGCCAGCGATACGACGCGCGGAGCCTGGTCCCCGTGTGCAGCACGCGGCCCTCCAGCGCTGCCGTCAACTCCTGCGCCGCCTCCTGGTGCAGGTTCGACGAGACGGTCGCCAGCCCCTCATTGGCCTGGCTCCGCATCGCCACGGCCGCGCCGCTCGCGTATTCCAGCGCCGCCCACAGGCTCGGGGTCAGCGGCTCAGACACGCTCAGGCTCACACCGTCATTCGTGTATCCCTGCCCCAGAAAACGGAACGTATCGGTCGCCGTGTCGATCACCAAGCCGCTGGTTCCATCGACCGGCATCTCCTCCGCGCTTACCAGGCCGCTGCCCGTAATCGCCGGGTTCACCACCGCATCGTGGTAGATGGCCGCGGTCACCTGGCCGCCGCCAACCGTGCGGCTCACCTCCAGCTCCTGGTGCCTGCCGCCCTCGGTGTACAGCCGACCAGCGTTCATCGCCGCCACCGGCAGCGCGGTCTGGATCGAGTCCAATCCGTCCAGCCCCTGCACACTCCGCGAAGTCGCCAGCCGGTACTGCACGGCCCAAACCTTGCCCGGATGCACTCTCACCCGCAGGAACGGCTGCGCAGTCAGCGCATCTCCCGCCATGTGAATCGCATACACCGTACCGCCGGCTTCCACCTCCAGCGAATCCCCAATCTCCATCCGCTCGGCGCTCGCCGTCCGCATCGTCTGCAATCCGGATGCACTGCCCGCACTCACTAGCTCTGGATGCGACGCATAACTCACCACCATCCGCGACTCGTTCCCAAATATCGCCTTCCGCTCGTATCCGGCATCCACCTCGGTCGCCGGAGCATTTCCCATCGCGGCCCACTGCATCGCCACGTCCGTCCGCAGCACCCACTGCGAGCCGTCTTTGTTGGGCCGGTCCAGCGCCACCACGGTATGCAGTCCGCCCGATCCAAACCCGCCCGCGCCGCCCGTCGTGGAATACCGCGCCTGCATCGGCGCGTGGTGCGGCAGGTCCGCTTCGCCGGCCGCTACCTGCACCAGCGTGCCGTTGTCCAGCAACCGCAGAATCGGCCGGTTCGCTGCGGAGCGCAGCGTCCAGGTCCAGTCATCACCCGGCTCATCCGGTCCGCGCCGCGTTACCGGCAGCCAGGCCAACGGGTCAGACAGCATATTCAGCGTCAGGTTCACAGTGGCGCGCATTCCCGTCGCCAGTTGCAGGTTGCTCCGCGTCGCGGGCACAAACAGCGCCGCGGTGGCGCGCACCTGGTATCTGCCCGGAACCAGGTTGGCAATCCGGTAACGCCCATATATGTCCGTAAATGCAGTGGCGATACTTACCGATCCGGCCGTCAGCACCTGGACCATAGCGCCCGTCTGCGCCACACCTTCCGTATCACGCACCATCCCGGAGACCGCCGCCGTCGACGCAGCACTGCACATCCCAGATGCGAACAGCAGCATCAGGGCGACCAGCCCGTATTGGTTACCGAGTCGTTTGCAGCAACGTGGCACAGTTAGCATCACCTGTGCGTCGATGGCCTTCTCCGAAATGGACGCGCCTGAAAAATGTGGCTCGTCAAGGGTCGTGGCGCCGGCAGTCGATCATCGCAATTCCATCCGCGTCATCGTCCAGCCGAAAACTGCGCTTCCGCCCAAATCTCACTTCAATCGTGTGCTCTTTGCGTCCCGCACTTCGACCTTCAGTCCATTCCCGTTCAATTCACAGTGAACTTTGCGGTCTCCTGCGTCTCCTGCTTGGAAACCCCATCGTTCACCTTGATGCTCACCTGGTACTGGCCAGGCTGCAGGCTCGCCAGCGACATGCTCTTCTCCAAGGTCAACTGGTCCGCGTTCGCGCTCAGCTTGACGTTGTTCTTCGTCGTCTCCTGCACATCCAGCACCGGCTTGTTGCTGCCCAGGTCCACGATCTGATAGCTGATCGTCGCGTCGTTCTGCTTGCTCTTTTCGTCGATGCCCAGGTTGTACACCTGCATCCAGAAGTTCAGGCTCTGACCGCGGCTGAACACCGGCGTCGCCGCCACTCCACCGCCGGTCGCCACCCGCGGCCGTACAAACGTATCCCCGATCACGAAGTTACCGCCGCCAATCTCCTTCGAGGGCACTCGCCTCATCTGGTCTGCCAGGATCAGCGAGGAATGCCCCAACATGTCGTCGTCGAACTTCGGCACGTTGATGCTCCGCGTCCAATGCCCCACATGGTCCGGATTGTTCACGTCCTTGATCACAATATCGATCTTGTACAGTCCCGGCTTCATCGGAATTGCTTTCCAGTATACCGAGGACGACTTCTGCACCGCCGGCAGCAACTCGCTCGGCGTCGGCACCTGCACGGTATCTTCAAACGTTCCGCCCGGAATGATCTTGTGTGTCAGGTTGGACACACGCCCCAGAATGTTCACCTTGCCCAGGGAGACGCCGTCCTTGGTATCGAAGGTGATCTCCGAGTTCTTGATCTGCAGCGTAATCGGCACAATCACCGTGTCGTTGGTCACCTTCACGTAGTCCGTGCGTACGTCAAAGGGGAACGGCGGCCCGGTCAGGATCTTCGAGCTCGCCATGAACTCTTCCAGGTCCTGGAACTTGATCACCGGCGCCGACATAATCTTCGCCGCCAGGTCGATGCGGTCGAACTGCTTGTTCTGGTTCTGCTGGGTCAGCGGTCCTGCACCTAGCTCTTCAAACCCTCCGCCGCCGGAGAAGCGGTCCTTCTTGTCCGCCTGCCCGTTCTCCTCCGCCTGGGTCAATCCCGCATTGGGAACATGCTTCAGCGCATCCTTCTCCGACCGGTCGATGGTGTAGTGGTAGTCGCCACACTGGCAGGTGTCCACAAACTCCAGGTCGATGTTGTCCCCGATGCCTTCGATATACCGGTAGTGCCACACCTCGAACGGGAAGGTCGCCGTGCTTCCGCCGCCTTCATCGAAGGGGCGCTGGTACTCGCCGCCGCTGGGGTGCGAGTCCTTGTCGTCCGGCGGCCCGTATGCAATATAGATGTGGCCCCGGTCCGTCATCCAGCCCGGCTTGCCCGCCGCAAAGTGCTCGTTGGCATACGCAATGCGCGCGTAAATCTCGTCGCGATACTCGTTCTCCGGAGAGTCCGGGCTGGGATTGCGCCGCTGCCAGAAGTTCTCGATGAACGCGTCCCGCTCTTCGTCGTTGGACAGGTGCTTGAACGCCTGCTCCTCGGTGTCGGTGATGATCCACCGTACGTCCTGCTCCAGCCATGTTTTATAGACGCCGTGCAACTCCTGCCTCAGATCCTTCTGCTGCTTGATCCGCTCGCGGTCGTTCAACTTGCGGTTCAGCGGGTTCGGCTTCTCCGGCGCCGGAGCCGTCTGGGTCACGCCATCGGGAGCCGCCGCCTGCTGCGCCCGTGCGAGGCTCCACCCCGCCAATATCGGAAGCAGCATACCACTTACAACCAGCCGACCCACTCTTCTCATGCCTTGTTACACTCCTGCTTCGGGAACCTGTATTGCGCTATCACGCTCTGTCTGCCCTCTCTCCGAGTGCCCCACGGCACGCCGGCCCACGGAGGGGCAAATCCAACCTCCATTGTAGTGCGCCGCCCCTCCGTACACAAGCCGCCCGCTCGGCCCACCCCTGTTATCATCGTCAGCAACAGAACATACCCGCAAACCGTCGCGGCCAGCGCTCCCGCACCACCAGGGAACGGAACCTGCAACCGATTGCATGCGTATTATCTCTCAGGCAATACCCCAATTCCCGTGCGCGGCAGCCCGCGCCACCAACACGCCCGGCAGGCGTGAAGAAAGACGGAATGAGCAACACAAAGAAGATCCTCATCGGCTCCGCCATTGTCCTGGTCGTCGCTGCCATCGCAGCGGGCACCATCCTGCATAGCCAGGCCGGCATCGTGAAGGTCGCTACCGGCAAGGTTGTACGTCAAGACCTCGTCTCAAGCGTCAGCGGCACCGGGCAAATCAAGCCCAAGACCTACGTCAACATCGGCGCCACTTCCTTTGGCCGCATCACTCACCTCTACGTCAAAGAGGGCGATCATGTGAAGAAGGGAGACATCGTCGCCCGCGTTGAGAGCGTCCAGCCCGAGGCCACCGTCGACGCCCAGCAGGCGACCATCGCCTCCTCCAAGACCGACATCACCTCCTACGTCGCCGCCGAGAAGACCGCTGAGGCCAATATCGCCCAGGCCCAGGCCGACCTCGAACAGAAGAAGTTCGACTTCGACCGCGCCGAGGCTCTCTACAAAGAACAGCTCATCGCCAAGCAGGACTTCGACGCCAAGAAGGCCGCCTACGACGTCTCCGCCGCCACTGTGGCCCAGCGCGTCGCCGCGCTGGACCAGGCCCGCGCCCAGACCGCCAGCCAGCGCGCCCACCTGGACCAGGCCATGGCGTCCCAGCGCGCCAACTTCGACGCCCTCGACAAGACCATCAGCCGCGCACCCTTCGACGGCCTCGTCACCAACGTCCCCGTCCGCGAGGGCGAAACCGTCGTCGTCGGCATCCAGAACTCCGAGGGCTCCACCCTGATGACCCTCGCCGACATGTCCGTCATCACCGCCGAGGTCAAGGTCGACGAGACCGATATCGTCAACATCGTCCTCGGCCAGACCGCAGACGTCACCGTCGATGCCCTGCCCGGCCGCACCTTCAAGGGCCACGTCACCGAGGTCGGCGACCAGGCACTCCTGCGCACCACCGGCATCGCAACCTCTCAGTCCACCACCGGCACAGAGGAGGCCAAGGACTTCAAGGTAGTCGTCACCCTCGACCAGACCGCCGACAACCACCTCGACGACCTTCGCCCAGGCCTCTCCACCACCGCCAAGATCACCGTCGCGCAAAAGCCCAACGCCCTCACCATCCCCATCCAGGCACTGGTCGAACGCGACCCCGCGGCGGAAAAAATCCTCGCCGACAACGCCGGCAAGCCCTCCACCACCGCATCCAGCTCAGACACTCCGGTCAAGCCCGTGCTCGCCCAGGGCGTATACATCCTCAGCTCTGCAAGCGGCAAACTTCGCGCGACCTTTGTCCCCGTAGCCACCGGCGTCACCGGCGCCACGGATATCGAAGTCCTCTCCGGCCTCAAGGAAGGCGACCAGATTGTCATCGGCCGCTATCAGATTCTTCGCACCCTCAAGAGCGGTACAGCCGTCAAAATAGACAACACCGCGCCCGTAACCACGGACACCTCAACCTCCTCGTAGTCTCGGAGCGGCAGCAGTCCCGCAGCAATACCGGAGAACCGGATGGCACCCGAAGCCCCCACAGCAGCCGAACTCTACCCCGCCTATCCGGCGGACCCGAACCTGACGGAAGGTCCCCGCTCCGGCGAGGTCATCGTCACCAGCAATCTCTGGAAGACCTACGAGATGGGCGACCAGGAGGTCAACGCCCTCTGCGGCGTCAACCTGCGTGTCCGCCACAACGAGTACGTCGCCATCATGGGTCCCTCAGGCTCCGGAAAATCCACGCTGATGAACCTCATCGGCTGCCTCGACTCGCCCACCCGCGGCCGCTACTGGCTCAACGGCCACGACGTCTCCGCGCTCAACGACGACGAGCTCGCCCGCATCCGCAACAAGGAAATCGGCTTCGTCTTCCAGACGTTCAACCTGCTGGCCCGCGCCACCGCGTTGCACAACGTCGAGCTGCCGCTCATCTACAACGGCACGCCCTCCGCGGAGCGCCTGGCCCGCGCCAAGGAGGTCCTGGAGTCGGTCCACCTCGGGGCTCGCATGATGCACCGCCCCAACGAACTCTCCGGCGGCCAGCGCCAGCGCGTCGCCATCGCGCGCGCCCTGGTCAACCACCCCTCCATCATCCTGGCCGACGAGCCCACAGGAAACCTCGACTCCAAAACCGGCGACGAGATCATGGCCCTCTTCGACGACCTACACGCCCAGGGCAACACCATCGTCGTTGTCACCCATGAGCCCGACATCGCCGAGTTCGCCCACCGCATCGTTACCATCCGCGACGGCGCCATCTACTCCGACCACCCCTCCAGCCGCGTCACCGGCGCCCCCAAAGGCACCTCCAAACAAACCCACGCATAACTTCAGGCGCTTACTGGCAGTCTTTGGAACGATCGGGTAATCGGAAACCCGCGCCCACCCTGTTCCTGCGCGGAACCTCGATCCGCAAAGCAGCTGTGGACTTTCAGCATGAAAGCCGCGTCACCAACCGATAGGGGCTTGCTGAAGTAATAGCCCTGCATCTCATCGCACTCGCGTTCCCGCAGAAAAGACAGTTGCTCTTCCGTTTCCACACCTTCTGCAATTACAAGCAGATGAAGGCTCCTGGCCATGCTGACGATAGCAGTCGTGATGGCCGCGTCCTCAGAATCCACGGCAATATCGCGAACGAAGGAGCGGTCGATCTTGAGCTTATCCACCGGAAACCGCTTTAAGTAGCTAAGGCTCGAATAGCCAGTTCCGAAGTCATCAATGGCAAGCTGCAGGCCCATTTGCTTCAGCTCTTGAAGAGTCCCCAACGCCACATCCACATCCGACAGCAACAGACTCTCCGTCAATTCAAGCTCCAGGTACTCAGCGGATAGCCCGGTCTCCATCAGCACTCTTTGGATGACAGCAGGGAATCCTTCCTGGCGGAACTGTACCGCAGACACATTCACTGCCACGGTTACCGCCGCCAATCCATCGTCCTGCCATTTCTTCGCTTGCCCGCATGCGGTCTTGAGAACCCATTCACCGATGGGCACGATCAGTCCATTATTTTCTGCAATCGATATGAATTTGTCGGGAGGGATGAGACCCAACTCCGGGTGCTGCCAGCGAATCAGAGCTTCAAACCCGGTGATCCTTCCCGTTGCAATCTCAACCTGCGGCTGATATTCCAAGAAGAATTCTTCCCTCTCGATCGCCAAACGAAGGTTCTTGTCCATCCTCAGACGTTCCTGAGCCTCTACATTCATCTCATCCGTAAAGAAACGCACCTTGTTGCGTCCATCGCCCTTGGCCCAATACATTGCCGCATCGGCATTCCTGATCAAGCTCTCGCTGTCAGTGCCATGCTCGGGGAATATGCTCACACCCATGCTGCAGCTTACGTTGAGCGATTGTCCCTGGATCACAAAGCTCTCGTTCAACTTAGCCATGATCCGCTCCGCCGCAATCGCTGCGCCGGCAGCGTCATTCGCGCTGTTCAACAACACGACGAATTCATCGCCGCCGACTCTGGCCACCGTATCCTGCTCCCGCAGGCAAGCCTGGATCCGCCTTGCGACCTCTCTCAGAAGATCATCACCAGCCGAATGACCAAAGGAATCATTGATCGCTTTGAACTGGTCGAGATCAAGAAACATCACCGCGAGCTTTTCGCCTCTCCGGCGTGCATCAGCCAGCGCAACTTCCATCCGGTCCTGCAGCAGCGCCCGGTGCGGCAACTCCGTAAGCGCATCGTAATACGCCAGAAATTGAATCCGGTCCTCCGCGGCTTTGCGCTCGGTGACATCGCGGTGGTACCAGATCCTTCCCCGATACCTTCCTAATGAGTCGACGAGAGGTGCGGTGTACCGGTCGAAAATTTTCCCGTTCTTGAGCCTGATTTCGTCGCTGCCCTTTTCACCCCGGTGGCTATCGAGATATTTGATCTTCTCGATAAACGCCTCGGGGCCCTGGATCTTATCCATCACGTATGCGCGCATGACGGCATCGTCTCCCTGGATCAGGATTTCGTCCGGTATGTCGAAGCTAATCTTGAATTGCTTGTTTGCAAGAATGATGCGATCGGAGTCATCGACGACCAGGATTCCGTCCATAGTCGTCTCGGTCTGCGCCTCCAGAAGCGCAGTCTTGAACACCAGCGCTTCCTCGGCTTGTTTGCGCTCAGTAATGTCGCGCACAGTAGCCAGCAACATCGGCCGCCCACTCAGCGTTAACGTCGATAGACACACCTCAGCCGGAAATACTTCGCCGTTCTTGCGCTGGTGCAGCCACTCGAAACGCTCCTTGCCATTCCGAAAGGCAGACTCCATCCTCTCTTGGGCCGCTGTACCCGAGGGGGTGCCATCCAGCTGGTTCGCGGGTGACATTTCGTACGGAAGCGGCATCGCAGCGCCGGATGAATATCCAAACATCTGCCGCGCAGCCAAATTGCAGTCCACAACGCTGTTCTCGTCCACCAGCCAGCTCGCGTCGCCGGAGTCTTCAAACAACACGCGATACCTGTTCTTGCTGTCTTCCATCGCGGCTTCAGCGCGCTTCTGCTCGGTAATGTCTTCGGCCGTGCCTTCGTGTCGCACAACGTTGCCACGGCTATCGTACGAAGCGCGGAGACTCACTCTTACCCATTTCCTGCTGCCATCTTTCCGGTAAAGCTCCACTTCCTCGCCGCGCACAATGCCTTTCTCGCCGACGATCTGAGTCAGTTCAAGAAGTCTGCCTGGATTGACAAATAATTGCTGCGCAACATTCGACACCGCAGCGATGAGTTCTTCAGGAGAGCTATATCCATGCAATTCCGCCATCGCCTGGTTGATGCTAAGGGGCCGTCCGTCCGGCGTCGTCTGAAAGATCCCGACCGCTGCGTCGTTAAAGATGGCCCGATACTTCTCCACAGCTTCCCGAACCGCCTCCTCGGCCTGCTTCTGTTCGGTGATGTCTTCCGTCGTGCCTTCATGCAGCAGGATATTTCTGCTGGCGTCGCGGACCGCTCGGACACTGAGCCGCAACCACTTTCTGGAGCGGTCCCTGGTATAGACCTCGATTTCGACACCACACGCCGCGCCCTGTTCGGACACGATTTGAATGCACTGGGCCATCTGCGTGGGATCGACCACCAAAGGCTGGCCGGCAGTCTCCGCCAGCAATTGCTCCGGCGAATCGAACCCATGCATTCGCGCAAACGCAAGGTTGACATCGATGAGCCGTCCATCTCCTGCGGCCTGAAAAATCCCGATGACCGCATCCTCAAACATCCCGCGATACTTTTCCTCGGCCTGTCGGGTCGCTGCTTCCGCCTGCTTCCGCGCAGTAATGTCATACGCCGATACCAGCATGGATTCGATTCCCTGAAAGTCCAGCGAATGACAGACAATCTCGACGTCGATCAGTTCCCCACTCTTCCGGCGGTGCCTCCAGAATCCACGCTCCTGCAGCCCCGGAGTGCGACGCTCTATATCCGACAGCACCTCGGCAACATCCCCTTCCGGGCGAATCTCGAGTACCGTCTTTGCCAGAAATTCCTGCCGGCTAAACCCGTATTGCCGGATTGCCGCTTCGTTCACCGCAAGAAACCGAAGCGTGCCGGTGTCGAAAACCCACATGGGAATCGGGTTGCATTCGAACAGCAGCCGGTACTGCCCATCCGACTCGAGCGAAGAGATCTCCCGCTGCTTCTTGCCGGCGATCTCCCGCACAATAGTGGACACTCTCGTATCACAGACCCCGGAACTCTTCATCGGCAATTCCGCAAAATGTTTTAGGTCCTGCCGGTCATCGCTGGACGTCCATGGCGCGTCCTCGGCAATTCGTCCTTCGAATCGCCCTGCAATCAACTTCCGCGACGCTGGTGATGCCAGACTCATTCAATAACCCAATCGGCCGTTCTCACTCCGGGATGAATCCAACGCAGACACTCCGGGCTCGAACAACGCTCGCCCCATCCCAGACCGCGAGTATGTCCATAACCATCAGATTCCCAATATGGAAATCTAGAATCCCACCTTTGTCTCACCAAGCAATGTGACGTGGCTCACAGACGGGTGGTCACTGAAGGCGTGGTCGCTGAAGTGGTCCAGGAGGATCCCCTCCAGCCGCGTCACCAGCGCCCCCAAAGCCGCCTCCAAACCAACCCACACCGCACCCATCTTTCGCTTGTCATACCCCTTTCGCTTGTCATTCTGAGCATCGCGAACGGGGTCCCCGCCCAGCTTGCTGGGTGGGATTGGAAGAATCCCCGCATTTCGCCTTTGCGGCTGCCGTTTCCTGTCAGCGCTGAAAGCGCACCATATACCAGCCTTGGGCCGACGCGAGTGGCGGCCGCGCCCCGGCAACTAGTGCTCGCTGGGAACACCAAGCCGTGAGTGCAAGCCCGGGTATCGTCGTCAAGAGGATTCCGGCGCGGCGCATCCCTCCCACCAAAGCCGTGCCCATCACCCGCGCGCAATCCGATCCAGCACGCCGCGTACCCCGCCGCCTGAGCCTGCCCCTACGGTCGCGTCCCCAGCTTATTGTCCCTAACTCCCACTGACAGCGGCGTCACCACCGGTGTCGCTGCTCCAATTACCTCAGCTAAACCAGACGGATAGCTGTACCAAACGTTTCCCGCCCCGTCGATAACAGGTCCCACTCCCGCACCCCCATCGAAGCCTGCCGAAGGTGACAAGGGAGCGCCTGAATTGGAAAACTCCGAAACGGTGTCAGCTGCCACCCAAACGTTGCCAGCTCCATCGATCGCTAAAGAACCTCCTTGGTAACTCAATCCTCCGCCGGTGAACCCGCCCGAAGGGGAGAGCGGAATACCGGAACTCGAGAGTTTGATGAGGGTGACAGGCGTAGCCACCACCGTGTTTAGTCCCCAAACATCTCCTGCGCTGTCGATCGCCAGACTCGTCGCATTGTTAACCCCTGCACTGGGATAGCTGGTTAGCGACCCCGTACTTGAGAGTTTTGACAGCCCATACCTATCCGCCACCCAGACACTTCCATAGGAATCGCTAGCGACTCCTCCGCCGTAAAGAGACCCACCCGAATAGCCGCCCGAAGGGGAAATTACCGTCCCGGACGAGCTTAACTCTATTACGTCGTTTGTCCCAGGGAACCACACGTTTCCGGAAGCGTCGAAAACCATCCCAGTCTCACCCCGGATTGGGTAGTCACTCACAGGAGACAGAAGCGAACCGGCACTGGAAAGTACGACCACGCCGAAGGCCTGGGTCAACCAGGCGTTCCCCTCCGGGTCGATAGCAAAGTTACCAGTTGCTATCGGATAGCCCGTAGTCGGCGAAACATAGGCTCCGGAAGCGGCAAGCAGAAAAACGGCAGGAGTTCCCGAGCTTGCTGAACCTGAGATCCATATTTGGCCGGAGCCATCCACCGCAATGCCACCTATCCGCCAATCGAAGAAAAAGCTCAGCGTCACTCTCCACTCATCCGGGATATACGTCAGCCCTCCCGCAAACGGGGGATTGCCACCCACCAACCCATCAAGCGCCGCCACGTTAGCCGCCGGATTATGCGCAATGTTGATCGCTGCAGTTGCCGTATCTGTCGGCGTGGCTCCCGTCGTCCCGCCACTCAGCGCATAGCCAAACAACAGGCTGCATCCATTCGATGAGGCCGCTCCAGCGCCCGTGCATGACGCCAGCACATTCGCCAATGTATTGACGGTATCTGGCGACGCTCCGCTTGCGAAATTTGACGGGGGTTTGGCCAGCGCAACGCCCGTTCCCAACGGCTCCAGGTTTGCCACATTGGCAAACGCATTTGCAATACCCGTCTGCGCCAGCGCAGTCCCTGAACTCCCCACGTGCGTCGCATCCGTCGCAAACCCTGCGAACGCATACGCCGTCGCAATCGTCGACACCTCGTTCATCACCACATAGGGCACCGCCGCAAAGCTTCCGCCACTCGGGCATGATCCCAACGCCGCCAGTAGTCCGATCCCCGTGTTCGTCCCCGAACCGGTCGAGCCCCCAAGTGCATACAGATACACCTGGCTCCCCGGCGTGCAACCGTAGTTGCCAAGAAAGAAGCTGCCGTCCGCGCCTGTCAACGCATATGCGCCCACCGAATCCGACTTCCCCGTGCTCGACGCGCTCAGCAGCGACACGGACGCATTGCTGCTGGACGCCGCCAGTCCCGCACCGCCATATCCGGTCGTGCCTGCCGCGAACATATACACGTGCGCCCCGGCAAGCGCCATCTGGCTCGCTAATGCCCGGCCGTTCGGCACAATCACCTGCACCGTCGCTGTATTCGACAGATTGCCCGTATCGGTCACCGTCAACTTGACCGTGTAGGTTCCCCACGCCGCATAGGTGTGTGTTGGACTCGCCACCGCTGCCGTAGTCCCGTCCCCAAAATCCCACGCGTACGTCAGCGTCTTCCCCTGCGGGCTGGACGAGCCACTCCCGCTGAAGCTCAGCGCAACGCCCTCGACTCCCGTATAAGGCCCTCCCGCACTCGCCACCGGCGGCAGGTTGACGACATACGCCGCGCTGGCCACCGCGCTATTGGTGTAGCCGCTCTCTACCGCAATCGCCTCGATCGTCTCCGAGTTCGCAACTGTGATCGCTCCGCTGTACAGCGTCGACCCGGTCGTGGGCGTCGTCCCATTCGTCGTGTAGTAAATGGTCGCGCCAGCCGTCCTATCGGTAATCGTCACCGTCTGCGCCGACGTATACGTTCCTGCGGCGATTGAGAAGGTCGGCGTCGCGGCCGGTACCTCAATCACAAACGCCGCGCTGGCCACTACGCTGCCGGAATACCCGCTGGCAAACGCGATCGCCTGCACCGTCTCCGAATTCGACACCGTGATCGCCCCGGTGTACAGCGTCGACGCAACCGACGGTACGCTCCCGTCTATCGTGTAGTAGATTCTTGCGCCCGCGGTCGTGCTCGTAATCGTCACGGTCTGCGCAGATGTATAAGTCCCCGCCGCTACTGAGAACACCGGCGTGGCCGCCAGCGCAATCGGCCCCCCACCCGCGGTTCCCGATGAACCCGCCACACCGGAACTGCAGCCAACCAACCCCACCACCACAGCCAAAGCACACACCACTCCCACAAACCAGGCCCGCATCCTACTCTCCTCGGAGACTCGCCCCAAGGCTATCACAGGCTACTCCTCACCTCGGTAAATATGGACCCCAGCCACACTGGAACGTCGCTCACAAATGACCGTGGGCATTTGCCGGCCGAGCTGACGCCTGATTTCTCAAACGGGCTACAGCCGCTTCAAATACGCCTTCGCCGCATCCATCTCCGGGAACAGCCGCTCCTCTGCCTGGAACGCCTTGGAGTGCACACATCGCCGCCCTGCCTTCACCCGCACCGGATGCTTCAGGTGCAGCATCTCGTGGTACAGCAGGTACTCGATGGCGCACCGCGGCGTATCCGCCCGGTCGAAGACGCGGCTCACCATGATCGTGTTGTGCGCCGCATCGTAGTGGCCCAGCATCCGCCGCGCGTGGTGCGCGCTCCAGGTCAGCGTGGGCCGTCCCAGCAGCCCGTGGAAGAACCGCACGTTCACGCTTTCGAAGACCTCGTCCAGGTCGTAGTAGTGTCCGCGCGCCGTCAGAATCGTCTTCCGCCCGCGCGTTTGGCGAATCTGCTCCGCCTGTCGCGCCACCGCCTCCGACGACACATGCTGCCGATAGCGATGCGAGTGCGTCCGCTCAATCGGCTTCTTGTACAGCTTGGCCAGCAGGATGTGCGCGATCGCGCGATGCACGGACTCCGGCGCCGGTTCCAGCAGGTCCGAAAGCCGCACCAGCAGCTTCCCCTCCCGCAACCGGATGGTCGTGTTCAGCGACGTGAACCGGCGGAAGCGAACGTCGAACGGAGGCATCGGCGCACGCGGCCGCAACTCGCGGTACTCCTGCTCAAAGACGTCAATAAGGGCGGTGGACACGCTGGAATCCAGATTAGCCGATCCGCCGGAGGAAAACGGACGGGCCGCAGCGGCAGGAGCGACCTGCCGCTTCAGCCAGTCGATCGCTCGCCCCACCGGAATCAGTTGGACGCAGGCCCCGTGGTCGCAGGAGCCGGCGGAGTTGCAGGCGTTGGCGCCGCCGGTGCAGCGGCTGGTCCAGGTTGCGCCGTCGGCTCGAAGTTCGGCACCGCCGGCAGAGCTTTCAGTGGATCCAGATGCGCCACGGCGCCAATCGGAATCTCCACCGCGCCCACGCGATCGGAGACCATGTCATGGATCGCCGTCCGCAAGTAGTACTGTCCCTTGACCGGCACACTGACCTCTTCGTGGAACGCCATGCCGCCCTCCAGCAATTTGGCATAGTCGTCCGGTGTTAGCGCCTTGTACAGGCGGTTGCTCGCCCAGATAAGCCGCTCACCGTCCTTGTTGTACACAAACGTCCATACCTCGATGGCGCAATGCCGGTTGTTGTTGGCATCCTGCCGGCAAGTCACGGCGCGTGGATCCGGCACCAGGTCCACACCGTAAGCCTTGTACGGGCCTTCCACTTTGACCTGCGGGTTGGGATTGGTCTGGTTCGTGGCCAGCGGTGTGTCTCCCGGAGGCGCGTCCGAGGGGCGAATGCGCACCTTGAACAGGATCTCTGCCGGGTCCGGGCCGCCATGCATCATCGCCGTTGCCATCGTGGTCGGCTGTGCCAACGAAGTCGCAGCCAGCCCCGCCACCACCTTGCTGCGGTCGTTCGGGTCCACCGCATAGTACCCGTTCCGGTAGGCGAGTTTCACTCCCGGCTGGTCCACCTTCACCTTCACACTGCGGAACCGCTCATCCCACGTCGTGTTGGTCGGCGTATAGGTGAGCGTGTAGTAGTTAGAGCCGTTGTCGATGGCCTTTGCTACAGCCTTGGTCAGGTCGTTGGTGTTGATGAATGCCTGGCCGCCCGTGTCCTCTGCCATGGCCATCATCGTCTCGTGCTCCTGCGCCGTCTGCGTCAGGAATGCATTCTGCTCCGTCGCCGCTGCGGCCCCACTGTCGGATGTGATGGCCGCCGATGTACCGCTGGCAAAGTTCAGCGCCGGATCCACCTGCACACCGCGCACATCCACCGGATATACCGCGACCTGCGCCCGCGTCAGCAGGTTGTCCGTCGCGCGCACCTCTTCGTCGTTGCGCACCACGGAGTCGTTCGGGTCGGCCTCGTTCACGTTGGGTTCCACATCCAGCGGGAACCCTCCGGAGAACCAGATCACGTTCTTGCGCCCGGGAATACCCACCAGATATCGCGCCAACAGATCGAATGCGTGCAGAGTATATTGCTGCCGCATATCCTGCTCGAAGGAGGTCTGCATCGCCTCGAAACGGTTGATGTTGTCTACAATCTCCTGTGTGATCTCCCCCGGTACGGCCATCGGCGCATTCAACGAGTCGGAGAGCGTGCTATCGCCAATCGCACCGCCGTTGAATGGATCGGACAATATCTGCGATGCCTGCGGCGCCCCACCCTTCTTCACGTCCAGCGCGGCCTTCAATGCGTTCATGTCGGAGGTGAATCCCTGCAGCATGCTCAACTGCGTCGTCAGCCCGAAAATGGCAATACGCGTGCCCGGCGTTGCGTGGTTCAGGTAATCCGTCAACTGCTTGCGCGCCATGGGCTGTGCCGTCAGCGGCGTGTTCAGGTAGTCCAGCAGCAGCACGTTCACCGGGCCATTCGCCGGCGCCGGGGGCCGGTTGGAAAACAAGCCTGCGGGTAGCTTCGCCGGCGGCACAATCCTCACGCTGGTTGCGGCACTGTGTTCCTCAAAGTGCCGCACCATCTGCACCTTATTGTTCTCCGTCAACGAGAAGTCCGAGGGCTGCAACCCGTGGACCGCGTTGCCCTGGGAGTCCGTCACTACAACGTCAATCACCACCAGGTTGCTGTAGGTACGGATCGTCTGGATCGCAGCCGTGTCCGGCTGACCCACTCGTGCCTTGAGCGTTGGGTCCTGCTGCCCCGCTGCGGCAGCAGGGGCCTGGCCGGTGGCGGGCAACGCAAACAAGGCCGCGACAGACGCGGCCACAATAAACGATTGGAAGGAACGGAGTTGGGTATGGCGAAGCACGGAAACCCTCCTACAGCTATAACTCAAGAATACACTCCTATAAGACGCTGGAAGCCACTCTTTCGAGGCCGCGTGCCCGCAAACCGCAGGAACCCTCAGCCTTCCGGCTCCGGCTTTGGACCTGAGGCGCCGGTCTCGCCGCTCGACTGAGCCGCCGCTTCCACTGCGTGCGCAATGTGGCCCACCTGCAGCTTCACCAGCTCCGGCTGCGCAATCCGCGTCGGCCCCAGTACTGCAATCCGCGGCAGCGGCCCACGCACCATCGCCACCTCGTCGCAGGCATACAGCCGCGGACAGGCCTGGCAATCCTTGTAGATTTTGTCCGGCAGCGTCGTCCGGTCGGCCAGCCGAAACCCGAAGTGAAAGAAGAAGTCCGGGATGCGCGTAAACAGGCAAACCGAGACAACGCCCTGCAGATCGGCCTCCTCCAGCAGTGCCACCAGCAGCCGCCCGCCGGCTCCCTGCCCCTTGGCCTCCGGCTTCACCACAATCGACCGAACCTCCGCCAGGTGCGGTCCATACAGGTGCAGCGCGCCGCAACCCAGGAAGATGCCCGCCTCCGAATAGGCCACAAAGAAATCGCGCACGTTCTCGCATATCTCGGCGTAGTTGCGGCGCAGCAACGTTCCATCGCCGGAGAGTGAGTTCACCAGTTCGAAGATGCTGACCGCGTCCTGAAGCTTTGCTTGACGCACCACAGCACCGCCAACACGCGAACGGGTCGATGCGGTGGACTCACTGGCGGCCATCAGGGAGGCTGAACTACTCATCTAGTTATTGTCCCCCAAACTGCGTTTTGCCGCAGCAACAGCTTCCGCCACACGCGCGCGCGCCGTACCTCCGACGACATCATGGCAATCCAGCGTCGCCTCCAGCGTGATGGCAGCGAAAAAGTCCTCTGCGAACGCGTCGGACAGCGTGCGCAGCTCCTCGAGCGTTAGATCGTTCAGTTCGCGTCCGGATTCAAGTCCTAGCCGCACCGCATTGCCCACAATCTCGTGCGCCTTGCGGAACGGCACGCCCTTGTTCGACAGATATGTCGCCGCCGCCATCGCGTTCAGGTAGCCCGTCGTCGCAGCCGCCTTCATGCGGTTAAAGTTGAACCGCAACGACCGCGTGAATGGCGGCAGAATGCTGAGAATCCCGGTCGCCGTTCCAGCGGCATCGAAGACCGGTTCCTGGCCCTCCTGCAGATCCTTGTTGTACGCCAGCGGCAGTCCCTTCATCAGCGTCGCCAGCGTCACCGACGCACCCAGCAGCCGCGCCGACTTGCCGCGAAGCAGCTCTGTGAAATCAGGATTCTTCTTCTGCGGCATCGCGCTCGACCCGGTGGAGAATGCCTCTGGCAGATCGAGGAAGCCGAACTCGGCAGTCGAGTAGAGCGTCAACTCCTCCGCGAACCGTGAGACGTGAACGCCGACCGTTGTCAAGCATTGCGTAAACTCCAGCAGAAAGTCGCGATCGCTTGTGGCATCCATGCTGTTCAGCGTCGGCCCGTCGAAGCCAAGCTCCCGCGCCGCAATGTTGCGATCCAACGCCAGCGTCGCTCCGGCAACGGCGCCTGAACCCAGCGGGCACAGATTCATTCGCTTGCGCGAGTCCGTGAGCCGGCTGATGTCGCGCTCGATCATGCTGACATACGCCAGCAGCCAGTGCGCCACCAGCACCGGCTCCGCGCGCTGCAGATGCGTATATGACGGCATCACCGCTTCGCTCGCTTGCACCGCAAGCTCAATCAGAGCGCTGCCCCATGCACGCAAACCCTTTACCGTCGTGTCGATGGCCTCTCGCACAAACAGTCGCATGTCCGTCGCAATCTGCTCGTTGCGGCTGCGGCCCGCGTGCAGCTTCAGCGCAAGCGGACCGATCACCTCCGTGAGCTGCAGCTCGACGTAGTGGTGGATGTCCTCCACCTCGGGATGGAGCGTTGGCAGATAGCCCGACGAACCCCCAACCATGCCAACGCCAGGCATCCGCTTGCGCAGCACTTCCCCCAGATAGTCGACATCGAGAAACTTCTGGACCTCTTCGAAGCCAATCTCCGGAACCCTGTCCAAACCGGCCAGCATCGTCTCCAACTCTTGCGGCGTCAGGATGCCGGCGGCCGCAATCGCCTTCGCGTGAGCCTTCGATGCGTCCAGTTCGTGGCGCAGCAGCAGCACGTCCACGCGGAAGGAGGCCTGCCACTGCTCAAACATGGGGTCCAGCGGCTCGCGGAAGCGGCCGGACCACATCTTGCCTCCCGCCGCTGCTTGCTGCTTCTCTTCGCTCACTGCAATCCTCTGCTTTCCTACGTCCGTTTGCGCGCCTGGATGCCGCGGTCGCGTGCATTCGACACGCGCTTTGCCCCGCCCAGCAGCATCAGCAGCAGCGCCTTCTGCGCGTGCATGCGGTTCTCCGCCTGGTCGAATACCACAGACTGCGGCCCATCCAGCACCGCGTCCGTCACCTCGGCGTTGCGATGCGCCGGCAGGCAGTGCATGAACACCGCATCCTGCTGCGCCCGCGCCATCAGCGCCTCGTTCACCTGGTAGGGCTTGAAGATGGGCGCGCGCTTGGTCGACTCGTGCTCAAATCCCATGCTGGTGCAAACATCGGTGTAAACGGCATCCGCGCCGGTCACAGCCTTCAGCGGGTCCTGCATCAGCGTGATGCTGCCGCCTGTCTGCTCGCTAATCTCGATGGCCTTGTGGATGATCTCCAGCTTCGGTGCGTAGCCCTTCGGCGTCGCCACCGTGCAGTGAACGCCCAGTTGCGCCGCCGTCAGCATCAGCGAGTGGCACACGTTGTTGCCATCGCCCACATAGGTAAAACGCAGCCCCTCCGCCGAGCCAAATCGCTCCTCCAGCGTGAAGAAGTCCGCAATCGCCTGGCAGGGATGCTCCAGGTCCGACAGCGCGTTGACCACCGGAATCTTCGAGCACGCCGCCATCTCCGTAATCGTGTCGTGCGAATAGGTGCGCAGCACCATCACGCTCATCCAGCGCTCGATATTGTGCGCCATGTCGGCCAGCGACTCGCGCTCGCCCAGCGGCGACTGCGTCTGGTCCACGAAGATCGCATTGCCGCCCAGCGTATTGATCGCCGCCTCGAACGTCAGCCGCGTACGCAGCGACGCCTTCTCAAAGAACAGCACCATCTGGCGCCCGTCCAGCGCGTGGCGGAAGTCGTCCGGATTGCTCTTGACCGCATGCGACAGCTCCATGATCGCGGCCATCTCCTCCACCGTCAGGTCGCCGATGGAACAAAAGTCGCGCCCGCACAGCCGCTTGGCCGCCTCGGAGAATGCGGTGTCGGACTGGATGCCGAGCGACGGGGTCTTCGCCGCGCGCGCCGGCTCCGGGGCGGGCTCCTGCTTCGGATTCATCACTAAAGTTTTGCTACCCATGGGAGTGTTCTCCTGCCGGCGTCTGGCCGGCCAATGCTGCACTGGTAAGGCTGGTAAGAATTCCATCGAGCGCCGCAATCGCAGTGTCCACATGCGCGCGCTCCAGGACGTAGGGAGGGAGAAACCGCAACACAGTCTCGCTGGTGCGGTTCAGAATGATATGGTGGGCCATCATCTCTGCCGCTGCCCTGGTCGCAAGCTCTGCCGAGTCCAGTTCAAGACCCAGCATCAGCCCCATGCCGCGCACCTCGGTCACACAATCGTGCCGCGTGCGCAGCCACTCAAGCTGCTCCTTGAAGTAGCCACCTACATCCTGGATATGCGCCAGTAGATCGCTCTGCTTCATGGTGTCTACAACGGCGATGGCCACCGCGCAGGCCAGCGGGCCGCCGCCGAACGTGGTGCCATGCATGCCCGGCGAAATCGCGCGCGAACCCTCTTCCGTGCACAACATCGCGCCCATCGGCAGGCCATTCGCAATCGGCTTGGCCAGTGTTGTAACGTCCGGCAGAATTCCGTAGTGCTGGTAGGCAAACCACTTCCCTGTGCGTCCCATGCCGGACTGGATCTCGTCCGCCAACAGCAGCGCACCGGTGGAGTCGCATAGCTCCCGCGCCGCTGCCATAAACTCCTGGCTCAGCGGATGAATGCCGCCCTCGCCCTGGACCGCTTCCACGCAGACGCCGCATACATCCGTAGAAAACTTTGCACGCAGATCGTCCACATCGTTGAAGCGCACAAACTCCACATCCGGCATCACCGGCGCAAACGGCTCGCGGTACTTCTCCTTGTGCGTCGTCGCCACCGATCCCATCGTCCGCCCATGGAAGCTGTGTTCCAGCGCCAGAAATCTGGTGCCGATGGTCTTCCCTTCCGCGCGCAACACGCCGGCGTGCGCGCGCGCCAGCTTCAGCGCCGCCTCCCAGGCCTCCGTGCCGGAGTTGCAGAAGAAGACGCGGTCCAGCCCGCTCATCTCCGTAAGCCGGACCGCAAGCTCTGCCGTGTGCTCATGGAAAAACAGATTCGACGTGTGCAGCAGGCGCTTGCTCTGCGCCACGATCGCCGCTTCGACCGCGGGATGCCCATAGCCCAGCGCGGACACGCCAATGCCGCTCAGCAGGTCCAGGTAGTCGTTGCCCTGCTCGTCGCGCAGAAACACGCCGGTGCCCCCGACAAACAGCACCGGGTTGCGCTCATACGTATGAAGTAGCAGCTTCTTTTCCGCTGCCTGGATCGTTCCTAATTTCATCTGATCGTCAATCATGCCACCATGACCTCCGTTCCGTCGTTGACCTTGGTCGTACAAAGGTCGGGTAATAAATGTGCTGCCTCGGCCGGCAAAATCCGTACGCGCTTCACGCCGTGCGTCAGCGCCTCGCGACAGGCATTCAGTTTGGGCAGCATGCCGCCGGAGACCACCATCTGCCGTTCCAACTCGGGAATCTGCGGCAGCGAGAGCCAGCGCATCACCTGGCCGTCCGCGCCCTTGACGCCGGGCACGTCCGTCAGAAATACCAGCGCATCGGCCTGGGTGCAGATCGCGCAGGCTGCTGCCATCTCGTCGGCATTGATGTTGTAGTACTCGCCGTCGAAGCCCAGCGCGATCGACGAGATCACCGGCACTGCATCCATCTTCCAGATTGCTTCGAGCCATAGCGGATCGGTGGCAACAATCTCGCCCACAAATCCCAGGTCCGGCACGGTCTTCTTCTTGCGCGCGCGAAAGACATTGCCATCGCCACCCGCCAGCCCCATCGCAGACTGCCCGTGCGTGCGCAGCGCCGCCACCAGCGACTTGTTCACGCGCCCGGCCAGCACCATCAACGCGGCATCGCGCGTCTCCGCATCGGTCACGCGCAGGCCGGAGATGAACTCGCTCTTCTTGCCCATCTGCGCCAGCGTCGCCGTCAACTGCTTGCCGCCACCGTGCACCAGCGCCACCTGGTTGCCATCGCGCACCAGCTCCGTGATGGCCTTGCCGCAGGCCTGCAGCAGCGCCTTGTCTTCAATGGAGGCGCCTCCCAGCTTCACCACGTATCTCACTTCAGGCCCTCCGATTCATCCCAGCCGCACATCACGTTCATGTTCTGCACCGCCTGGCCCGACGCGCCCTTCAGCAAATTGTCCAGGCACGACACCAGCACCAGCCGCTTGCCATCCTTGCCCAACTCAAATCCCAGATCGCAATAGTTCGTCCGCACCACGTGCTGAATCTGTGGCAGGTTTGGTGTGGCATGCACCCGCACCATCGGGCTCGTCGCATAAAAGCTGCGCAGGCACGCTTCAATCTGCTCCGGCTCGGCGCGCTCCGCCAGCCTTACGTAAATCGTCGACAGGATGCCCCGCGGAATCGGCAGCAGATGCGGCGTGAACTGAATCTGATCCGAGGTCAGCCCCAACTGCTCCAGCATCTCGCCCGTATGCCGATGCCCAAACACCGCATACGCCGACAGGTTGTCCGCTGCATACATAAAGTGCGTCTTCGCCGTTGCAGCTTTGCCCGCGCCGCTTACTCCGGACTTGGCATCGCACACGATCCCGTGGTCCACATCCACCAGCCCGGCGCGAAGCAGCGGCGCCAGCGCCAGAATGATCGAAGTCGCATAGCAGCCAGGATTGGCCACCAGGCGCGCCGTCGCAATCTCCTCCCGGTGCAGCTCCGGACTCCCAAATACGGCTTCCGTCTGCAGCGTCTCGGCAAGCGCGGGGGCTGCGTCGTGCAGCTTGTAGACGGCGCGGTTACGCTCGTCCTTGAGCCGCCAGGCCCCGCTCAGGTCAATCACCCGTACGCCATGCTCCAGCCAGCCAGGCACCCACTCGCGCGAGGTCTCATGCGGCAGCGCCAGAAACACAATCTCCGTGCCGCTGTCGCGAATCAGGTCCCAATGGAAGGCCAGCACTTCCGGCTGGCGTTTCCCGTTGCCCAGCGCCAGTTGCGGGTGCAGCTGCTCCAGCGGCACACGGCCCTGTGCGGCATCGTCGGCGACGCGGCCCAGAAACAGCGGCTTGGTCTCGGCGAGTCGCGGATGCGCCAACAGCAGCCGAGCCAGCTCCCCGCCCGCATATCCTCCCACCCCCGCCACAGCGGTGCGCACCGTGGTCCGCGGCTGCTTTCCGCGCGACTGTGCAGGTGCGTCCAATTCTGTACTCAACATTTCCATATCAGCCAACCAATTCTCTCAATCGTTTCCGTGTCTGCTGTTATTGTCCTCAATGCGGGATTAAGTCAGCCGATGTACTCTTCGATGCGGGCTTTGATCGTCCGCGCATGGCGCTCGTCCGGGCAGATGATCAATACCGTGTCGTCCCCGGCGATGGTGCCCACCACCTCCGGCCAGTCTTCGTAGTCGATTCCGGCGGCTACCGGCTGCGCGGCGCTGGTGGTCGTAATCAGCACCAACTGGTTCATCGCCTGGCGCACCTCAATGCCGAAGCTGCCCAGCACCTCGCGGATGCCCGGCAGGCTGTCCTCGTCGTCCTCCGGCACATTGCCCGGCAGCGCATACCCCGCCGGCCCCTTGGAAAGCCGAAGCTCGTGGATGTCCCGCGACAACGTGGCCTGGGTCACATGGAACCCGCGCCGCGCCAGCCGTCGGCGCAGCTCATCCTGGCTCGGGACGTTGGCATGGTTCAGTACGTCGCGAATTGCGGTATGGCGCTGCTGCTTCATTGAATGCCCTGCTCCTACATCTTTTGCAACGAAACCTGAAGGATCGGTCCTGTCTCCGATTACTGCTTGTCATTCTGAATGGCTCTTACTGCTTGTCAAGGCTCCGTTCAGAATCACTCCAATGAATCCACTCTTCGAACTCGCAAGTCCGCCGCAGGAATGCAATGCGCGCACTCCTGCATAAACATACATTATTAATGTATAAATATGCACGTGCCCCTGTCAAGCAGGCCGCAGCGTATTTCCTGCCCAATGCCAGGGTCGCCGCCTTCGTATTCTGAGAGATGGTGCGCCCGGAGAGATTCGAACTCCCGACCCTTTGGTTCGAAGCCAAATGCTCTATCCAGCTGAGCTAC
>Ga0302266_10001051_pt1 | contig 26315 bp, 19 predicted proteins | sample III_Bog_E1_2_FD_194559 | JGI IMG/M metagenome (GOLD analysis project Ga0302266, IMG submission 194559) | Peat permafrost microbial communities from Stordalen Mire near Abisko, Sweden - III_Bog_E1_2 | ecosystem: Environmental > Terrestrial > Soil > Wetlands > Peat | place: Sweden: Abisko... | reverse complement strand
TCTTCGCTTTTCCATACTGACCATAGGCTACCACCGAGCCAGGCCGACGGGAATCGATTCCGAGACAGCCGATCGCATTTTAGAACGTTAATATCATGAGCCGGATGGATGCATCGCTTCGAAACGGAACAGGCAATGAATTCGGCAGGGATGATCGGTTCTGGATGTATACTGGTCCGCAATCGAGAACAGAAAATGGTGGCTCCGGATAATATCGAGTGGATATGATTTTCAAATCGCGACTCAACTTATTCAGAAGACGCTTGCTCGATAGCCTCTCACCTATCTACAGAGGAAGGAAAAGTATTCAGGGCGTAGCTGCCCGCGATAGATTTGAATCCTTAGACCGGTTGATCGACGATCACTTCCATAAGTACTCCGATTTTGGCCATCCTTGTCGAGGCACTCTCACAACTGCTCTTAAGAAGCTCGGCAACAAACCTGCATCGATAGTAGAGACAGGCTCATCGGCCTGGGGGACCAACAGTTCCCTACTTTTCGATTCTTACGTGAATAGTTTTGGCGGCTCTTTGTCGAGTGTTGATATCCGGGCAGAACCAATGTTCACATTGCGATCCTTGTGCTCCAATAGAAGTTTCTTTTCCTGTGATGATTCAGTTTCGTTCCTAAAACATTTTGCTCGCCAAAACCTTCCGCCCGATTTGGTTTATTTAGATTCTTGGGATGTCAACTGGACAGACCCGCTTGCTTCCAGTTTGCACGGCTTCTACGAGTTTTTGGTCGTACTTCCATTGCTTCGAAAGGGCGCACTGTTATTGGTAGATGACACTCCCGCAGAAAGCAGTGTGATGCTGAAGGTTCAACCCGACTGCATTGAAGATTTTGAGAGGTTCACTCGAACCTATGGGTTTACTCCTGGGAAGGGGGCGCTCATCAAAAACTTTCTTGTTAAGAACGCCATAGGAAAGGAAGTCGCACACGACTATCAGCTTCTTTGGGAGTTTTGATTTGCCTGATTACCGACCTTTTCCTAAGTGAGTGGTAATAGGAGCATGATCTGGGCTGTCTCTCTTGCGGCTTTGGGAAACGCGGCCAAGGAATAGCCGGCTGGAGACTCATCCACGGCGATGAGCGGGGCACTGACGGGCGACAATTAGAAGTACCGGACGTGTTGCCTCATTCAGAAATGTTACCGAAGAATTTAGAGTGCTTCTGCCCAAAATCTGGGGTGGGCCGCGGTGAAAATCTTTCGTCCGTCAAGACCATTCTGCAGGATACTGGACTTGGTTGGTGAAGCGGAGTCGGGCTCTCCTAAGGAACAGCCTCCGCGGGCACGAGTTGCAGCCCGAACTCCTTTCCCTTTGCATAAAGTTTCGTCCGCTTTCGGTCTTGTGTGCGGCGCTCCTGATCCTGGAAAACGGTGGCATCGTATTCTCGTTGCGTTGTGACCATGTAGTGCACGATCCGGGCGAGTTTGTGAGCGGCAGCCGTCATTGCCTTAGGTGTACCCATTCGGGCACGCATCCTGCGGAAGTAATCACCAAGATAGCTCTGGCTTCGATGGAGGCCCTGGGCGCTCATCCGCAGCGCGAGCGCCGCCCGGTTCTTGGTTGGCCGCGTTCGCGAGGAGAGGACTTGCCCACCGCTGATCTTCGGATCCGGGCATAAGCGCAGCCACGAGCAGAACGCCGCGGCGGTTGGGAATCGCGAGAAGTCCGGGCCGATTTCGGTGAAGATCATCTGGGCCGTGAGCGTGTTGATACCTGGAATCTGCGTCAGATCGACGCCGAAGGTCCGGTAGAGGTCATCGCGGAGTTGTGGCGGCTCGTTGCGCCATGGAGTTTTGCGTGGGTTCCTTTCCTTCGGCGGTTTCTCGCCTTCAGCCACCTTGGATGGAACGGTCTGGATCATCTGCTTTACTCTGGCATCGACCTTCTGGATTTGATCTTGGTAATGGCGGTAGGACTCCAACGATTGCCGCAACGTAAATACATGCTCTTCGCGGTAGTCGCCTACCAGCGACTTCATGATGGTCTCCTCGGAGGCCCTGATTCGCCAGTCCCGCAGCCTCGCCAGTTGGGCGGGATCGCGCTCGCCGGCTAGGATGGCATCGACGATGGCCAACCCGGTAGCGCCGGCAAGGTCGCTGATGACGTGATGAAGTTGCACGTTCATCTGGTCAAGCGCTTTCTGCATATGCTGCAAGTGAATGGTGGCGAGTTCGATGAGGTTGTCGCGATGACGCCAGAGCGATCGAATTGCGCAAATTTCATCCGCCGGCCGGAAGGATCCGCGCAGCAGTCCGCATGCATGGAGATGCTGAATCCATTGGCAGTCCTCGACGTCGGTCTTCTTGCCTGGCACGTTCTTAACGTGGTGCGCGTTCACCAGGCGCACTTCAATCTTCCGCTTCTCAAGAATCTGAAAAAGCGGAATCCAGTACACGCCAGTGGACTCCATCGCAACCGTCTGAATCTGGCACTGCTGAAGCCAGTCAGCTAACTTTTCCAGATCGACCGTAAACGTTTGGAAGCAACGACCTGGATCAGGATCGCGTTCGGGTGGAGCTGCGACGAAAATCTGGGTTGTGCCAATGTCGACGCCGGCGGCATTGGGCTCCATGATTGGCAAATTCACGGACTTGGCTCGCTTCTTGGGCATTCTTCCTCTCCATTCTGCCCAGCGCGTCGGCCCGGACCGTGCAAAGAAAGTAGTCTCCCAAACGAGATCCGCCGCAATCTTGGACGGCGGAAGTCATCACTGTATTGAGCACGGGGTCCAGAACCACACTGCAGGTCGGGCTTGGAAAGCACCAGTGAGCCCGCGGTCTTAACTGCCGACGCCTAAGCATCTTCAGCGTAGACCATTGTTCCTTTCCTTATTTTCCAGACCAAATCGGTCTGGTACCCCACTGCTGGAGAGCAACCCGCCAAGGAATAGCCGGCTGGAGACTCATCCAGTCGATGAGCGGGGGCGTTGAACTGGTCGTCTTCGCCCCCATCGAATGGAAAGATTTCCCCATACCTTAAAAAACTCATCTTTCAAGCCGCTCTCGCGGCGTTCTGTGGTCCATTTTTTGCTCCGGCGCTTATAGTCGTTCGACGAAGAACCAGCGTGAGGTGTATTCTTTCTCCAAGAAACTTCTCTCCGTAGCGCCACAAATTACTGGAAACCCTGATTTGGCATTTTGTAACGAGGCCAGCCTTAATCGGTTGGCCTTCATTTTCTGGACTAGGACCAACAACGCACAATTAGGGCATTCCCGGTCAGTTTAAGGTGTCCTTGTAACCGGCGCTATAATCTGAGATATAAGGTTGTGAATCGGGGTGTATGGCGAGGGGATGAGGGCATCGAGCCGTACTGATAATCTGAATCGAGATGCCACTTAGATAAAATGTTGCGCGATGGCTGGATCCTGTGTGAAGCGTTGGCATCTTACGCTACGATTCGGTAAACTCCTCACTGTGCCGACTCGTTACGGAGGTGGGGAAAACGGCGGACCACGCCGACGATTCCAAGATTTGGTCAGTGGTTTTATGCCATAAAAAGGGTTCGGGAACGCGGTTGCTGCGGCGGACATATTCATAACTCTGATGCGGAACGATGGGCTCTGCAGCGTAGCCATCTGTCAGTCAATTGAGCAAACCATCGTTCCACCAGGTTGAGCCAACTGGCCGAGGCTGGCGTGCAGTGAAAATGAAAGCACGGCCGTCTCGCGGCCCATTCGCGGATCAGCCGGGCTTATTGGCGCTGACATTGTCCAGAATCAGGTGGATGACGAGGTCAGCGGGCACGCAGCTCTCGTTGGTATCGAGGAAGCTGCAAAACTCCGCCGTGCGATGCCGACGCTGCACCTTGCCGATCAGGTCTCCGGTCTTTGGCGTCCAGGGCCGCGAACAAACAGGTTGTGCGGTGGCGAACGTAACCGTGCGTACGCCGCTGGAGCTTTCTGGGCGCGTGGGCAAATGCCGCACTGTCCAGTCCAGCTCATTAATCTTGTGGGTTTACGCATAAAGGTGAAACTCGTTGACGGCACTTTTCTGGCGATTTTTGCATGGTTTTGGCTCAACACAACAGCATTTGAAGGTTGTCAGGCACCATGAGCGTGTTTGTACCGCGGAAGCATCACTCCCCAAGGCCGCTCGAATCGGCGAGAATGTTCTTCGATGGTGAAACGGCATTTTGGGGCGGTCATCTTTATCGGCGCAGGGCTTTGCTTGGCGTTTGCCTACGTACGGCGCGGCGATGCGCAGGCCGGCACACCGTCCGCACCGGACCCTTCCCGGCTGGAGAAGCAGCGGATTGTCACCGATTCGCTTCCCAGCAAGCCCACAGTCCCACCCGCTTTCTCCATCCCCGCGGAGCCGCTGGGTTTCTCCGCACCTGGCTCCATCTACCTTGGCCAGCGCAACGCCCTGGTCTCGCTCGATTTTCTAGACGAGAACCGGCTGCTGTTCACCTTTCGCGTGCCGGGGCTCATTCGCCGTGAACTGGGGGAACGCGGCGAAGAACGTCAGATCCGCGCCGTGGTGCTTTCGCTGCCGACGGGCAACGTGGAAGCCGAGGCCCTTTGGCCGGTGCACGACCGGACCCGCTACCTGTGGATGCTCAACGACGGGCACTTTCTGCTCCGCGACCGCGACGGACTCCAAATGGGGGATGCCGCGCTGCAGATGAAACCCTTTCTGCATTTTCCGGGGCCGGTGCTTTTTCTGGAACTCGATCCGCAACAGCAGTACCTTGTCACTGATTCACGCGAGCCTGCATCCAGCGCCGCCGATGAGGCGAAGTCCACTATGCGTTCCGCCGATAAGGACGGATCGCCGCCGCCTGATGGCTCCGCGGCTGGCATTGATGCGGCTGGCAGGAAAGAGGGGCAGGAGGATACGGTGCTGCGTATTCTGCGCCGCGATTCGGGCAAGGTGATGCTGGTGACCCGTGTCGCCACCGCCGTCCATTTGCCGCTGAACTCGGACGGGTACCTGGAGAGCCTGCGCGGCAATGGCCTGCGCTGGATGCTGAACATGAACCTTTTCAGCGGCGGTAGCAGGTTAGTTGGCCATGTGGACTCAACCTGCATGCCCGTCTACGAGTTCATCTCCCAGCGCGAACTGCTGGTGACCGCCTGCGAATCCTGGGGTGGCCACCGGTTGGTGGCGATGGACACGGATGGCCGCCATCTGTGGGATGTGCTGGCCTCCGGCTCGGGTGTGTGGCCACTGTTGGTCAAGTCTCCAGACGGGTCACGAGTGGCGCGCGAGACGCTTGCGGTGACTCACGCCGTGAACGCGTACGCGCCCCTGGATCCCGATGAGATCAAAGGGCAGCTGGTCAGGGTCTTCGATGCGGCCAATGGCAAGGAAGCGCTTGCAGCCCCGGCCACACCGGCTCTGGACGCAGGCGGGAACGTGGCTATCTCGCCTTCCGGCCGTCGCGTAGCCGTGCTCAACGCGGGGGCCATCCAGGTGTTCGAACTGCCCCCGCCCGTGCCAATGCCGGAGAACGCCGCGGTCCAGGCAGTGCATTGAGGGGGCGCGGGTATCGGAAAGTCAGAGTTTGTACTGTTCGTCGGTGACGTGCTCCATCCAGTCCACGACCTTGCCATCGAGCCGCTCCTGGATTGCGATGTGCGTCATGGCCGTGGCGGGTGTAGCGCCGTGCCAATGCTTCTCTCCCGGCGCGAATCAAACCACATCGCCGGGGTGAATCTCCTCGATCGAGCCGCCTTCCCTTTGCGCCCAACCGCAGCCGGCGGTCACGATGAGGGTCTGCCCAAGCGGATGCGTATGCCACGCAGTCCGTGCGCCCGGCTCAAAGGTGACCAAGGCGCCGGCAACGAAAGCTGGGTCGGGAGCTTGAAACAGCGGATCAATGCGGACTGTGCCGGTAAACCAGTCTGCGGGGCCCTTGCCGGATGGTTGCGAGCCGATACGTTTGATTTCCATGAACCCGTTGGCCGCGCAATCCCTCCGTTGACGGTGGGTTAGCGGCCTTGGTTTTCGATGTATGCTTTGAGGATTTCCAACGTGGCTCCCCCGACGGAGCAAAGAAAGAAACCGCTAGACCAGAAGGTGCGCACATGTTTTCCGCAGTAGATGGAGCCGAACTGATCGAGCACAGCCGAGGCACTCTTGCTCTTGAGCATCCCCACTACGCTGCTGAGAACGACCGTGGGCGGGTAGCGGAGAAGCATGTGGATATGATCTCCTTCCCCGTCCCACTCCATAATCTCGCAGCTCTGTTCCACTGCGAGCCTTTCCATGGTAGCTTTAAGAAAGTCTCTCTTCTCAGAAGTGAGTGTATGCTGACGAAACTTAGTGCAAAAGACGACATGGGCGGCCAAGTGGTAAACACAGTGGCTTGCACGGTCAAAGTCAAGATTCCCGATACGCTTACGCATCGCCTGGATAGCCTCCGGCCATTGGTTGTTGGCGCAGTCTCTCAGATGCTCGGGAATCGAGATCAGTCCAGCAGCAAACACTATCCCCAAATCCCGTCAGTTATCGCGAAGAGCCTCATCGCCAAGTACCAGCGTAATCTAAAATGCCGCTCGGTAGGCAACGTCATCATCCCCATCTGCGGGGACAAAGAGCGCCAGGTCAAGTTCGAAGGCGAAGGCATCAGAATCCCCGCACTCTTCCAGAAAGCCATCCTGCCGATCCAGCTAACTCGCCCGTGCTTTGCGGATGCTCTCGGACGCCACAATATTTCGGTCGAGTTCTTCATGCGGGCTGGGCAGTGGTACGGTGCTTTCTCTTACCGGACGCCGGCCGCGCGTGCCTTAAAACCCACCGGGGTCGTAGGTGTTGATAGAAACTCAGTGGGTCATGTCGCAACTCTGGCCGATCCGCAGACTGGTTGTGTTTTACATCTAGGTTTTAATCCCGCACCTACCAAGGTGGTATGGAGAGGCCGGAAAGCCACGCTACAGAAACAAGGGAGAAACCGCTTGCTGTTCAAAATCAAGCGTAAGCAGTCAAGAAGAACAAAGCACGAGAATCACATCGTATCCAAAGTAATCGTGGACTACGCCGCTACCCATCGTCGCGCCATTGTCGTTGAGGATTTGGGGACAGTGAGGAAAAAGGGGTCAAAGATTCGTTCTTACACGGAACGATCTCAGTGGTCCTTTCACCAACTTCTCCAGTTCATCGAATACAAGGCCGCTTTGCGCGGAGTTGAGGTCATTCAGGTCAATCCGGCGTACTCCTCGCAGGAGTGTAGCCGGTGTCATGGATTGACTAAGCCAGCGGGTAAGTCCTACCGCTGTTCCTACTGCGGACACAATGACCACAGAGACGCTAACGCGGCGTTCACACTCGCACAGAGAGTGTCGCCTATCGGTGGAATAGCACGAGACTCAGAGGGCTCGTGTTCGGGTCTATTGGTAGCCCCGTTTCTGGGAAGTGGAGGCGCGTCTTTAGGGACGGCGAGTCTGACGACATGCCTCTAAACAAACAGAATCCCGGAGTTCACTCTGGGAGTATCAACGCATTCTAAACCGGACCCACACGGGATTGCGCCCTGGCCAAAGTTGCGCTACCGGCACTTGTGGGCACGTGTAGACTGGTCGATGGGAGATTTTTCTTGGCCACGGCTGTCGTCAACTATACGGCTGCGGCGGTCAGCGATCGCGGCCGCAAGCGCCCAACTAACGAAGATTCATTCGGATTCTCCGTGGAGAACGGAGTCTTTCTCGTCTGTGACGGTATGGGCGGCGCCGCGGCTGGGGAAATCGCCAGTTCCGTTGCTGTAGACGAGATGCTCCGCTCGCTTGGCAACAGGAATGCTGCCGCCCTTGTTGCCGCGGCCAGTCCCATGCCTCAACTTGCCGAAGAGGCGATCTGCTCTACAAATCAAGCCATCTTTTCCCGTTCCCAGCGCAACCTGAGACTCAGCGGGATGGGCACAACCATGGTGGGGTTGGTGGCGGAAGAGCGCCGGGTGTGGGTCCTGAATGTGGGCGACAGCCGCTGTTACCGGGTTCGCCGTCGCCGCCTGGAACAGATTACCCAGGACCACTCGCTTGTAGAGGAGCAGGTTCGGCTGGGCCGGATGACCCGCTCCGAGGCCCTGCGTTCGCCGCTCAAAAACGTGATTACCCGCGCGCTCGGCACACAGTGCCGCGTTACGCCGGACATCTTTGAGCTGGAGGCGGAGCCAGGCGATCTTTTCCTGCTGTGTTCCGATGGTCTGACCCGCGAACTCTCGGACGCGCTGATTGAGTCCCTGCTCGCGCTCGATTTGTCTTTGGAGCAACTTTGCTCCCGCCTGGTGCATGCTGCGAACAAGGCCGGCGGCCACGACAACATTACCTGCCTGCTGGTACGCGCGGCGCAGTAAGGACCTGATAACAAACCGAATGAAGGATTGATGGACCCCAGGCGGGCGATTGGCCTTTGTGGCCGCCCACTCATCGAGCAAAAAACGCTCAATGAACGGGGCACAGAGCATAGCTCCACCCCGTTCTTCTCGGCTTCATAGACACTCCCAGCGATTGACATAGAGAGTGAGCGGAAGTATTCTTCGAGGGCTGCAGTTAGCGCTAACTTTCCTCTTGGTCAGGAGCCGCAATGGGAAACGCAACCGGAAATGGATCGAGATTCATTGATCCCGCGGCGATTCCGCAAAGGAAGCTTAAAACTGGGGCGGTCATGCCGGCCATTGGGCTTGGCACATTCGGGTCCGATCATGTGACGCCCAGGCAGGTTGCCGAGGCGGTCAAGGGCGCTGCGGCGGTTGGATACCGGCATTTCGATTGCGCATCCGTCTATTCGAATGAGCCTGAAGTCGGGGAGTCGCTTGAGGCAATTCAGCAAGGCGGCGTGAAGCGAGAGGAACTCTGGATTACATCGAAGCTGTGGAACGACAAGCACGCCGAGGACGATGTGATTGCCTCATGCCGCAAGTCGCTGGCGGACCTGCGGCTTGAGTATCTCGACCTCTACCTGGTTCATTGGCCGTTTCCCAACTTTCATCCGCCGGGCTGCGATGTCTCCTCGCGCAGCGCTGACGCAAAGCCGTACATCCACGAGAATTACATGAAGACGTGGCGGAAGATGGAAGAACTCGTGGACCTGGGACTGGTGCGGCATATCGGCACATCGAACATGACCATCCCGAAACTGAAACCGGTGCTGAGAGACGCCCGCATCAAGCCCGCGGTGAATGAGATGGAATTGCATCCGCATTTCCAGCAGCCCGAACTGTTTCAGTTTGTGGTTGAGAACGGCATTCAGCCAGTCGGATACTGCCCCATCGGCTCGCCTGGACGACCGGAGCGCGATCGCACTCCGGAGGATACCGCGCCAACGGACGATCCGGTGATCGTGGAGATTGCCCGGCGGCACGGGGTTCATCCCGCGGTGGTATGCATCAAGTGGGCTGTTCAGCGGGGGCAAACGCCGATTCCATTCTCGATCAACAACTATGCTGCGAATCTCGCCGGGGTTGTTGGCGAGCCGCTGACGGATGTCGAAATGCTGGAGATCGCTGCCATCGATCGAAACTGCAGGCTGATCAAAGGGCAGGTCTTTCTTTGGAAAGATGGCCAGACCTGGGAAGAGTTATGGGACATAAACGGAGAGATTACGCCTCCCTAGGTGGGGCTTGCGGCTAATACCTAGGTTGCAAGCTCCGGATTGCAAGACGAAGAGAAAGCGACACAGAGGCTGAGAGATGAACGCGACCATGACAGCGGCGTACCTGCCCGGGAACTCGACAGTCGAACTGCGCACGACGCCTGTACCGGCTCCCGGCCATGGAGAAGTGCTGCTGCGCGTGAAGGCTTCGACGATTTGCGGTTCGGATATTCGCTGCATTTACCATGAGCACCTTGGAAAAGGCCCGGAGGGCTACCAGGGAGTGATCGCCGGCCATGAGCCGTGCGGCGAAATTGTGGAGACTGGTGAAGGCTGCCGCCGCTTCAAGACAGGCGATCGTGTGGTTGTCTATCACATCTCTGGGTGCGGGGTGTGCAACGATTGCCGCCGCGGGTACATGATCTCCTGCACCAGCGAAAAGTATCGCCGCGCCTACGGATGGCAGCGCGACGGCGGCATGGCGGAGTTTATGGTGGCGGAAGAAAAGGATCTCATCGCGCTGCCGGATGAGCTCTCGTATGCAGATGGCGCGCAAGTCGCATGCGGATTCGGCACCGTGTACGAGGGTTTGGAAAAGGTTGGAATCAACGGAAATCACGCAGTGCTGGTTACAGGATTGGGGCCGGTGGGGCTGGCGACGGCCGCGCTTTGCCGGAAACTCGGCGCTAACAAGATTATCGGTATCGATGTGACTCCGGAGCGCATGAAGATTGCTCTTGATCTGGGTTTGTGCGACGAGGTACTCGCCTCCGGACCCGGCAACGTGGAACAGGTGAGGGAACTGACCGGCGGCTTCGGCGTGGAGCGCGCCGTCGACTGTTCCGCGCACCATGCCGCGCGTGCCACCGCCATCCGCGCCACGCGCAAGTGGGGAAAGATTGTCTTCATTGGTGAAGGCGGAAAGGTCGAGATCAATCCTTCTCCCGACATGATTCACGACCAGAAGACCTTGTATGGATCGTGGGTGACGTCCACCTGGCTGATGGAAGAACTGGTGGAGCGACTGGTTCGCTGGAACCTGCATCCAGCCGACATTATCACGCACAGGTTTCCGCTGGAGCGCGCGGGTGAAGCCTATGCGTTGATGTCTTCAGGTAAATGCGGCAAAGTGGCCGTATGCGCAGATGAAGAGTTAAGTTAGGGCCGCAACCACTGTCGACAAAGCCCGATGATGCAGCTTCGCGGTCACCCTGGGAAAAGGAAACTTCAAGATGTGCGAAAAAGTCGTTGCATGCGCTGCAGCCTGGGAACAGAAGCTCGCAGCACTCTTGCCGCTCTTTGGGCATCGCAACTGGATTGTGGTGGCGGACTCGGCTTATCCAGCTCAGTCGAGTCCCGGAATCGAAACCATCACCGCCGGCTGCGACCAAATCCGCGTGGTTCGCACGGTCCTCGATGCAATCAGGGCGTCCATCCACGTCAGGGAAAAAATCTACCTGGATAAGGAACTCGATGCTGTCGATGAGGCCGATGCGCCTGGAATCGCCGATTATCGGGAGCGGCTAACGGACGCGCTTTACGGCGCGAGTGTGACTCGCATGTTGCACGAACAGATTATTCACAAGCTCGACCAATCCGCGAAGCTCGTTCGCATTCTCATCATCAAGACGGAGATGACCATTCCGTATACGTCTGTTTTTTTTGAACTCGACTGCGGCTACTGGAACGCCGAAGCGGAAGAGCGGCTCCGTGAGGCAATGCCTGAAGTTGAGTCGAAGTGAGTTTGATCCGATCGGCTTCAAGATTTGTCCCACGTTTCCAAAACTCCGCGAAGAGCGCAAATCAAGGAGAAACATCGCAATGAAATTAAACAGACGCGAACTCATCCAGCGGGTGGGGGGTGCATGTTCCGCCCTTGCGCTCTCAAGGTTCTTGAAAGGCCAGGCAGCTTCCGGCGGCAACTTTCTTCCCTCGCGGGAGTCTCTGCAGGCATACCGCATACCAGACTGGTTCCGCGATGCGAAGTTTGGCATCTGGTCGCATTGGGGGCCGCAATCGGCCATTGAAGACGGCGATTGGTACGCACGCAATATGTACATACAAGGGTCGAGTCAGTATCTCTACCATGTCGAGACATACGGGCATCCCAGCAAGGTTGGATACAAAGACCTGGTCAATGGCTGGAAAGCGGCCAAGTGGGATCCAGATCACCTTATGAGCCTTTATAAGAAGGCCGGTGCAAAGTATTTCGTGAGCATGGGTGTGCACCACGATAACTTCGACCTTTGGGATTCGAAGCACACCCGCTGGAATGCCGTGAACATGGGGCCGCAACGCGATGTTGTCGGCACCTGGGAGAAAGCTGCGCGGAACCAGGGCTTGCGCTTCGGTGTGAGCGAGCACCTTTGGATTAGTTACAAGTGGTTTTCCGTGAGTCATGGCTCCGACAAGACAGGTCCGCTCGCCGGTGTTTCCTACGATGGCGTCGATCCGGCGTTCGCCGACCTCTATCACGATGCCGGGTGCGCAAAGTTCATTGACAAGCTGGATTGGAATGACGACGGCATACCCGATGCGTGGCGCCAGCATTATCTCGACCGCATGACGGACCTGATCGATAAATACCACCCCGATCTGCTTTACACCGACGGCCATCTGCCCTTTGGTGAGTATGGGCTGAAAATGGTTTCGCATCTTTATAACGTGAGCGCTCAGTTGCATGGCGGCCCAACCGAGGCGATCTATACCAGCAAGGAAGCGTCTGATTGCGCTGTCGGCACCTGCCTGCTGGATCATGAGCGCGGCGTATCTGACGGCATTGCCGCCAACCCCTGGCAAACGGACACCTGCATTGGCCAGTGGCACTACAAGCGCGGAGAGAACTACAAAACTCCCAAGAAAGTCATCGACTTGCTTGTGGACATAGTCAGCAAGAACGGTAATCTCCTGCTCAATTTTCCGCTGCCTAACTCGGGCGAACTGGACTTTGAGGAGATGACCGTTCTGGAAGGAATCACGGCGTGGATGGCGGTCAACAGCGAAGGGATTTATGGTTCGCGCCCCTGGAAGGTGTACGGGGAAGGTCCCTCCACGCAGGTCAAAATCGTAACGGGCAATTTCAATGAAGACAAGACAAAGGACCTCGGCGTCGAAGATGTCCGGTTCACAACGAAGGGAAACACTCTCTATGCTTTCGTCATGGGCTGGCCCGAAAAAGCTGCGGTCGTCAAGACGCTGGGCCTTGCGAGTCCGCAGAACCCGGGCAAGATCCGGAACGTGGAGTTGCTCGGCTACGGTGGGAACCTCAATTGGAAGCAAGACGAGGCTGCATTGAAGGTTGAAATGCCCGTCGCGAAGATTTCCGACTTGGGAATTACGCTCAAAATCGATTTGGCGTAGCAGGAGAGGAATTCGGTCCGGCAGGAGATGCCACTTGTGTGTCGCTTGAGCCGGCTCAGGTTCCTGCCTGGCTTGGTTTGGACGGAGATTGCCTCGGGGGAATAGGATCGCCATCCGAAAAATCGGTTTACTTGAAACTCCGGATTTTTACTCTTGACAAACTCTCCTGGCCGGGAATAAGTTCGTTCGGTGTTTGAACAATCATTTTGTTTGAACCTTGAATTTGATTCAACTTTTGGAGGCTCTGCATGTTCGCACTCAAAACAATGAGACCTGTCCTTTGGTCCATCTTCGCCCTGCTCTTGCTTGGCTTTTCGCACGCATTGCCTGGGCAGGCAGTGAACGGTACACTTCTTGGGACGGTGACTGACCCTTCGGGCGCAGTGGTGGGGAATGCCACGGTCACGATCGTCCTTGTCGGTCAGAGTGTTGAACATACATCGATCACCAACGAGAGTGGGAACTTCACCGAGCCCGATCTTCCGCCGGGGACTTATACGGTCACTGTCGCCGCCAAAGGTTTCAAGAAAGAGACCCGGGAGAATATCTCGCTCGAGACAAACACCACCACGCGCGTGGATGTTCGCCTGGTCACGGGCAGCGCGACGGAGACCATCGAAGTCACCACGGCTCCCCCAGAACTCCAGACCGACCGTGCCGACATCTCAAGCACGATCGAGAGCAACCAGATCGGCAATCTGCCTCTCAGCAGCGGCAACAGCTTTCAGTCGCTTCTGAATACAGTGCCTGGAATGGCCCCGATAGTCTTCAACAACTCGCAGTTCTACAACGCCAACAACGATTTGTCGACGAACTCGAACGGCCAGTCCTCGTATGTGAATCTTTACCAGATCGAGGGCATCGACGACGACCAGCGGACCGGAATCCACATCATCCTGGTTCCACCCGCGGCCGCGATCCAGAACGTGGACATCACCACGAACAACTTCGAAGCGGAGTTTGGACGCGCGGTGGGCACCGTTGTCAACGTGACGCTGAAGTCGGGGAGTAACCAGTTTCATGGATCGGCCTTCCAGAACATGGAAAACAACGGCGTCAACGGCCGCAATTACTTTGCACAGGGACCCAATGGACGCCTAGTCTACAACTACACGGGCGGATCGCTCGGCGGACCAATCGTCAAAAACAAGCTTTTCATCTTCGGCGATTTTCTTCGCACCTCCGACCACGAATCCGCGACAACAAACGCAACCATCCCGTTCTATAACGTGACCAACGGCAACATCAATCTGAGCGAATACTCAGGTCAGGTCTACGATCCAAATACCGGAGATACGGCAGACTGCGTGGGTAGCGCCGCAAGCAACAGCTGCGGGACAGGACGAGTTGCATTCGCCGGCAACCTCATTCCTATGACGAACCCGGGGTTGAGCAAAGTGGGACTAACCGTTCTGCAGGACTTGGATGTCCTGGCAAGAAATGCCAAAACGAACCTGGCGTCAGCGGCTTACATTGCCGGCGCGACGACCAACAATTTTTCGCAGAACCTTCCATTCAGTAAAGATGCCATCAGCTACGACATCAAGTCGGACTACACGATGAATGAGAAGAACCATTTGACAGGGCGCTTCAGCCATCAGAACACGACCACCTATCAGGCCCCACTTTTCGGAGCGTTTCTCGGGGGCCCCGGAGGCGGCGGATTTGAAGCGACCGGAATCGCCGCGGCGTACAGTACCGGCTTCAATTACGATCACGTGTTCTCGCCAACGCTGTTTACCGAAGCGCGCGTTGGGGTCGCACATCTGCGTAATTCGGCGCAACAGACGGACTATGGAAAGGACGATGCGACGACGCTTGGCATCCCCGGTAATGGCCCTAACGGAACGGACAACACGCCCACGAGCAGCGGGCAAGTCGCCATCTCGGCAAACGTCTTTTCGGGCCCGCTGATCGGTTATTCGGCGTCACTGCCCTGGCTTCGCGCCGAGTCCAATATCGATTTCGCAAACAACTGGACCAAGATTCTGGGCAACCACACCCTGAAGGGAGGCGCCGACATCCGCCGCGTCCGCGACGATCTTCTGCAGGGAAATAACAATGCGGCAGCAGGGCAGTTCTACTTCGAAGAACAATCGACATCCGCTCCGGGTGCGACGTCTTATGGCGGCGCCGCCACCGGAGAGGCCAACGACATGGCCAGTATTCTGTTCGACGTTCCATATAAGGTTGGCCAGGATACGAACAGCACTTTCCCGTGCTACCGGCAAAACTGGCTCTTCTTCTTTGCCTCCGACAAGTGGCAGGTGAGTTCGAAGATGACCTTGGATATCGGCCTGCGTTATGAGTTGTATCCGCCAGCCACCCCGCGCGAGGCAGGCGGCTTCGTCAACTATAATCCCACCAACGATTCGCTGGTGATCGCCGGCGAAGATGGCAATCCGTCGAATCTCGGGATGCAAACGGACTACAAGAACTTTGCTCCCCGGCTGGGAGCGTCGTACCGTCTTAGCGAAAAGACCGTTTTCCGTGCCGGATTCGGCGTCAGCTATGTTCCCTTTGTGGACAACAGCTATGCCTACAACTATCCCATCAAGACAAGCACCGGCTACACGAACACGCCAACCTACGGTCCCGCTCTGAACCCGGTCGGCGGCGTTATCAACTTCACGACTGGAATTCCTGCCACTCCGACTGTGGCTTTCCCCTCCAACGGAGTTCTCGCGGAGAGCGCAGCCAACGGGACCATTGGACTGTCGAACCTCTATATTCCTCTGAACTTCAAGAACGCTTATGTGTCCTCGTGGAACGCAGCGGTAGAGCAGGCACTGCCAAAGAACATGTCCCTTACGGTTGCCTATGTTGCGAATCACGGAACGGGGATCGATCTGGCGCAGAACATCAACCAACCTCAGATTTACGGCCAGAGCGGCACATATGATCCATTCAAAGTTGCGTTTGGGAAAACCGCCTCGGTAACGCAATACTTTATGGGTTTTTCCAGCAACTATGAGTCGCTGCAAGCGCAGCTCACTCGCCGCTTCAACAATGGACTGGCATTCAACTCCGCACTCACATGGGGCAAGGCGCAAGGCTACCAGACCGGCGCACAGGATGGAGGTCTGCTGTTTTGGAGCGGCAACTTGCGCCGCAACTACAATCTGCTCGACTTTGATCGGAAGCTGAACTTTGAGCAGACGGCTACGTACGAGCTCCCGGCTGGACACGGTCACCAGTTCATGAGCTCGGGCGTCGGTTCCTACGTGTTAGGCGGATGGAAGACATCGGCGACCATCGGGATGCTCTCGGGCCTGCCTTTTACGATTCAAGCGGCCAGCAGTGCGACATCGGGAACAACCCAGACGGCCAATCAGACTGCTAGCTACCAGGTGACGCATAGCGTCGCCGGCGGGAAGAATCCTGCCCCTACCTGGTTCAGTCCAGCTTCGTTTACGGCGCCCGCGGCTTGCACGGCGTACTCAGCCAGCAACCCAGTTCCCTGCGTCGTCGGTAACACACAACGAAACGAATTCCGCGGCCCCGGCTACTTCAGCGACAACCTGTCACTTTTCAAGAGCTTTCCAATTTACCACGAGTCATCGCTCGAAGCCCGGTTCGATGCATTCAACATGAGCAATACTCCGGCGTTCGGCCTGCCAAACGGAACTGTGGGATCGAACCTGGGAAAAATCACCGGCACCCTTGGCAGCGGCGTAGGCAATGTCAATGGCGTCGGTGGGCCACGTGTACTTCAGGCAGCAGTGAAGATCACTTTTTGAGCACAACCGAACCGCTGTGCAAGCCCCGCAATTCGTTGTATTGCAGGGCTTGCACAGACTCTTTCCTGACGCACAAGTTCGAGGCGGCATAGCAAAGTCCATGTGCCAGAAAGCGAGACAGGCCGGGCGGAGTTTCCCGCTTGACAAAGCCGTAAAGGAATAATAGAGTTCGTTCGAGGTTGGAACAATATAGCGTTTCGCCTCAAAAAATCTGGATCTGTTTTGACTTGGCGGCCATTGTTTTCAGTTCGAGGCGGCCCCCGGAAACCAGTCACGCCAGCGGATCGGCTGCGGGTGGTTCCGCAGCAAAGAAGGAGTTCCATGGGAGGCTGTTCGAGACGGACATTTCTTCAAGGTGCGGGGATGATTGCCGCCTGCGCAAGCCTCCCAAAGTTTACCCGAGCAGAGGCTTCGACTTCGCCCTTCAGGGTTGCCGTCATTAACGACGAAATCTCGCCCGACTTCGATCACGCCTGCTACGTTGTTGCCCACGACTTTGGATTGAGCTGGATCGAAATTCGTTCCATGTGGGGCAAAAACACCATGGCTCTGAGCGATGCCGAGATCGCAGAATCGAAAAAGATCCTCGCGAAATACAACCTGCAGGTGACGGACATCGCCAGTCCGCTTGGCAAGACCGACTGGCCGGGCGCGCCCAAGTCTCAATACGGCTCGAAGGGCGACATGCACAATGCAGCCGAGATCACGTTCAGGCAGCAGGATGAGATTCTGGAAAAGGCAATTTCTCTCGCCAAACAGTTCAACACAAACAAGGTCCGGAGTTTCGACTTCTGGCGCCTTGACGATGTCACTCCGTATCGCGCGGCGATCGACGAGAAGATCCGCTCCATGGCAGAAACCGCGGGAAAACAAGGCATTTTACTGGTTCTTGAGAATGAATTTGAGTGCAACACCGCAACCGGGCGGGAGGCGGCGCGGACGTTGAATGCCGTACAAACGCCGCACCTGGCTCTGAACTGGGATCCAGCGAATGCCGTCATGCGCGGGGAACTCGATGCCTTTCCTGCGGCATGGGATCTGCTACCGAAAAACCGCATCCGCCACTGTCACTGCAAGAATGCGGTCAAGAACGCGGATGGCAAGATAGAGTGGTCGCCTGTCGACAAGGGATTCATTGACTGGGCGGCACAGTTCCGAGCTTTGAAGCAGATGGGTTATCGCGAGGCGGTCAGCCTTGAGACGCACTGGCGTGGCGGCGGCACACCGGAAGAATCGACCCGCATCAGTTGGGCGGGCATGAAGGAAGCTTTGAAAGATGCCTCGGCGCTTTAGTGTGGTTGGAAAGACGCCTCTGGAACTTCACCCATGATCGAACAACACAGACCTTCGTTGGTTTGAGGGAGAGACAAAGTGGTTACTCGACGTGAATTTCTTGACACACTTGCGGTAGGAACTGCAGGGATGGCCCTCGCCTCGACCGCGAAGAGCTACGGCCAGATCATGGGCTCCAACGATCGTCTCAACTTTGCAGTGATCGGCGTCCATTCCCGCGCCTACGCGCACCTTTCCGCGCTCAAGGCAAACAAATCGGCAGCCAGGATTTCCCATGTCTGCGATGTGGACAGCAATACCTTGCAGAAGTTTGCAGCCGATGCGACGCGTGAGATGGGTGAGGCGCCGGCTACGGACAAGGACTTTCGCAATATCCTCAAGCTGAAGGAAATTGACGCCATTACGATTGCCGCTCCGGATCACTGGCATGCGCCAATGGCGATCGCCGGGTTACAGGCGGGCAAGCATGTGTATGTTGAAAAGCCCTGCAGTCACAATCCTGCCGAGGGAGCGCTGCTGGTTGCCGCTCAGCAGAAGTATGGCAAACAGGTGCAGATGGGCACGCAGCAGCGTTCATCGCCACACACCATCGAGATTGTGGACAAGATTCACAATGAGCTGATTGGCAGGGCTTACTACGCAAAGGCCTGGTACAGCAATGTGCGCAAGTCGATTGGCATTGGGAAAGAGGCGCCGGTTCCACCACAACTCGACTGGGATCTGTTTCAGGGACCAGCACCCCGCCAGGCGTACAAGGATAATTTCCAACCGTATAACTGGCACTGGTTCAAGACCTGGGGCACGGGCGAAACATTGAACAATGGCACTCATGAGATAGATGTATGCCGCTGGGCGCTCGGAGTCGATTTTCCGAATCGCATTACTTCTTCGGGCGGAAGATACCACTTCAAAGACGATTGGCAATTCTACGACACGCTTGTCACCAGCTACGAATACGACGACAAGCTGATTTCGTGGGAGGGGAAATGCTGCCAGGGGATGAAGATTTATGGGCGCGATCGCGGCTCGGTGATCATGGGAACAACCGGATCGGTGCTGGTGGACCGCGACGGCTACGAAATCTACGACCTGAAGGGAAACAAGACCAGCGAGTTCAAGGTCGGCAAAGGCACCTCGTCCGGCGACCTGGTGGGGGCCGACTCCATGACTGACATGCACTTTGCCAATTTCATCGCGGGCATCCGCACAGGCGAGAAACTGAACGCGCCGGTTTCAATCGGCAACGTCGCCGTAACGATGCTTCAGCTCTCCAACGTTGCGTGGGAGATGAATCGGGAACTGCACCTGGATCCATCCGATGGAAAGATTCAGAAGGACACGGAAGCGATGAAGCTTTGGGGCCGCGATTACGAACCGGGATGGGCGCCGCACCTGTAACCCACCTGGCGGTTCGTGTCCTATCAACCTTCAACCGAGAAACGAGGCACCGAAGGAGCTGTACTTTTATGAATGAAAATCTATCGCGCCGCAACTTCTTTCAATCGGGCGCGCTCATTGCAGCGGCGTGTGCTGTGTCAGGATCGGTTCCTGCATTCGCGGAGCCGGTGCAGGCATCCGTCAAGCCGTCGCCGGTCCACCTGGGATTGGCCAGTTATACATTTCGCAGTTTTACCCGGGCCCAGTTGATTGGCTTTATGAAGCAACTCAATCTGAGCGAGTTGAATGCCAAAGACACGAAAGATCATCTGCCGATGGACCCTGCGGGAGAGACGCAAGCGCTGACGGACTATGCGGCTGCGGGCATCAAACTCCACGCTGCAGGAACCATCTATTTTCCGAAAGATGAAGACGCGGACATTCGAAGCAAGTTCGAATATGCCAAGCGAGCCGGCATTTCGGTGATCGTGGCCGGCGATCCGACTCCACAAATCCTGCCGCGCATCGAGAAGTTCGTCAAGGAATACGACATCCGGTTCGCCATTCATAATCATGGCCCGGAAGACAAGGTGTGGCCGTCACCGCTCGACGTCTTGAACGCTGTGAAGAACATGGACCCGCGCATGGGATGCTGTATCGATGTCGGCCATTGTGAGCGTGCGGGTACAGATGTTGTTCAGGCGATTCACGAAGTGGGACCGCGACTGTTCGACATGCACATCAAGGACCTGACGAGCTTTCAGAGCAAGGAAAGCCAGGTTGCCGTAGGGCAGGGAATCATGCCGATTCGCGGAATGTTTGAAGCCCTGATCGCGATTGGATACAAGGGGTTTGTGGATCTCGAATACGAGATTCACGGCGACGATCCAATGCCGGGCGTCATCGAGTCCTTTGCATTCATGCGAGGCGTTCTGGCGGGAATGGGCTACGCAAACAACGCCTGATCTTCATTAATTCTTAGCAGGGCGGGGAACTTCCGTTTGCATGACTATAATAGTGGTCTGACCTCTTTGCCGGACTGGCCACAACGCCATAACCTGAGAGCAAGGTTGCACTTATGTTGATTCACGAAGACCGCCTGTTTCCCTCTGAACCCGAAGTACGAAAAATCGCCAGGAAGCTGTATCAGCACATCGGCGGCCTGCCCATTGTCAGTCCCCACGGTCATACCCAGGCGAGTTGGTTTGCCGAGAACGAGCCTTTTCCCGACCCGGCGAAGCTGTTCGTGCAGCCCGATCACTATGTCTATCGGATGCTGCTGAGCCAGGGTGTATCCATGGAAGATCTCGAGATCGGCCAACCGGAGCTTAAAGACCCTCGCAAGGTATGGCGTATTTTCGCGAGCCACTATTATTTGTTTCGCGGGACACCCACGCGCATGTGGCTTGACTTCGCATTTCAGGAACTCTTTGGGCTTGAGGAGCGGCTGTCAGAGAAAACAGCTGACTTTTATTTCGACACCATCTCGGAAAAATTGCGTTCGTCCGAGTTTCTGCCTCGAGCGCTCTATGAGCGCTTCAGACTTGAAGTGCTCGCGACTACGGATTCTCCTCTCGATTCGCTCAGCGATCACCAGGCAATCCGCGACTCGGGCTGGAAAGCGAAGATCGTGCCCACATTCCGGCCTGATTCGGTTGTCGATCCGGAGTTCCATGGATTTAACCAGAACATTGACTTGCTTGGACAGCAAACCGGAGAGGACACTGCGACCTGGGCCGGCTACCTCAACGCGTTGCGGCGCTCCAGGAGCCGTTTCCGTGCACTTGGCTGTACAGCAACCGATCACGGGCATCCCACCGCGCAGACGGCGAATCTTCCGTTAGCCGAGGCAGCGGGGTTGTTTCTGCGCGTCCGCGACGGCAATGCCGAACCTGCGGAGCAGGAGTCGTTCCGTGCGCAGATGCTCACCGAGATGGCCCAAATGAGTTTGGAGGATGGTCTGGTGATGCAGATTCATCCCGGCAGTGTGCGCAACCACAATCGCAAGGTGTTCGAGCGCTATGGTCGCGACGCGGGCGCCGACATCCCGCGGGCCACGAATTACGTGGACGCGCTGCGTCCTTTACTCGACAGGTTCGGCAACGAGACTGCGCTCACAATCATTTTGTTTACGCTGGACGAATCTACTTATAGCCGCGAATTGGCTCCGCTCGCAGGCCACTATCCCTGTCTTCGGCTTGGGCCACCCTGGTGGTTTCATGACAGTCCTGAGGGGATGATGCGCTTTCGGGAGCAGGCGACCGAGACGGCAGGCTTCTACAACACTGTAGGGTTTAATGACGACACGCGTGCTTTCCTTTCCATTCCTGCCCGGCACGATGTGGCGCGGCGGATTGACTGCGCTTTCCTGGCAAGGCTTGTCGCCGAGCACCGGCTCGCGGAAGACGAAGCGTTCGAAGTCGCGTATGAATTGACATATTCGCTGGTGAAAAAAGCGTACCGGCTTTGATCAAAAATGTCTGTCTGAATGACCGGACACATCCCGGCATGGAGAAATAATGACCTCTCATCTTCTTGATCTGGCTGGCAAGTCTGCTGTCGTGACTGGAGGCACTTCCGGCATCGGGCGAGCATTGAGCCTCGGTCTGGCTGACGCCGGAGCTGATGTGATTGCTTCTGCGCGCCGTCAGCAACAGGTTGACGAAACCGCTTCGGAAATTGAAGCGCGCGGACGCCGGACTCTTCGGCTTGCCTCCGACGTCTGCGACCGCGCTTCCCTGGAAAAGTTGCTCGAGGCTGCGATCGATTGTTTTGGAAAAGTCGACATCCTCATCAACTGTGCCGGGAGAATCAAGCGCACCGCCACCCTCACTCAGCCTGAAGAGGAGTGGACTGGGATACTGGATACCAACCTCACTGGGACGCTACGGGCTTGCCAGGTTTTCGGAAAGCACATGCTTGAGCGCGGCTATGGGCGCATTATCAATATCGCGTCGCTGAACAGTTTTGTAGCGCTCAGCGAGGTGGCGGCTTATGCCGCAAGCAAAGCCGGCGTCGCGTCGCTTACCCGATCCCTGGCCGTGGAATGGTCCAAGAAAGGGGTGACGGTCAACGCCATTGCGCCCGGAGTCTTTCGAACAGAGTTGAATGCGGATTTTCTTGATGGCACGGCGCGGGGGAAGGAACTGCTGATGCGCACACCGATGGGCCGCTTCGGAAAGACCGAAGAACTGGTTGGAGCGGCACTCTATCTGGCGTCCGATGCCGCTTCCTTTGTAACCGGACAGACTCTCGTAGTCGATGGAGGGTTCCTGGCCAGCGGCGTAAACCAGTAGCTGAACTAGTTCAAAGCTGCTGCAAACCGCCGCATTCTGCTAAACTCATCGGTTATTGCATCTTAGCCGGAAGCGATTGCGAAATCGACATGGAGAAGCTCTGCAGCAAAACTCGATTGAGGACAGGAAGCCACAAGGATGACGACTCGCTACGCCTTTACGAATAAGCAGAGCGCATCGAATAAAATGCCGCGGCAGATCAATCGAAATCTCATTTTCAACCAGATCCGCACCCGGCAACCGATTTCGCGTGCGGATTTGGCGCGGTCATCGGGGCTGCAGAGGAGCACTGTTTCGCTGATTGTGGAGGAACTGCTCGCAGAACGATGGATTGTTGAGGGATCGATGGGCCGCCTTCCCCGCGGCCGCAGGCCAACCTTTCTCAATCTCAATGGGCAGCGTGGAGTTCTCGCCATGGACATCCATCCTGGTCAGACCACCCTCGCTGTCACCGATCTGGGCGGACAGATTCTGGCTCAAAGCGTAATTGCGCTTCCCGAGAATCCGCAAAAAGTGGTCGGGGTCATCGTGAACGAGATCCGCAAGGTGATTGCCGCTCATGCCGGTCGTTCTTTCGATGGAATCGGGATCAGCGTGCCCGGCCGCTTCGACCTTCAGTCCGAGAAATCCCACACCGGCAAACACTCTCTGAAGAGTTCGATGTTCGCGCCTAACATCAACTGGCCGATTGGGACAATCAAGTCGCGGGTGGCGCAGGCAACCGGCCTTCCCGTCGTCGTGGACAACGTCGCTAACGCCTGCGCGCTTTCTGAGGTTTGGTTTGGCTACAGCGACGGCGTCAGGGATCTTGTGGTGGTGAACGTCTCCGAAGGATTGGGCACCGGCATTTTTGCCAACGGCCGCATCCTTCGCGGAGAAGGCGGCTTCGCCGGGGAGTTCGGCCACGTTCAGATGGACCCGAATGGATTGATTTGTGGATGCGGAAGCAGGGGATGCTGGGAGACCGTAGCCTCCAATCGCGCAGGAATGCGTTATTACTCCGAGATCGCGAACCGGCCTTCACCGCCCTTCGAGGCTCTGCTGAAGTTGGCGGATGCGGGGGACGCCGCAGGCAGGCAGGCCATTGCGAGAATGTGCGCCGCGTTGGGCAGAGGGATGGCGATGATCGCGTCCGCTCTTGCGCCCAGCGAGATCGTGGTTGTGGGGGACATTACCAGCCTGTGGGAGTTGGCCGGCCCTCTTGTGGAGGCCGAGATGCGCCGCAATCCATTGCCGAGAGTTCCGCTGCTACGGCCAGCCTACGAAGGCGACAAGGCTCGTTTGCGCAGCGCGGTCGCCCTGGTGATGAATGAGAACTCGCTCTGACCGCGCTGCTCACCGTCGCTTTGACCATTTGCCAACAAACCCATTGCCCAACCGGCGCGTTTCAGTTAACTTCAAAGACTCAAACTCTTTCGATTGGAGTCGGCGCGATGCCCCGAATCGTTCGATGTTCCATTATCCAGGCTTCAAACGCGGTGCCGGCCACCGAACCCCTGGCTGCGCAAAAACAGGCGATGATCGAAAAACACCTTGGCCTCATTCGCAAGGCCGCAGCGGATGGCGCGCAGATTGTTTGCCTGCAGGAAATCTTCAACGGGCCCTACTTCTGCGCTGAGCAATCCGTGAAATGGTACGAAAGCACCGAGGCTGTTCCCGGCGGTCCGACCGTGCGCCTCATGCAATCGCTTGCCAAAGAACTTGGCATCGCCATGATCGTGCCGGTATATGAAGTGGAGCAGGAAGGCATCTTCTACAACACAGCCGCTGTGATCCAGAACGATGGATCGTATCTGGGCAAATATCGCAAGACACACATTCCGCATGTTGCTCCTGGATTCTGGGAGAAGTTCTACTTCCGGCCCGGGAATCTCGGCTTTCCCGTGTTCGATCTGGGCTTTGTCAAAATCGGCGTCTACATCTGCTATGACAGGCACTTTCCCGAAGGCGCCCGCTGCCTTGGATTGAACGGCGCGGAGATTGTTTTCAATCCCTCGGCAACGGTAGCCGGCCTGAGTGAGTATTTGTGGAAACTGGAACAGCCAGCCCACGCGGTTGCGAACGGCTACTTCATCGCAGCTATCAACCGCGTAGGCACTGAGCCCCCTTGGAATATTGGTGAGTTTTACGGATCAAGCTATTTCGCGAATCCTCGAGGACAGATTTTCGCCCAGGCCTCGCGAGACCAGGATGAAGTATTGACGGCCGACCTGAACCTGGATGAGATTGCAGAGGTGCGGCGCACATGGCAGTTCTATCGAGACCGGCGGCCTGACCTTTACGGACCGCTGGTGGCTTCCTAGGGCAGTACCGGCAATGCGATATTTTGCGTGGGCTGTACCGCAAATTGCTGTCAACCCGGTAGATCTCGTGAGGCGTGAATGAGCACTGCGACATTACCAGACGATCAGCAACTGCGCCAGCGTTTCAGCGACCTGAAGCCGCCTCTTGCGCCGCAGGCAGCCGTCATTGAGGCTAACCGCTGCCTGAACTGCTTTGACGCGCCCTGCACCGCGGCCTGCCCCACCCACATCGATGTTCCCGGATTTATCAAACGCATTGCTTCCGGCAACCTGCGCGGTTCTGCCCTGCGTATTCTCGACGCGAACATTCTTGGCGGGAGCTGTGCGCGGGCCTGCCCTGTTGAAGTGCTTTGCGAGGGCGCATGCGTTATGCATCGCTATCATCGCGAACCAATCCAGATTGCGCTTCTTCAACGACACGCCATGGATTTCTTCCACGACTCGGGCGAGGCTCTGCTGAGTGAAGCACCCGCAACGCGCAATCTGCGAGTCGCCTGTGTCGGCGCAGGTCCTGCTTCGCTGGCCTGTGCCGCGGAACTGCGGCGCCAGGGGGCGTCTGTAACTATCATCGAGCGGCGCGCGCTCCCGGGGGGTCTCAATACGTATGGCGTAGCGGAGTACAAGCTGCGCGCCACAGACAGCCTGCGCGAAGTGGAGATGATTCGCCGCATGGGTGTTGAATTCCGTTTCGGCGCGAGCATTGAGTCAGGCGTCGATCTTGAAGCCCTTGAGGCTGAATTCGATTTCATCTTTCTGGGTGTAGGTCTTGGGGCCATGCAACGTCTCGGCATCCCAGGTGAAGATGCTGCCGGGGTAATGAATGCACTTGAACTCATCTCGGCTTACAAGACCGGACACATTCGCGAAATAAAGGGGACCGTTGTCGTCGTCGGTGCGGGAAACACCGCGATTGACGCGGCAAATGCAGCTCGAAGGCTCGGGGCTGACACGGTTTACATGCTCTATCGACGAGGCGAAAGCGATATCCCTGCCTTTGATTTCGAATATGAACACGCCAAGCAGGAAGGCGTGCAATTCCTCTGGCGCCGTCAGGCGCTAGCCATTCTTCCGGGGAAACACGGTCGCCTGCTGCTGGATACGGTGCTGGTTCAGCAGGTGGACAGAACGCTGCTGCCCATTCTTAATTCGCAATACAGCCTCGAGTGCGACCTCGTGGTTCCCGCCATCGGCCAGTCGCCCCTCTCACAGCTTGTTCAGGACTTACGCCACATCGAGATAAAGAACGGCCGCATCGTGGCTGATCGCACCACCGGGCAAACTGGAAATCCCCGCTACTTTGCAGGCGGCGATTGCGTCAATGGTGGCCGCGAGGTTGTGGACGCCGTCGCCGACGGCAAACGCGCTGCCCTGGCTATGCTGAAGACCATGGAGGTCGCTGATGCC
>Ga0302266_10001045_pt1 | contig 26354 bp, 22 predicted proteins | sample III_Bog_E1_2_FD_194559 | JGI IMG/M metagenome (GOLD analysis project Ga0302266, IMG submission 194559) | Peat permafrost microbial communities from Stordalen Mire near Abisko, Sweden - III_Bog_E1_2 | ecosystem: Environmental > Terrestrial > Soil > Wetlands > Peat | place: Sweden: Abisko... | reverse complement strand
AGTCGAACCGCTTCCTGCTTGAACTCAAGCGTGTAACGACCACGCGTCCCATGCCTCATCTTCGTTTCCCTTTCGCTATTAGAGCAGCTCGCTAAGGGATACGTTTTGCGGGGGCAAGGTCAAACTGACGGATCGAGATTCGGATCTACTTAATTCTAAATAGCTTATGTGTGGCAATGTCCTTCGCTTTTCTTGCGCTTTCTGTCCGTAAACTATTGAAAATAAATATGTTAGTGGTGGAGGCGGCGGGAGTCGAACCCAAATCAGCATCGAAAACAAAGGGTTTATTTGATTCCAAAAGGGATAGAGTTCAAGAAATGCAGCGAGTCACAGGCCTTTAGCACAAAGTTAGCACAAAATCGCCTACTGGACCCCAGCGCAATGGGCGCTCGCTGAGCAGAACATTCGCAACACGGCACGTTTGACAACGGGTCGCTCATATTCTAAATTGATGTGAGAGATCTACGGGCGCGGTATAGGAATCAGCGCCGACCACGATTAACCCTGGGGGAAACGGGGACGTGGTGACCCTCACAGCGCGAGAGGCCATTCGCGTTAGCCAAAGTGCGAAGGAAGTCCGAGAGCGAACCGTTCATAAAGTTTAGCGGGGGCTACGGCACAATAGAAAAACCCATCTATTCATCTTCACATTACCCCATCTTGGGGATGCCCGGCACAACCGGGCTCGGATGCGCCTTTGGCTTCAAAACAGTTTCAATCATCTTCTTCAGTTGTATGCCCCTTCGAGCGTCATTACACGCCGGACGAACTCGGCAAGCTTTGGCACGTTGCCGCCAACACGGTCCGTCGCTGGTGCGACGAATGCGGCGGTGTGCTTGCGATTGATCGCCCTGAACAGATGCACAAGCGGGGATACAAGACCCTGCGTATTCCTGAATCAACAGCGACCCGCATCTATGCGCAGCACTTCGCAGCGAGAAGGGCGGCTGCTTAATGCAAGGCGAATTTCTCGCGATCCGCGGCGCCATGGGGACCACCACTGACGTCGAATTCGAAGACCCGTTCCAGAGTGTCCGAAGACTTCTTCTTGAGGTAGCGGAGGAGCTTGGTCCAAGACAAGCTCTCGCAGCACTTGAGATTTAGCGAGTTGAGAACGCTGCGCTGATTCTCCTTGTCCAGCGATGGCAACTCGACAGTGATGGGCAGGACATTCAGCCCTTCGTGGAGATGGAACAGAACCTGCGCAAGCGTCAGACTTTGCTGGACTCTCTCGTTCCCGAGATCGACTGTATTGACTGCATTGAGGTGGATGAGTCACCGAAGTCCGGTCTTCAACTCGTGTGCCGCAACCCGGCAAAGGTGCGGTTGGTAGCCGAACTGGAGGTCGCGTGAAGGGCTCAGCGATCAACTGGTGTGACAGCACCTTCAACGGATGGGAGGGATGCACTCATGTCTCTCCCGGTTGCGACAATTGCTACGCCGAGACTCGGGACGGCAGGCACGCGCGCGGCACGAAGCATCATCGAGCGCGCGCTGACAAAGACCACAAACCGCACCGCGTATTGGCTCGATCTCGGCAACAATGCTGCCAGCGGCCAGTTTGTTCTCGGCCAGCCATTGAATGCGCGAAATCGGAGGAAAGCAGGCCGGCTGCGGACCGTGAGCGAACTGTATCCCGAGATCATCGACGCCGCGGCCGGTGAAGACCCACTGCCCAGTTGCTCGGCCGTCGAGGCGTTGGATCGTCAGGAACCCTTCATCAACCAGACTCTGGCGTCGAGCGCGCTGGCGATGCTGGCGCGGCTTTTCCGCTACGGAAAGCTCACGCATCACGGCGGCTTCTTCAACGCGCAAAGTGGACTCATGAGCCCATTGCCCGTCGATCCCCAGCTCTGGTCGAAGACGCGGAGACGCGCTCGGCGGCCGTGATCCCGAAATCAACATCCACCAGGAGAGATATCCATGTTCAAAGAACTCGCACCAGTCCTGCGGGACCGCGCGGTTTTACTGACGGTCACGCTTGTCGAGGCAGATCAGATTCGAGTGAATATTGTGCCGAAGAAGCTGAAAGACGGCGACAATGACGCCCTTACCACGCCCCTCAGCGTGACCGGCACTGCCGAGGACCTCGATGCCGAGTTGTCCTCGACCATCGTCGGCTTTGTGGGCTCCCATCTTCAGATGAAGAACACCCTGGAGAAGGCGAAGGCCGAGATGGATGCGGCTTCCAAGGCGGCTCAGGCCGAGGCGCGCTCGAAGTCGAAGACCGCGACAAGGTCAGTTCCGGCGAAGGCGGAAGTCCCTCAGAATGCTTCCTCCGCCAAGCCTGCCGAGCCAGTGAAGCCCGCACCGCAGAAGCCTGCAAGCCTCTTCGATATGCCGACACCGGCGGCCACTCCCACCGCCGCGCCAGTCGAACCGGAAGATGATCCCGGATTTGCAGAAATCGACGATGACGAACCAATCGAAGAGGCCGAAGAACTGGATGACGCGGCCTGACGGCAACAATTCCTCTCTTCAAAAGGGAATCGGATGGCAAGCCATACGTCCGAAATCTGTAGGAGAATTCCGATAGCGCTCCTATTAAGCGCAATGGGCTGTCACCGTATACCGAGAATCCCGCGGAAGCTGATCGGGAATAGAGCACCGGCTTAGAAGGCCGGTACTCTATCAAGACCACGTCTTGTTGGACACGTCTTGTTGGAAGTGTACGGGTCGCTTCACAGCAGGAGGTATGTCTGCCCATGCTGTCGCACGGATTCAGAACCTCAGGCCGGAAAGTAGTAATCGCAGATGATGTGGATGAATTCGCTGGAGTCCTTTGCGCCGATTTCATCGCGTGGACGACCGAACTTGTGTCCCATCAGCTCCACAGCGGTGATTCGCTCAACGGGATATGTACGTCCGCCCTTGGAGTACCATGGCCCCGGATCACTCGCCCAATGAAACCCTTTCAATGTTTTCTGCTTTGAGCGATTGTAACCAAGCGTGTAGCCTTCGAGAACGTCCGTACGCGGCCGTCCCCCTCCATCGGTATACTCAATGCGCATGAACTGCCGGGTGCGTATTCCTGCAAGGATCAACTCTTCAACTGTCATTATCCCCACCTCTAACTGCGAATTTCCGGCTCCCGGCCCGGTTACTGATATTGTACTCTCGATCAGGTTGGCCTGAATTTACTTTCGGGTATGAGATGTGTTTTGGTGAAGTGGTACTTGCGCTGCACTACCGCGTGACCTATGGACGATTGGTTAGGGCTGGTAGCGCCAGAGGTCGTTAAGTTCGCCTATCTGTGCCGCCGTCGAATCATGACCCGCGCCTCCAAAGAGCCAGAAATTTCCGCTGCTATCAGTCCAGCTTACGGCGGAATATCGGCCTCCGGGGACGTTCGTAGCGGCAGGCACACCCTCTGTGCCATAGACGCCGGGCTGGCCTTTATCTATAGTTTGTGCTGCGTTCGCATACGTGGTATTAGACCCGCCCATCCATGTCCATTCTTTGGTCGAGGGGCTGAATTCCCAAAGATCATTGAGCCAGCCACTTGCTCCGGTCGAATCAAGACCCTGTCCGCCGAAGAGCCATAGGTTGCCACTGCTGTCGGTCCAGCTTACGGGGTTCCATCGGGCACCGGGGACAGTGCTAGTAGAGGCAACTCCAAGGGTGCCGTACACTCCGCTTGCATTTCCCGTGCTACTTCCACTAACCCACATCCATTCTTTAGTCGTGGGGCTGAATTCCCAAAGGTCATTGAGCATCCCACCAACGCCCTCACCGCCCTCTCCCCCGAAGAGCCAAAGATTTCCGCTGCTGTCAGTCCAACTCACGGCGCTATTTCGTGCGCCAGGGACATTGCTGGCAGAAGCTACGCCCTGTATGCCATAGACGCCGGGTGCGGATGGGTTCACCATAGTGTCGCTACTCCCACTCATCCACGCCCACATCTTGGTTGTGGGATTGAACTCCCAAAGATCGTTTGCGTAACCGTCGCTGAAGAGCCAGAAATTGCCGCTCTTGTCGGTCCAAGAAACCGACAGATACCGTGCCCCAGGGACATTGCTGGCGGAGGGAACGCCTTCGGTGCCGTAGACTCCAACAGCACCTTCCGTGTCGCTCCCACCCATCCACGTCCATTCCTTGGTAGTGGGATTAAACTTCCAGAGGTCATTAAGATCGCCCAGTGTTCCGGTTGAATCGTAGCCAGCGCCTCCGAAGAGCCACAGATTTCCGCTGGTGTCTGTCCAACTGACCGGGGCGTCCCGACCACCAGGGACATTGCCGGAGGAGGCAACGCCCAGCGTCCCGTAAACGCCCGCTGTGCCGTGGGCGCTACCGGATTTAGTCCCCGTGCTGCTGCCACTCATCCAAGTCCATTCCCTATTCGTGGGACTAAATTCCCAGAGGTCGTTTAGGATGCCGCCTGGCCACACGCCAGTTGAATCGTAGCCGTTGCCACCAAAGAGCCAGAGGTCGCCGCTACTGTCTGTCCAACTAATAGCCCCAACCCTTCCTCCGGGGACATTGCTGGCGGAAGCAACACCTAGCGAACCATAGACACCCGGCTGGCCACCGTTTGCACCCACGATATCGCTTCCGCTCACCCAGGCCCATTCGTTTGCAGTTGCGCTTCCAACCGCGACCGACGCGGTGCCTGATTTTGAGGTGTCCTGTGTCGAGGTTGCCGTTATGGTCGCGGTCCCTGTAGCAGCGGGCGTAAACACTCCAGAAGACGTCATTGTGCCATCCGTTGCGCCCCAGGTAACCGCCGAACTGTACGATCCGGTTCCCTGAACGGTTGCAGAGCAGGTAGATGTCTGCGTGGTGAGGATCGACGCCGGAGAACAATCCACTGTAATCGAAGTGATTGTGGACGGCGTGGTCACCGCCACCGTTGCATTGCCGGATTTGGTTGAATCCTGCGTCGATGTTGCAGTGATGGTTGCCGTCCCCGAACCAGCCGGAGTAAAGACGCCAGCACTGCTGACGGTGCCTATGCTCGTGGGGCTGACGGACCATGTGACCGATGAACTGTAATTTCCAGTCCCGCTCACTGTCGGTGTGCAGGTTGAGGTTTGGTTCGCATTGATCGAACTTGGAGAACAGACCACCGCAACTGACGTGATCGTGGGTGTCACCGGAGTTGTGCTTCCGCCCCCACCGCCGCCGCAGGCAGTCAGCAGAAGGGAAATCGAGAGAGCGAGAAGCGTGGACAGGCTCAACAGCGCGGCAGGCACAGCCTTCACAGCCGGATGAGACACAGACATACAGTAGCCTCCAGAACACCAAATTCAGTATTCCACTTTGCGCCCATCCCAACTCACCCATTCTTGGGCTACAATCTCCGCATCATGCTGAAACGTCTGGCGATACTCGCAATTGCCGTATTCGTGGCAGTCGGCGTGCCCGGTCAGTCAAATAAAGCTGCCGATCACAAAGAGCAACCAGCAGCCCAAAGCCAGCCAGCCGTTCTCCCGGCGAACAGTCCAAACGAACAGATCGGTAGACAAACCGATCAAACCAAACCCGACGCCGACCCGCCAAAGTGGTATGCAGCCCTCGAACGGCCAGATTGGTGGATTGTCGGAGCGGCTTTCGCTACGCTTGCGCTCATCGGCTGGCAATCGTATGAAACTCGCCGATCTGTCGATGTCGGCACTCGAACCCTCGTTTCCACTTTCCGGCCTAAGGTAATCGTGCGAAGTCTTACACTGCATCCGAAATCAACCGAAGATCGTACGGCAATGGCCGGCGAGGCTAATCCAGATGGACCGCCATGGAAGATCAGGTTGTTGGTTGAGAATGGCGGTGGAACCGCTGCACACATCCAGGCCGCAGACGTGGAAATAGCGTGGCTCAGGCGGTCGCCAGACCACAAGGAACCTATACAAACCGAAAAGATAGGGGCTTTTACGTTGCAAGCTGGAGAGGAAAGAGCGATTGAGTTTATTCTCGGGAACGACGTTCCCAAAGGAGGTAGCATTCACGTTCGTCTGCGAATTTCCGAGAGTGCTGTTGCGCGTGATTTGCCTCAGATGACATACATCCTTTGCGGTGGAGTTATCACCTACACAGACGACATCGGAGTCAAGAGGAAAACTGGATTTGAGCGTATCTACCACATCAAATCGCAGACGTTCTGTCCGTCCGCAGACTCGGAGCTAGAATACGCCAACTAGGCACACGACCGCCAAGAGCAGCGTCCGAATCCAAATTAGGACACTACCCCAGTTTCCATTAAGTGTACAAATCTAAACCAAGGTTTAGGCCGTGTGCTCCAGAGGTTCCGTTGTTTACGCATGATAATGCCTTTATCTAATACTGGATATGGGGTTACAGGCCACTCCTCAGAATCCGAGATTCTCAATCGACGCTAATTCGCCTTACCACTCGGGGTGCGGTTCAGAAGGATGCTGTGGACATCACTACTCCTTGGTCTTGAGTTTGCTGTCGTTTTCGCGGATGAACGACTCGATCTCAGAAGCGCTGGCAAGAATGCGAAGCCACTGTTCCTTGTAGAGGGTGACGGGGAAACGTCCCATTCCGTAGAGGGATACGGCGCCTTTCTCGCTGACCTTGAGACTCAACCCTGCTGAATCCTTGCTCTTGAGCTTTGCGTTTTCTGCCCGCAGGCGCTCCAACTCCGCTTTCATTTCCGCTTCGTTCATGCCGTCACTCCCATTCTGTTTTTCGCTTCAACCGTCTCACTGCACACCGGTTGCGACAAGACACAAGGCTCGGCCGCACCGGCCAAAAGCGCCTCGATCCGCTCGACTTCGAGCCGCCTGAGTCTCGCGGTGCCGGTCCATTGCTCCATCCGCTCAGCATCAGCAGAGAACTCGGCGGAGATTTCCTTCCAGCTGTTCTCGTTTTCACAAGCCACCCGCAGCGCGGCCTGAAGCGCCTCAATTTGCTGATCCCTTGATGAATTCATCCAGGAATCAGTTTATATTGTCGTCGCTGTTCCTTCCCAAGGCGGTCAATACGGCAATCCGGCGCAATCACGAATAGAGGGCCGACCTGACTTTGTTCACGTCCGAACCAGTATTCCGACTGAGGTAACCCCAAATGAAACCATCCAAGCTGTATGAGGCGCTTCATGCGCTGATCGGCGAGCGTGTGCCCTTGCATATTTGGGGCGCATGTGGCGTCGGCAAGTCTCAGATCGTCGCGCAGGTCGCCGGCGATCTCGACTTCGACTTCCTCGATGTACGCGCCGTGCAACTCGATCCGGTCGATCTTCGGGGACTGCCGCGGATCGCAGCGGATCAGACGGAATGGGTTCCGCCCAAGTTCCTTCCCACCACTGGGAAAGGCATCCTGTTTCTCGATGAGCTGACCTCGGCGCCACAGATGACGCAGGCCGGCTGCTATCAACTCGTGCTCGACCGCAAGCTGGGCGAGTATGTGCTGCCGGACGGGTGGGTGGTCATCGCCGCCGGCAATCCCGCCTCCGAGCGGGGTGTGCATTTCTCAATGCCGCGGCCGTTGCGGAACCGGTTTGTTCATCTCGACCTCGAAGCGGATTTGAACGACTGGTGCAAGTGGGCAGTCGGCTCCGGAGTTCGTCCTGAGATCATCGCATTCCTGCGCTTCAAGCCGGACCTTCTGCACACCGCCGATGCCACCTCGGACGCCAATGCCTGGCCCACACCCCGCTCGTGGGAGATGGCCTCGAACGTTCTGCGCGGGATCGCCCGCCTGCAGAAGACCACGTTCCTTTCAGGTGCGAGCGAGTTCGAGGCGCAGTTGCTTGACGGCACGGTCGGGCCTGCTGCGGCGGCGGAGTTGATTGCATTCCTTCGGCTCTTCCGCCAGTTGCCGTCGATTGACGAGATTCTGCTCAACCCTGAGACGGCACCACTTCCGGCGGAGACCTCGGCACAGATCGCAATTGCCACGGCGCTGGGCCGGGCCATGACCGACAACTCGGTGGCCAGAGGCCTGAAGTATCTCGACCGGATGCCGACCGAGATGCGCGTCATGGCGATGCGCGACGCGGCGGTGCGGGACACCGCCATCACCCACACGCCAGAGTTCGTTCGCTTTGGCGTACAACATTCGGAGGCCATTCAATGATTACCGAGCGCGCAATGCTCGCCGCCATCCACATCAGCATCTGGACGGCTGTCAAACACGACCGCAAGATCAGCCGCGACGTTGCCAACCAGAACGGCGCGCACCAGGGCGCTGGCCGGTACAACAAGCAGTTGCTCCGCGGCGCCGACAAGCTCGATGAGTTACGCACGCTCGCAGGGCAGGTGCGGCAGTATTTCTACAAGATCACGTTGCCGTGGTCCGATGAGGGATTTCGATTGCTGCCGTCGAATCTCTATTTCGATTTGACGGCCCGGATGCGTGAATTCGAGGCCAGCTTTGAGCAAGGCGTGGAGGGCTTTCTTCGGGTCTATCCGCAATACATTGAGCAGGTTCGGCCGGAGTTGAATGGCCTGTTTCGAGAGGAAGATTACCCGGCCGCGGAAAAGCTACGCAAGAAGTTCGGCGTCAAGTTGGAGGTACTCCCGATCCCAACCGGAAATGACTTTCGCGTCCAGATGTCGGTCGAAGAGCAGGCCCGCGTGGCCCGCGAGATCGACTCTAATGTGCGTGAGTCACTGACACGCGGGACTGAGGATTTATGGAAGAGGCTCAGGGATGTCGTTTCGCACATGGTGGATCGCTTGAATGAGCCGGAATCGCGCTTCCACGCCACGATGGTCACGAATGTATTTGACCTGGTGGAACTGCTGCCTCATCTGAATGTCAATAATGATGCCGACCTAAACCGTTTCGCGGAGCAGATTCGGCAGCGGCTGTGCAACTTCTCGGCCCAGGACCTCAAGAAACACGATCTGTTGCGTGTAGCAGCGGCAACGGATGCTGCGGAGATCGTCGCCGAGATTGATAGCGTTCTGCGTGATCGAGAAGCCGGCGCGTTGGAGAAGACCCCCGATGCTCCAACCGTCGATGACATCCTGGCTCGTATGTCTGCGTACATGGAGGTGCCCGCGGCGGCATGAGACACGAGACCACAGCAACTATTCGCATTCAGAAAGCGCGTACCACGCTTCTGTTGGACCATCCGTTCTTTGGTTCGCTCCTGTTTCGCTTGAAGGGGCGAGAACAGCGGTCGATTCCAACCATGGCGACCGATGGCGTGTCGCTTTACTACAACCCCGAGTTTGTCGATACGCTGAACTCGGCAATGCTGGCCGGGGTGCTGGCCCACGAGGTCATGCACCCTGCTTTGCAGCACCACTTGCGCCGTTCCAAACGCGACCCAAGACGGTGGAATGAAGCGTGCGACTACGCCATCAACCCGTTGCTGCTCGATGCCGGCCTTAGTCTGCCGGACGGCGTTCTTGTCGATCCCCGCTTCCGTGGCATGAGCGCAGAGCAGATTTACAACTTGCGTGAAACGGAAGCGCAGCCACAGCCTGGCGGCCAGAACAGTGCAAGCGACGGCGCCGGAGCTGGCTCGGGCGAAACGTCAGAAAATCAACGCAGCACGGACGAGCCGACTGCGCCAGAGACGGAAGGCGGAATCGGACAGGTTCTCGACGCCCCGGTGCCCAACGAAGAGACGTCGAGTGCCGAAGAGCAGGCGCGAGAGTGGAGCGTAGCCGTCAACCAGGCTGTCACTCTCTCGAAACAAGCCGGCAAGGCTCCAGCTGGCCTCGCACGGACTCTCGAAGGTGCGGCGGAGGCATCGGTCGACTGGCGCGAGTTGCTGCGTAGGCTCTGGTCGGACACCATCCCGGCCGATTCGAGTTGGATGCGTCCGAACCGGCGCCACATCTGGGCTGGGCTTTATTTGCCAGGAGTCGTACGGGAGGGCATCGGGGAGATAGCCATTGCAGTCGATTGTTCCGGCTCGGTCAATGCCCGTCTATTGCGACTCTTTGAAGCTGAGGTTTGCTCGATCCTCGAAGGCCAGCGGCCCCAGTGCGTTCACGTCTTGTACTTCGACACAGAGGTACACAAAGTGGAGACCTATCAAGCCGGTGAGCAAGTTCATCTCAATCCCGTCGGCGGCGGAGGGACCGACTTCGGTCCATGCTTCGACTGGCTGGATGAGCATGGAATCCAGCCACAGACGTTGGTCTTTCTGACCGATCTGTGCGGCACATTCCCCGAGAATGAACCAAGCTATCCAGTGATCTGGGCATCCACTGAGCGCAGAAAGGCTCCATTCGGCAGCGTCGTTCCCATGCAGGCTGCATAGTGGAATGCTCTTGCGCAGTGACAGAGATTTGTTATGGACAAGACCTTTCATGCTTTTACTGATGGTTCAGTGATCGGGAATCCTGGACCAGGTGGATGGGCTGCGGTATTGATGAGTGGCGATAAGAGATGGGAAATCTCCGGCGCGATGGCATCGACGACCATCTCAGAGATGGAACTCCTGGCCGCTGTCGAGGCACTACGCACTATCCCGACCGGATCTCGTGTCCAGATCCACTCGGACTCCGAATTGCTCATCTGTGGAATGCTTTTCCACATCGAGCGCTGGCAGAGCCATGGCTGGCGCAACAGCCGCGGCGCGCTGTTACAGCACCAGAAGCTATGGAAAGAACTGCTTGCGATGAACGAGCGGATGAACATTAGCTGGGAATGGATCAGGGGACACAGCCGACATCCGTTCCAGACCAGAGCCGACGCACTCGCTTACCAGGCCGCGCGCACCCAAGGGTGCGGCCTGCAAATGGCCGCATAGCCATTCTCCGCGGCACGGCTCTCATGCTGTGCCGCCAATCGGTCAATCGTTAGGAGAAACCGTAATGAGCGAACCCAACACGCTTTTTGAGATCGACCGGGAACTCGATTCGCTGCTTGACCAGATTGAAGAAGAAGCCGAAGAGAACGGCACCGCGTCACCCGAATTGGTGGAACGATTCCAGCAGTTCTGTCAGGCCGAGAGCGACAAGGTGGACCGGATCGGGCGCTTTCTCACGTTGATGGACAGTCGGCTGAAATACTGCCGCCAGCAGGCAGAACACTTCCAGAAACGGGCACGTTCAGCTGACGCGAAGATCGTGAGCACGAAGAATATGGTGCTGTATTTCCTGGCCGCACGGGGACTCAAGAAGATCGAAGGCAAGGAATTCACGCTGCGCCTGCAAAAGAACAGCCAAGACTCCGTCGAGGTCTCCGATGCGAGCATGGTTCCGATAATGTTCCGTGAACTGGAACTGCGCGTTCCAGGCCGTCTCTGGCAAACCATCCTTGCAGCCCTTCCCGAAGACACATCAGAGCAGCTGGCGACCTGCATCCGCGACGACAAGCCAAACAACGACGCAATCAAGGAAGCCGCCTGCCGTTCCGAGGAAGTCCCCGGCGCACAGGTCAAGCGCGGCATCCACCTACGGGTGGCCTGACCTTAGCCACAATGCGTCGCGACATCGCATCCAGTTGACGAGACAGCCGCTTCGCTGGACTCGAATCCTTGCCAATCAGAAGGCGCACTGAACTACAATCGCGAGTGATACCATGGCTACCGCTCCTCAAGTACTAGCGCCCCTAACCACGATCTTTTCCGTCTGCAAGCCCAAGGACGACGTTCTCCAGGGCACAATGGCGGATGCGGAGTTTGCTGCTGACCTGGCACAGGTTCTCCGGGGCAATGCTCCAGCTCAGTATGCAGATCCTACGCGTTTCTTTTCCAACACCTATCCGACCCGTGGGTTGAAAGACCTGCTGTTGAACGTCTGCGGCCGGTTGAGTAACGGACAGGGGGTTGCCTCGATCTTTCGCCTGGACACCTCTTATGGTGGTGGTAAAACCCACGGCCTGATCGCTCTCGTCCATGCAGTTCGAAGCGGCCGGACCATTTCCAACATCGGCGAGTTCGTAGACCCGGCGCTGCTCCCAACGGGAAATGTCCGTATTGCCGCTTATGACGGCGAGAACGCCGACCCGTCCAACGGTCGCAAAATGGAATGCGGCGTACTGGCGTATACGCCCTGGGGTGAACTGGCAGCCCAGCTGGCTGGCTCTGCGGGCTATGAGCGTATCCGCAGGAGCGATGAATCCCGCACCGCCCCCGGCTCCGAAACGCTTCAAGAGCTTTTCGGCGGGGAACCCACGCTGATCCTTCTCGACGAGCTGTCGGTCTACCTCCGCAAGGTTCAGAGCATGCCGGCGGCGCGAGATCAGCTGACGGCTTTCCTGACGGCATTGTTCAAAGCGGTCGAAAGCACTCCCAATGCGGTGCTCGTCTACACGCTGGCAGTCGGTCGGGATGGCAAGGCCCAGGACGCCTACACCCAAGAGAACCAGTTCCTGGCGGAGAAGATGGCTGAGGCTGAGAGCGTGTCCGCCCGGAAGGCCACCCTTCTGAACCCTACGGAGGATGATGAGACCGTCCTGGTCTTGCGGCGCCGCCTGTTTGAGTCCATCGACGAAAATCTCGCCGCCCAAGCAGTGGACGCATACCGCGCGTTGTGGTCGTCCCAACGCGACTCAATCCCTGGCGAGGTCATGAAGCCGGAGATCGTGGAATCGTTTCGCCGATCCTATCCATTTCATCCGGAAGTTCTGGACACCCTCACCGGCAAGACTGCGACGTTGGCCAATTTCCAGAGAGTGCGCGGGATGCTCCGTCTCCTCGCCCGGACAGTTGGCCACCTTTGGGATACGCAGCCGTCTGATGCCACCGCGATCCACGTCCACCATATTGATCCCGGATTCGGCCCCATTCACCAGGAGTTCGTGACCCGGCTCAACCTACAAATCTACAACCCGGCCATCCGCAATGACATATCTGGTGAGGGCAACCGCACCGCTCTGGCCCAGGAGATCGATTCCAGCTTCTACCGGGGGATGCCGCCATACGCCACCTACGTCGCGCGAACAGTCTTCCTCCATTCCCTCGGCTTTCCTTCGCAAATCCAGGGAATTGCTCCGGATCATTTGCGATACAGCATTCTGGCTCCGACGCTTGACATTGGCTTCATTGAGGACGCTCGGAAGCGGTTTCAGGAACGCTCCGCCTACCTCGACGACAAGCCTGGCGCCCCGCTCCGTTTCCTTACGGATGCGAACCTCACGCAGATCGTCGAGCGGCAGATTCAACTCTGCGACCCAGGCGAGGTTAGAAGCTACCTATCCGACAGAATCAGGTCTCTCTATCTCCAGGGCGAGTTCCAGCTCATTCCGTTCCCGGCTGCCCCGGTTGATGTCCCCGACGAGATCGGGAGCGGCAAGCCCTTGCTCGCCCTCATGTCGTACGACAGCGTCTCCGTTGGTACAGCAGTTGACGCGGTGCCCGAATTGATCGCCCGTATCCACAAAAACGTGGGTTCGGACGGGGCAGGTTTCCGGAAGCTCCGCAACAATCTGATCTTCGTCGTTGCGGAAGAAGCGAAGATCAACGAGATGCGCCGGGAGATGGCCCGTTTCCTCGCTTTGCAGGAGTTGATCAAGCCTCAGCGCATGAACGAGCTGGCGCAGCACCAGCAAAACACGCTATTGGAGTGGTCTCGCAAGGCTGGCGGACGAGTGAATACAGCAATCCAGCTCTGCTTCCGGCACATTTTCTACCCCTCCCGCCAGCCACTTTCGCCCGACACGGAACTGGCACATTCGGCCATCGAAATCACCCAGAACGACACGCTCGATAATGGCCAGCGTCCCCCGACTCAAGTGCTTCGTGAGAGCAACAAGCTGCGGCTGCCCGAAGACGCTCCCGATTCGCCCAGCTTTGTTCGTGACCGGACGCCGCTGCGCAAGGGGCAGATCAGCACCTTCGATCTTCGTGCCGAGTTCCGGCGCGACCCCGCTCTGCCCATTCTTGTAGGCGATATGCCGTTCACACGGGGCATCCAGAACGGCGTCGAACGCGGTGAGTATGTGTACCGCTTCCGGGAACTGCTCTTTGGACAGGGTGACCCGTTCACCCACATCACGATCAGCGACGACGCATTTGTCTTCACAATGACGTATGCCCGCGAGCATGGCATATGGCCGCGTCCCAAGCCGGTTGCTCCCGAATCTCCGCTGCTCAAAGTACCGACCGGGCCAGCTACGCAATTCCCCGGAACAGGTACTGCGGGAACAGTGCAACTGCCGCTGACGCCGGGGACAACCCCGCCGAGCCAACCCAGCAGCGTGACCGCCGAGTCCGGCTCTTTCACCCACGAAGGCGTGCTGCGCGAAGCTCTCAGGATTCTCTGGGAAAAGACCCGAGCATCTGGGGTTAAGCAGATTCGGCTGATCACAATCCGGCCGTTTGAGCAGGTTGATGCTTTCAAGATGCTGGCATTGGTCGGCGGCATTGCCGGCGCCAAGGTCAAGGTCGACTTCGAGGGCGAGTACGGCACAGAGGCCGGAGGCGAATTCCGGTTTACCTTCCAAGGGCCCGTAGAAGACGCTCTCCCTGTTAAGGATTTCCTCGGCCCACAGTACCGTGCCGCGGTAGACCGCGGCTTGGTTGCCACCTTCAACCTCAGCTTCGCCAATGGGCTTTCGCTGGATGGAGACGCAGCCGATAAACTGACAGAGAGGCTCACCCAGCAGTCCATGGGTGCAGCGTACGTTACAGCATCAGCAGAGGCACAGCCATGAATAGCACCGCCAGGATTCCCCGCCTTCGCTTGATCGAAACACCAAAATCCGTCCCTCAGTACGAGGTTCGCATTCGCCACCACGGCCTGGGCGATACCGAGATCGAGGTCTGGCGTATGCCGTCGCCGGCCACGCCGCAGCTCACCAGCCCCACGAGGTTGGCCGGTTTGCGCGGGGAAGCCTTGGAGCTGGTCGAGCATCGCGTATTCAAGCAGATGCAACGTGCCGGACTCCGCATCTCTTCCCTACGCCCGGTGCCTACCCGGAAGCAGGCCGAACGCCAGGTGCAGGGATACAACATTCCCGAGGAACTGGCGCTGACCCTGGGCCTTTTGTTCCGGGTGCTGGCGCCGATGCGCAGCCGTCCCCGGATGCGCCAGGTTGCCGAGGGTGTCGAAGCCATGGAGAAAGAGGAGGCCAGCTACTGGCTCAGCATGGCCATCCACCGCAAGAACCCGCGGCGAGTGTTGACCGCTCTCCGTTACCTGCTAACCGATCCCCTTCGATAGACATCCTGGCGCCCATCCAGAATTTGGTTAGTGCATTCCTGGGTTTCCGGCTTAAAATGAGGATGCTCTGGCGATAACGGCGGCGGCCTCTTTATTCCCGTGATGCGTGGCGTGATTTTCAGGCCCGTCGCGGGAATCGTTTATGCGACCTCGTGCGTCTATCCCATAGAGAGGTTGAGGCTTATGCCGCGCAAGCCCAAACAATCCGGCGAGTTCCGCTTCACCATCGACGCCTTCACGCCGAGCACCATACCCATGGCCCGTCTCGCCGAGTACATGGCGGACTTCGCCGTGCTCCTGGGAAACGAAAAGAGCGTGCATCCCGGCGGCTTGGAGGAAGGCAGCACCATCCTGGTCGCCAGGGTGGAATGGGAAGCTGAGCCAAAGGTCCGCGAACGCCTGCACACTGTCCGGAACCGGAGCGCCAACGACCGCATCATGGAAGCTGCTGCGCGGCTGGACAATCTGCTCGCGGCCGACAACGCCAAAGGCGTGATTGCCGATCCATCCGGCTCCAATGTGATTGAGTTTCCCGGCAGGGACCGCTTCCAGATGCCCGCATTCGGTCCCATCCAGCAGCCCGGCACCTTCCAGGGGATTCCCATCAAAATCGGCGGGGAGAACGATCCTGTCCCGGTGCATCTTGAGGATGGCAAAGAGAAGTACATCATCCATGCCAAGCGGGGTCTCGCCAAGGACATCGCCGTACACCTCTTCACCGGCGTGGTTCGTGTGGAGGGTGTTGGCAGTTGGACCAGAACCGCGGGCGGCGTATGGGAGATGAAATCCTTCCTGGCGCAGTCGATGCGCGTCATCGAAAACGCCAGTTTCAGCCAGAATATTGCAGAGCTTCGCAGTATCGAGTCCGGCTGGAAAAGGTCGAAGGACCCACTGAAGCAGCTCGATCAGATCCGCCACGGTACAAAGTAGAACGCAGGCAAGCAAGAATGGTTGCGATAGACAACACGACCCTGGCGCTGCTGCTGCATCCGAAGGCCAATCCGCCTAACGATCCGAAGAGCGGGAAGCCGCTCGAAAAGTGCAAGGAACGCATCGAGCAACTGATCCTCGACATCGAGGCCGAAGATGAGCGCGTGGTTGTTCCCACACCGGTGCTGAGCGAATTCCTGATCCTGGCCGGCAAAGAAGGCCAACTGTACCTGGAGAAGATTCAGAAGCTCAAGACGCTCCTGATTAAACCCTTTGACGAACTGGCTGCAATTGAGTTGGCCGGCATGGAACTGGCCGACCGAGCCAAGGTTGGGAAGAAGGGCGGATCAGACGCGCCCTACCAGAAGGTCAAGTTTGATCGACAGATCGTAGCCGTGGCCAAGGTGAATGGCGCGCATACCATCTACTCGGACGACGACGATGTGCGGAAGTTCGCAACCAAGGCAGGAATGAAAGTCGTCTCAACCTGGGAACTTGCAATCCCTCCAAGCAAAACCCCGCTGTTTGATGAACTCGATGATCTTCCCGAGCCACCCACAGCCCCTCAAGACGGGAAGAAAAAGAGCTGATGAGTGAAAGACGACTGATAGAAGAGTGGCTGCCGATCGCGGAACTGGGCATTGAGAGCCTCCGTGAGCGCGTACCCATGACTCCTTTTCCTGCGCCAAATCGCCTGCATGTATGGTGGGCTCGAAGACCGTTGGTAGCATCGCGGGCCGCCATTTTGGCGTCTCTGCTCCCTGCCGATGCCGATCACGGAAAGTTCCTCCACTCGATTGGGATTCTTGGAGATCCCGTTGAGGCGAAGAAGCGGATGGCAATCGCTGATCGCACAGGTGAACGACTCGGTGCAAGCGCATACGGTTACAAGCGCGCGTTTACCAATGCACCCACCAGAGCCGAAACTGAATGGGCACAAGCGCAATTCAACACGGCCACCCCATCAGTCCTTGACCCAACATCTGGCGGGGGAAGCATTCCCTTCGAATCTGTCCGTCTTGGAATTGCAACCCAGGCAAACGATCTCAACCCGGTTGCGGCTCTGATTCTTGCTGCGACACTTCAATATCCCACTCAACTTGGGAACCCATTGGTAGCCGAATTTGAACATCTTGGCTCACGTTTCGTCTCTGAAGTTCGGAACAAGTTGGGTGGTGTATTCCCTGAAGAGCCGGTCGATACGCGTCCAGACGGCTATCTCTATGCCCGCACCATTCGCTGCCAATATTGCGATGGGCTGATCCCCCTGTCGCCAAACTGGAGGCTATCGTCCGACGGCACCGGCGTTCGGCTCCTGCCTGAATTGTCTTCTGGGCCGCTCACATCGGGACGTCTATGTCACTTTGAGATCGTGACCAGACTGGAAGAGCATTCCGAAGGTACTGTCAACGATGGAGACGCTCGGTGCCCATACCCAGACTGTGGTCGAGTCGTTGATGGCGATGAGATCAAACGTCACGCGCAAGCTGGTGGCATGGGCGAACAGCTTTATGCCATTGTCAACAAGCAGCGAGTTGAGGTGCGCACTAAGACCGGCAAGATTAAAGAGAAGTGGGAACGCGGCTTTCGCGCTCCACGTAACGAAGACGACAACAGCGCCCTCATTGCCGAGCGCCTTGCGTCGAAGCTTCCCGAGTGGGAGGCGAATGATATTGTACCGACCGAAGCATTCCCGGATAACACCAACGACGACCGTCCGATTCAGTATGGGATGCCCCTATGGCGCGATATGTTCTCTCCCCGCCAATTGCTCTGTCATGGCACCAGTGTTGAGATTTACCGGGAGTTATTGGAAAGGGACAGGGCAGCTGGTTCTCTAACCGAAATCCGCAAGGCCGCATATGTGTACCTTGCCCTGAGCTTAGACACCCTCCTTAACTACGGCTGCCGCTCGTGTCGTTGGGATGTCGTCACTGAACGTGTTCGGTCGATCTTCGACCGCCATGACTTTGCATTTTGCTGGTCGTACTCCGAAATGGCATTTCTTGTTTCAGGACTCGGCTACGATTGGGCAATTGAAAAGACTTCGAAATGTATTGAAGAGCTCGTGGAGCTTGTGAGACCCGAGGAAGCAGCTGCGATCAAAGTTGCAGCGAAGGCGACCAAGCGCAGCGCAAAGGGAGCAGAGCTTTTCTTTGTCGATGAGAATGCAGCTCCTCCAGCAGCTTATATACCACCGCCTGTAACCATTACCTGCAAGTCGGGCGATCACCTCGACCACATCAAGGACAGCACCATCGATGTGGTTGTCATGGACCCGCCGTACTACGACAACGTGATGTATGCTGAGCTGTCCGACTTCTTCTACGTGTGGCTGAAGCGCACGGCGGGCTACGTGGAGCCCAATCTTTTCCGGCGTCTGCTAACCGATAAGGATCACGAAGCGGTTGCGAATGTCGCCCGCTTTAAGGGTCAGAAGGGCGCGAAGGTCCTCGCTGGGCGCGACTACCAGGAGCGCATGGCTGCGATCTTCACAGAATGCCGCCGCGTGTTGAAGCCCAATGGCGTACTCACACTGATGTTCACCCACAAAGCCACCGGGGCATGGGACGCGCTGACCACCGGCCTGATGAAGGCCGGCTTCACGATCACCGCCTCATGGCCAATCAATACGGAGGCCGAGGGCAGCCTGCACATCAAAGACAAGTCGGCGGCCAACAGCACCATCTTCCTGGCCTGCCGCCCTCGGCAGCAGCAGGCCCCAAGTGCGCAAAAGACTTACTGGGAAGATGTGGAGCCGCTGGTTGCAAAGGCAGTTCGCGAGCGTGTGCAGAAGTTTCAGGATGCCGGGATCACCGGCGTCGATCTCTACCTGGCGAGTTTTGGACCCGCGCTGGAGAAGTTCTCTGAGTTCTGGCCGCTGGAGCGTGGCACACCGCGTCCACAGGTGGAGCTTGAGAAAAAGCGCAAGAAGCAAGCCGAACTCTTCCCGGAGGAGATCGATCCCTATGCAGTGACGCCGGAAGATGCGCTCACGGCAGCCCGCCGCGAGGTGAAGAGTTGGCGTTTGGAGCAACTGACGCATCGCAAGGCCCGCACCGACATGGACGCCGTAACAGCGTGGTTTGTGCTCGCATGGGACGCCTTTGAGGCGCCCGTCTTCCCTTACGACGAAGCTTTGCGCCTGGCGCGCGCCGTTGGCGTGGACCTGGACAAGGAGATTGTTGGCCGACTGGCAACCAAGAAGGCCAGCGACATTGTCTTGCTGGATAGTCAGCAACGGGCAGCCAAGATGTTCCTGGGGCCGGCGGATGGCTCAAGGGCCATGCTTGACGTTCTGCATCATGCCGCTCACGCAGCGCGCGCTCGCAGTCTGGAGGCTGCCCGCGAGTTGCTTGAGAAGGGCGGCTGGCTCACAGAGCCGACATTTCATGTCGCTCTACAGGCCGTCCTGGAAGTGCTGCCCGTCTCGGCGACGTTCTCCAAGGTCGAGTTGACACCGGCGCTCTCCGGCTTCGGGAGCGACTTCGAGGCCCTTGAGAATCTGCGACGGTTGGCGTTCACAGAGCAAGTGGATGAACCGACGTTGCTGTCGAAGCTGCGTATCGAGGAGGCACTCGTAATCTAATGAGCCTGCTGCCGGATTTCAAATGGAAGCTGAAGTACACACCAGAGGACGGCAACCTGGTGCAGTGCTTCTATGTTCCGGCACTTCGCTGCGCCAACCGGTACGACCGCTCCACGGGATTCTTCTCAGCAACCGCGTTAACCCTGGCGGCGCGTGGCATTGAGGGACTTGTTCGCAACGATGGGCATATGCGCCTGATCGTCGGTTGCACCCTGCATGAGGAGGAAGTCGAGGCGATCCGCAAGGGCGAGGAGCTGCGGACGACTATCGAGGCGCATATCGGGAATATGCCGCTACAGGTGGATAATCCTGATGAACATGATGCGCTCGAACTGTTGGCATGGATGGTGGCCAAGGGAATTCTCGACGCGCGCGTGGCTGTGCCCTGCGACCTGAAACGGCAACCGGTTGCCAGCAATGGAATCTTTCACGAGAAGGCCGGCATCGTCGAGGACAAGGCCGGTCATCGCCTGGCATGGAACGGCAGCCTGAATGAAACCGTCTACGGCTGGCGGGAGAACTGGGAGAGCATCAATGTCTTTCAGTCATGGGAGCAGGATACGCGCAGGGTGGATGAAGAGGAACAGAACTTTGCGCGCATCTGGTCGGGCACCAGCCCGCGCCTCATCACATTGGACGTAACTTCGGCAATCGAGCAGAATCTGCTGCGCTTCTTGCCGGAGAATGATATGCCAGCTCGTCTTGAGAAGGCGGACGTGATTGATCACCAGATCAAGGCTCCTGCGTCATCTGATGGCGATGGGCTCGATTCCGCCGAACTACGCAGATTGTTGTGGGGTTTCATCAAGTATGCGCCTTCCTTTGACGGGCCAGGAGCGGAGCGTGTGGGAGAAGCCACGGCCGCTATCGAGCCATGGCCTCATCAGATCAAAGCCTTCGAGCGTATGTACCGCCAGTGGCCGCCCAAGCTCTTGATTGCTGACGAAGTAGGACTGGGAAAGACGATTGAGGCGGGACTATTGCTGCGTCAAGCATGGCTGTCTGGACGAGCCAAGCGGATTCTGATTCTCGCCCCGAAGGGCGTACTGAAGCAGTGGCAACTGGAACTCCGCGAGAAGTTCAACCTGAATTGGCCGATCTATGACGGGCATCGCCTGGAGTGGTATGAGTCGCCGGCGCTTCGGGGTAAGAATGTAAAGAGTGTCGATCCAGATAAGTGGCACGATGAACCCATTGTTCTGGCTTCCAGTCAACTGATGCGGCGAACCGAGCGTGCGCGAGAGATTCTGGATCAAGCAATGCCTTGGGATTTGGTTATCCTCGACGAGGCGCACCACGCGCGGCGCAAGTCTCCTGGCTTGGCAAAGAGCCGGGGACCAAACGCCCTATTGCGTCTGATGCTGGGACTACGCGGAAAAACCCAGGGGCTTGTACTTCTGACGGCGACTCCTCTGCAAGTACACCCTGTGGAGGTTTGGGATCTGTTGAACTTGTTGGGTATGCCGCCGGAGTGGACGGATCAAGCATTTGTCAGCTTTTACGATGCGTTGGCAAAGCCCTCGCCATCGCATGAAGAATTTGAATCATTAGCCCGGCTGTTCCGAGTGTTTGAGGGACGGTACGGTGAGGTCTCGGCTGAGACGGTCCAGGCTGCGACGCAGACCACTCGACTTACAGCCGTGCGGCTGTTGCGAAGCCTTCGCGATGAGGCAACAATGCCTCGCAGATCCCTTTCAGCGAAGGATCGCGATACGGCTCTGCGCATTCTTCGTCAGAATTCGCCGGTTGGCAGGTTGATCTCCAGGAACACCCGTGACCTCCTGCGCAGGTACTACAAAGAGGGCCGCATCTCCACGCCAATTGCCGACCGCGAAGTGGATGACCGCTTCCTGAATATGAGCGATGACGAGCGCCATATCTACGAGTTGGTCGAGGTCTATATTCGTGAGACCTACAACAAGGCTTCGGCATCAACGAAAACCGCCGTCGGCTTTGTGATGACGATCTACCGCAAGCGGTTGGCCAGCAGCTTCTATGCCCTGACCAAAACATTGGAGAAACGTCTAGCGGCGATCAAGAAAGGGGATGGGTCCATATCCGGCACAACGGATGAGGACTTGCCTGACGACGATCTCGCGGAAGAATTGCTAGACACTGACGAGGTCACGGAGATGGAGCGCGAGGCGCTGAACTTCGAGGAGCGTTCTTCGATTGAAGATTTGCTCCTTCGCGTAAGCAGCCTCCCACCCGATACCAAGGCGCGTGAACTGCGGACCGTGATTGATGAACTGCGAGCCAGCGGCTACAACCAGGTGATGGTCTTCACGCAGTTCACGGATACGATGGATTTCTTGAGGGATCAACTGCGGTCCGCGCCGGGATTGAAGATGATGTGCTATTCAGGACGGGGCGGAGAGATTCCGATCGGTGACTCTGAATGGGAGCAGATTCCGCGGGACCAGGCAAAGCGCAGGTTCAAGAATGGAGATGCTGACGTGCTATTATGCACCGACGCCGCCGCCGAAGGTCTGAACTTCCAATTCTGTGGGGCGCTCATCAACTATGACCTGCCGTGGAACCCGATGCGCGTTGAACAGCGAATCGGACGAATTGATCGCGTCGGACAGAAGTACCCAAAGATTCGGATCGTGAACCTCCAGTACGACGACACCATCGAGACAGCGGTATACCGCGTGCTTCAAGAGCGGATAGGTTTCTTCACTTCCGTCGTGGGCAAGTTACAGCCCATTCTCTCCAGTGTTCCCCAGAGAATTGCAGCGGCCGTATTGGGCACGGATACCCCGGCGGGCGACAACCGGCTCATCGCCGGAATTGAAGAGGCGATTGCGACTACGGAGGGAACCTCATTCGATCTGGACAGCTTGGTCGTCTCCGAGCTTGAAATGGACCAACGCCCGGAAGCTCTATATGGCCTGGGGAATCTGCGTGACGTTCTCGCCCGGAATGATGTGTTTCTACCCGATGCCAAAGTAGAAGCGATGCACAGCAGCGAATTCCAGTACCTCACGCCTGGGATGAAGAAGCTTCGCATCACAGTCAGCCCAGAGTATTACGACACCCACGCTGGTGATGTTGAACTCTGGTCGCCGGGCAGTCCGGCGTTCCCTGAACCGGACGATGTTGTTGATCGAGTAGTGGCCGGCGAGGTTGATCTTGCTTCACTGCTTCCGTAGTGCCTAGTTCATACGGTATAGGTGTGTGCCGCAGCTGGCCTATACCGCTCGCCCCTTCCTCTTCAGCGAGCGTTCGACGCGCCTCAATATATCGGACGGTGAAATCGTCAGCGCGCCGGCCAGATTGAACAGCGTTCGCAACGAAGGGCTCTTTTCTCCCCTCTCCAGAATCCCTATGTAATTCCGGTGGTATCCGCTGACGTGAGCCAGTTCTTCCTGGCTCATGCCTCGACCGAGCCGTAGGGCTCGGAGAATCCCACCGAACGTACCCTCGATGCTAGATGACGATTTCTCGGACGTGGACTGTTTCGGGGACACAGTCTACATCGTTCGCTTTTGCACACTATAGACGCCAGCCACTATAGTGTGCATACGTTCTCCTCTGAACTGTGGGCAGGCTCGAACAGAGAGCCTGCACGTTTGCAACGTCTGCAGGAGCAGACGCAGTGCACCGTGGATTTGCGCATCGACGCGGATGACAGTGACAACATCGAGGCCACAACGGATGGCGATGTCCCGCTTCCAGCGTCTCTACCAAAACGCATTCAAACAGGAGATACGTTCATGCTTACCCCGTGGTTCTTAGCCGCCCGATATATAGGCCAGGGTGTTGCGAAGGTATTCTCCACTGTGTCCGATCGTGTCGACGCAATTACGGCCGCTCACGCAGAACGAATCGTTGCACGTATGTCTGAACGCGAACGGCGAGATTATTACATCCGCGACGCTGAGCAGCGTCGTGAGCGCAGAAGGCAGGAAGAGGCGGCAGAGGCACGGAGGAGAGGGTGCCTGGCTGTTTTCCTCATCGTTGCGGCCGTGCCCATTTTGCTCATTATTGTGCACACAACAAACAGCCGGAGTGAGCAGCGAACACAAGAGCAGGCTCAAGAACAGCTTCGTGCGACTATGGCGAATATCTCCAAAGCCGGACTCAATCGGGCTTTCGCCCTTTCCAAGCAATATCCAGAATGCACAGCTGAAGAGAAGAGTGGTTGCCCAGACTTTCATCAACAGGCGATCAACCTATGCTCCAGCTTCGGCCAAGTGAAGCCAGACGGAACGGGGCCGACTGCTGAGTGCGATATGGAGACCAGTCTAAAACTCTGGACTGAGAATGCGGCGCTGGCCCGACGGTACGACGAGTGCGCTGCCCAAGGCGCTGAGGCGCCAGATCAATGCAACAGAGTGATCGACGCCTATGGGCATCTGCTTCAGGCGTGTGACGATCCGAACGATCAAGTGCTTTCGGATTGCCCTGAAATCAACCAACATTATCGGAATCCTCCTCTGAGGTAGCGGAGGCATGGTAGAGAACCTATGAACAAGATCGCGAAAGCAGTGCTGGCATTCTTGCTACTGCTTCTTGGAGCCCTCGCACTGCTCATAATTGCGGTTTCCGGCATTCCGTATTGGAGAGCTCAAAGAGCAATCGCTCAGCGCAAGGCGGAATTGGCGGCTGCCAAGCCATTGAAGGTCAACCCTGGCAGTCTGGTGGGCACTTGGTATGGAAAGGGAGGACCAAACAGGGAGTTTGCGTTGACACTGACAATCACATCCGATAATCGAATGGGGTCAGCCCTGAATCCAGGCGACCCAGGAGAAGAGGTAGAGAGACAGATGCTGTCTCCATACTCCACGGTGGCAACCCTCGGGATTGACGGGTTGGCATCTAATGGATGCAGCTACGAAAGCCTCTCTCTAAATGGTAATGCGAGTGGCAACACAGTTCAATTGACGGGCTACAAGGGAAGCGTCGGGGACACGCCTAACCCTAGGCTCGACGGAAGCCTTTGGCAGGACACCGACAGTTTCCAATTCTCTGCGCGGCTCTCTGCTACGGGTATGTCCGGCTTATTGTCGACTGCATCGAACAGGCCAGGATGCCGCCCGATGATCATCCCATTCGATCTTTCACTTGTAGAGGTGCCCGCTGGGCACCCAGCATACGTTGCTCCACCGGCGGTGCCCGCACCGGAAACGAACAAGAGAAATGGCCCATCAGTCGCGGAGCAGCCGACGAGCAGCACGGCACAGCCCAGCCAGCGTTCGGACGCTCAGATCGAGACCGATGCTGTTCATGCGTTGGACTCCTTGAAGGCGTTGAAGAACGACCTGATCACCGTGACGACCATCCAGGGCGAGGTGACACTCTCAGGAACCGTATCGAGTGATGCCTCCAGGGAGTTGGCGGAGTGGACCGTCAGCCATGTGCCCGGCGTGACCACGGTGCATAACAACCTCCGACTGCGCCAAGATGATCGGAGCATCCCTCAGTAGCCGTTGTCACGCATCCCGTCGGTTGTCATGCGAAAACCGTCGCAGGGGCCAAATTGGACGGAAAATGCGGACAGCGTGGACGATGCGGAAATCGTCCAACCAGCTTACGTTCTAAGAATTGCGCAAAGACACTACTAAGCCGCCGGCTCAGCCCATGTCCCGGTGACAAGCGTGTCGAGCCGGTCCTGTCTGCCCTTGACCCACTTTGCGTAGTGGCGCTCGGTAGTTCTAATCGATTCGTGGCCAAGCAGCTTGGATACTTCCTCCAGAGGGATGCCCTTTTCAAGCAAATCCACGGCGAACGTGTCCCGGAGCCTGTGGCTCCGCATGTGCCCATCACATTCAATTTGCGCTGCCTCAAAAGCTGGGACGATAAACCGTTTACCCCAATTCCCGGTTACGCTCTTTTTCGATCCCTCGCCCGACCAGAAGAAATACGTCTCGTTGTCGTTCTGGACCGAGAGTAGTTCCTGGGCGACATCAGGCGGAATTGGAACCGTGACATCTGTGCCTGTCTTCGTGCGTTGGGTGATTACGCGGTAAATGCCCCTGGCTTCATCATGGATAAGCTCATCGCGCCTAAGCGTGAGAGCGTCCATAATCGCCAGACCAGACCAGCGCATGAGTTGGAACAGCGCGCGGACGCGGGCTGCCCAAACGACCGGACCGCGGCGGCGCACAACACCCGGAATGACCTCAAGAAGCCGCTTGTACTCCTCTGCCGTGAGGGGCATTGTCGGCGGTTCCTCGATTTTGATCTTTGGCCAAGCAGGCACGCGTTCCAGCCATTGTGCCTCGTAGCAGTAGCGTAGAAAGCTCTTGTAGCGCTCGCGGAGTTTGGCGCGGGTATACGTGCTCGGGTAGAGTTTGGGCCAGTCCTCACAGAATCCGGTGATGAGTTCTCTGGTAATGCCCTTTACGACGAAGACTCCTCGCCCCTCGCAATACGTCCGCAGCCGCCCCAGCCAAAGCGTGTACTTCTTGATGAGGTCGGGGGTCAATCCTTGGACCTTCTTGTCGGCTATGAACAGCGAGACTGCCCCGGCAATGGTTTGGGCACTGTCCTCGGCGGAGGGAGAGGTAGTGCGCCCGGCCAGTTGGTCTTCAAGATCGCGCTTGGCCTGTTCGGCGTCGGCCCAGGAACGAGTCCCAGCGGTCTTCCGGTACTGGACTCCGTTGTGGGTCCAGCGGAGGTGCTTTCGGCAGTTGCACCGACGGTACAGCTCATCGTCGGCGTGTTTGCATTCCGCAGAGTGGCGCACAAAGATGGCGATCAGGGGCGTGCTCATTTGCCGTGAAGTCTAGCTCAAATTTAGCTCAAAAGTCAAGGCTTAGAATCTATGTATATGATACTAATAGACTTAGTAATGGTGG
>Ga0302266_10001042_pt1 | contig 26417 bp, 29 predicted proteins | sample III_Bog_E1_2_FD_194559 | JGI IMG/M metagenome (GOLD analysis project Ga0302266, IMG submission 194559) | Peat permafrost microbial communities from Stordalen Mire near Abisko, Sweden - III_Bog_E1_2 | ecosystem: Environmental > Terrestrial > Soil > Wetlands > Peat | place: Sweden: Abisko... | reverse complement strand
AAAATTATGAATAAAACCCAATTAACTTAAATCACCAGCGGTATTTTGTCGGTCATCGCCAAGCCGCATCCGGTCATCGGTTCGGTCAAGATTTCCAGCGCCGGCCTGAATATTGGCGGCAATTCCGGCGTGGGTTATGCCAATTTTTATATACTGGGTTCAACCAACCTGACGGTCCCAATTTCCAACTGGCTGCGGTTGCTGACCAATCAATTTGATGCGGCCGGCGGTTTTAATTTCACCAACGCGATAAACAGTAATTTGCCCTGCACCTTTTATTTGCTGCAAATCCCCTGAAGCCTGGGCGGTCTTTGGGGTGCCTCATTGATCAACCTCGGCATACAGTTTCACCAGTTCCCTCTTAATCTCATCCGCCGCTCTTTGAATCGCCTCTTCCGTGGTTCCGCCATAAGCTGTTTGCCCCGATCTCCCCTCAGCCTCAAACACCTCAATTCGGTTTTCCGAAGTCAAATCCGAGACCGTCACCCTGACCACAATTCTCGCTTTTCCAGCCAATACCCCAGCCCAATTGCGATCTTCAGCCGACACCCTTTTTATTTCCGTTATCTTTGCCTCGACCTTGACGCCTGGGCTGGCATTCGTTGCCGCTTTGATGTCATTCACATTCTTGAATAATGCGGTTTCCCTCAGACTAGAAATGATCGCATCCTTCAGCTCCCCCGCCTCAACCCCCTCACCGGTTGTAGCGCTGGCGGTTCCAACCAAAATGCTTTCCATTGAGGCTGCTTTGCTGGATACGACGGGCTTGGGTTGTATCGCTGGACTGGCTGCGCAGCCAGCGAATGACAGCACCATGAACGGAATCGCTGCAACTTTTAGAATGGTTTTGATCACGATGTCGGTTTAAGCGATGATTTTCTTTGATCGAAATGATATGAGCAAACTCTCCACCCGGTCACGCGATATTTAGAAACTGCGGATTGTGGGTGAATCAGCTGACCAAAAAATATTTATAGCCGGTCTGAAAAAGGAGCGCGGCTGTGTCGCCGACCAGCCGTAGCCCCTGGCCATGCCAAAACGATCGAGCATTCGAGACCGGCTGCGGCGGGTCGCGGACGACCCAGCCGCGCTTCGGGATTTTCAGACACGCACTAAGCAAATCGGCCAGCATAGTTCGTAAAACGCCCGGCGCTCTGGATTTAACTCGCCGGCAATCAGTTTTTGATGCTCTGCCCATGTGGTGGCGCGGGTTTCCTTGTGTTTGATCTTCGGCCACTTCTTTTTTGGGAGAATGGGCCCAAGCAGCCAGTTCATATCGACGGCAAAATTATGCATGCGGCGCAGGAAGACGTTGGTAAGGCCTAAGCTGGGAGTAGGCTGGTGTATGGCAGACCTGCGGGAATCTGCTGACAGTTTTGCTGACAGTTGGGGGATTTATATGCGTAAACCATTGTAAATCAACGCATAAGCTTGGAGGCGAGGGTCGGAATCGCGCAGAGACTTGCATCTGATCCGACCTGACACACTCGATTTCAAGGCTTATTCTACCCTTATTTTATGCGGGTTCAAGCACTTTCGACTTCGTTCGCTCATTGCTCGCTCGACGCTCGTTTAACGCCCCGTTTTTGCTCGTTCGGTGTAACTTCCGGTGAAGATTTGGGTGAAACTTTTTCCGGAATTTCAGGCCGGAATTTCAGGCGAGGGTCGGAACGAGAACCTCGCCCGCAAATTGCAAAAGCGGACGGCAAATAATATAAAAACGACCGGCAGAATTTCTCTGCCGGTCGCCTATCAGGTGAAGATTCAGGTGAAACTTTTCAGTTCAAACTGGCGCGCGTATTTGCCCCGCTGGGAACCATTGCCGCGACCACCGGAGTCATGCGCCGGCCACGTTTCCGCCCAACCCGCTCGCGCTTGTGCTTCCAGTATTTCGTCAGATCACGGGTCGCCTTGTGCAGCCAGTCCTCGTCAATCGCGAGCCGGAAGACGGCCACGGCGGAAAACCATTTTGGCGCATTGGGCGCGGGGTCCCCGAGCGGCACCAGCTTGCCCGTGTTCATCAAAATCTGAATGTCATGTTCCGCGAAGCCCAGCAGCTTGGCGGTGGCGGCCACGTCCAGGCGGGCCGGCAGGTTTCTGGTCGCCCAAACGGAAACGGCCGGTGGCATCACGTCGTGGTTCATCAATTTGATTCCTTTCCAGCCGCGACCGGTTCGGTGCGGTCATCAATTCCATTTTTGTTCGCATCCACGAAGCCCTGCAAACGGCCGTGCCGATGCGCGAGAAACCAGCCACCCACCGCCACACCGACGCCACCCAAAATTAGAAGTTCGTTTCCGACCACCAGTGTCGGCAAAATCATGAGCGCCAAACCGCCGACCGCGATGGCCGCGCTGGTCGTCACGCTGCCGATGATGAGCTTCAGCGGCGGATAAAAGATCGAAGCCAGGCCGAACAGGAACATGGCGACGCCGACCCACACAATGCCCTTGAGGCTCGCCAGCTTCGCGCTCAATTCGCGCGCCGTGTCCTTCTGAGCCGCGCCAAGCTCCGTCTTGGCTCGCGTCTCTTCATGTTCAGTCACGGCCATCGGCGCGCTGATTAACAACGACTGCGCATTGGTGGCGGGCGCTCCGCCCGCGTCGGCGGTGACATGCGTCTCCACCATGCGGGACCCGGCCGGCACGGTGTAAGATTTCGTGCGAATGGTTTCCTGATCCTGCCGCGAGGCTTGCGCCGGGTTGTCGCCCTGGACAACCGATTGCTCAATACCTTGAGTGGATTTACTCACCGTGCTGGCATGACCGCCCTTGAGCGGCGCCATCGCACAGCCCGACAACATTCCGGCCGCCGCAAGGACGACCACATCAATCAACAGGTTTTTCGTTTTCATAAATTCAATGGACCGGGCGGTTAATGGCCGGTGCGGCTCGCACCGCCCTCTTGAAACCGCCGCAGTTCAAACGCGCACTCGCGCAACGCCTCGCTGTTCTGGTCGAGGCACACGGCCAGTTTCAACGCGGTTTCATTTTGCTTCTCGATGATTTGCGCCAGCGCGGCGTGATGTTCGTTGCGCAATTCCTTATGATCGGCAATCACAGATTGCAATTGGCGCACGAGCCAGTAAATCACGATGCCGCAGCCGATGAGCAGCAGGCAGAACGCGGCAAGAAACAACCAGCGGTCATTCATGCCGGCGGCATGGTCAATCGCCTGGATAAATTCAGTCGGATTCATATTTGTGTTCATGTTTTGAATGGTGGCCCGTCCGGCACGGACTCAGACGCGAACCAGTTTCACGGCCCCGCTCTTGGCTTGGATCAGCGAACCATATTTCGTCAACAACGCCTGGACGACGGCGGGAATAATCGGCCGGCGATCGGCCTTGTCGTAGCCGGTTTGAATGCCGCCAGCGTTGTAATACTTGAGCCCTTCGCCCGCGGGCGCAGCGGTGCGGTCCGCAATCAGAAGTTCCCGCGCCAGCTCGCACGTAGCCGCGATGACATTTTTCGGCACCAGATTTTCCGGCAACCAGTTTTCCCAAATCAGAAGGGAGCTTGTCCGCACCATCGGATCACGGTCAGGATCCGAGCAACGGTAGCGCGGCCACGCCAGTGCCTGGCCATCCGTCGTTTGCACGCCGCCGAATTGATACTCGGCATCAATCAGTCGCGACGCCATCACCAGCGCGGTAGCTTTTTGTGCATCCGTCGCTGCCGTCCACGCCGTCCCATACAAATGGCCATCGTGATAGGTGTTGCCATCAGCCACGGCGGCGTAGCTGTTGGCATCGGCTAGACCGGCCCCGGTCTCTTTGATGAGCGTAAGCGCCATAAAATTTACAAGCCGTCCGAATACACCGCGTTGGAGTAAGGCGGCACATCCGCGCCGTTGTCATCGCAAACGCAGACGCGGAAGAATCCAACCGAACCACTGCAATCGCGGTTGCTAGTCGCTAAATCCGAACCGTCGTAAGCGTCGCCGGGCCATGTCAAACCATCAGCGGATTTGTAAATGTTGACGCCGCCATAGGTGCTGGTGAAATTCAACGTCCAAGACAAACGACCGTGACCATCCGAAGCCAGCAGGATGGCCGGCACCGGGTCAGCCGGTGCGGACTGCGCCGCCGCTCGTTTGCGCCGACGCTTCTGTTCCTCCAGCGCCAGCCATGCGCGGCGTTGGCCGACGGTCATCGGCGGATTACTCCGATTCGGGTTGGGGAATGTTTTCGCCATCGCTCAATGTCGGTTTTGCTGGTGGAGGCACGGCTGGCACGGATTCAACCAGCGGATTTGCGGCCACTGGTTGAATCGGTCCGGCAGCATCAGACGGCACGTCAGCTTCAATGAGCGGACGCCGCTTGCGCCGAATGATGGGAAGCAGTTGATCCATATGTTGCTTGCGTCTTGGCGATTAAATCGCGTTCGCGCCAATGGCAACCTGTTTCCAGTTCGCGCCATCGCTGATGGCCAGACACGGCACGCTGCCGGTGCCGCCGGCACTCAGATGAATGATGCGACGCGGAAATTGCGCCGCCGTCACGCCCGCCGCGACCGCTGCGGCGACGTTGGTGAAAGTGGCGAACTGGATTTGTTCGCCGCTACGAATCTTGTCATGCCCACGAGGTAGATCTTTACCCATAAAATATCAGTTAAGGTTGAGGTTGATGTTTCAGTTAAGCGCTGGCGCACGGTGGCCCTGACGCAGTCAGTCCCGCGCGCCAGCGCAATTGCCCGCGCCGGCTCGGCGCTCAGTTGTGGTCGATGGCGACCATGCGGACGTTTTTGTTTTCAAACACGCGCGACCAGTTCGCGGCCGTTTCCAGTTCCGCATTCGTCGGCGTATCACCGGCGACCGACGCCGAAGTGAACTTCACCCCGCGCGGATGCAGGATGTAACGCCGGCGATTGATCAGCACCGTGTCGCTGTCCAGCGGCACGCGGGCAATTTCGACGCCCTCCGTGCCCGTGCCACCTTGCAGCGGCTCGGATTCCAGCGGCGCCGCGCCTTTGCCGAATGCGCCGGGACCGAACAGGTAGCTGGTGTAAACCACGCCATCCGTCGTGCCGGCCCGCGTCGGGAGCGTATCATCCACGATGACGCGGCGACCTTGGAACGTCTTGATCTGCGCCTTGCCCTCGCTGTCGGGAACAAAGTCGATCAAGTCCAGCTTGCGCAGCGCGGCTTCCGTGCTGCTGTGAATGGCAATCGCCGTGAGGCGATCCCCGCGATCACCGAGCTTCACGGTGGCATCCACGAACGTGGAACCATTGAGCCGGGTCGTTGCCGACTGTCCGGCAATCGTTTCGCTCGCAATGGCCAGCTTGTTGCCCGCCATCGTCGCCGAGGCGAAGATGCCCTTCAGCGAACTGATGACGAGGCCCTGGTCAATGCGCGCCCAGTAATCGGCCACGAGATCCACGATCGCCTGCAACGGATCGTCGCCCGAAACCACCTTTGCCAGATGGTTTACGCTCCACACCTGCGCGTCGTTCTGAATGCGCGCCGTGTCCTTGTCGCTGCCGATTTTGTTCACCGCCAGCGTCGCGCTGTCGCTCAGGAGCTGGCGCGTCGCCGTGAGGTCCTTCCAAAACGGCATCATCACTTCGCGCCCGCCACCCGCCGCCAGCAGGTCGAATTCCGGCGAGTGTTCGAGGATGCCGCTTTGCACGAAGGCGGACAGCGCTGCCGTCCGCTCAATCGCGTATTTTTCAAACTCTGTGGGGATGATGATGTCCGCCACTGCTGTCTTTGCCATAATGTTGCCTTTCTATTTTGGTAGGGCGGTGCTGCTGCACCGCCCTAGTTGGTTCACGCAGCCGCCTTGAGCCGGGCGGCCAAGCCGGGATCAGACTTCTGCAGTTTCATTTGTTCCGTGAGATTCCACGTGTCCTTGCGGAACGGGTTTTTCACGGACCGGTTGACTCCAGCGGCACCCCCGGCACCGTTGCTGGCAGCCCCGCCACCAGCGTTGGATTCAAATAGATGCGGAGCTTCGGACACTTGCGCGTCCACCCACTCCTCCAAAGTCATTGGCGAAATGCCATCGCGGCCGTAGCGAACGGTTTTGCCATCCGCCTCAAACGCATGGGGCGCACCATTGACCAGCTTGAATACCGTGCGCGCCCGCGAGGTGATGTCCGGCAACGCCGTCGGCCGCAGCCCGCGCTTCGTTGCCACCGTGATGACGCCCTGATCAATCTGAATGGTGGTCAGCCGCGTGTTGGCGACCTCCAGCTCGGTCGATTTCGCCAACAATTGCTTGTCCAGATCAGCCTTGATGACTTTCAGGCGCTCCGTCACCAGCTTCTCGATTTCCTCCGGCTTATGCCCCTGCGCAATCAGCTCCAGCCGTTCCTTTTCTGACTGCAATTGCTGCAGTTGTTGCCGTTCCTCGGTGGCCGTCCGCAAGGACTCCTCGATTTGTTTCTTGAGCGCGATGTTGTTGTCGCGCAGTTCATCGGCCTTGGCCTTGTCCGTCACGCCCTCGGCGTCCAGGAAGAACGCGCCATCGCGCTCAACGTAAAGGGCTGCGTGTTCCGCCGGGATTTCCTCCCGCGTTTGGAATTTGTATTTCAGTGCCATAAATTTTTGTGGTTGCACCACCGGCCACCATGGCCGATGAATTTATCTGTGTTCATCCGTGTCCATCCGTGGTTAAAGCGGCTGCTGCTGGTTCGGTGGAAATGGTGCCCGTCCGGAAGGACTTTCCAGGCTTAGGAATGACCCCGGTCGGATTCTCCTGACCGTTTTGGTTTTTAATGGTGGCTAGTCCGTCACGGACGAGATTCTTTTCTTCTACATCCGTGCGTCCAGTGGGGAGGACTTCACCCTTGCGGAAGAGATCGAACATGGTGGCCTGACTGATGGCTCCAGCCTGCCAGGCGGAGACGATGGCAGTGAGTTCCAGGCTGGTCAGACCTTTGGCAGTGAAGTCAGTGTTGATCTGGATCAGCACGAGAGATTCACTGACATCTTCAGGCAGTGATTCAGTGCTGTTCCACCAATAGACCCAGCGAAGGACTTGGCTGATGGAGTCGGACACAGACATGGCCAGCGTCATCAAGATGCTGTTCTCACCCGCCTGGCGTAGTTCAATGGCATCCGCAGTTTCACCGACACGTTTCGTATCTTCCAGCATCCGGGAACCCAAGACAGCCATGAGACGTTCATCACGGCTTTGTGCATTTTCAAAGGTGGACAGACCATGACCTTTGAATTCAAGGAAGCCAGCGACAGCACCGACCGTGTCCGAGACCCAAGCCGTGCTGCTGCCGATGCGAAGTTCGGCGGTCTTGTCAAAGCCGGCGACCCAAGCGGTAGGCAGTGCAGTGAAGTGCAGACCATGTTTGTAATCAGCATCCAGACGGTAGTGATCCAGATTGACGGAGATGATGTCCGCCAGCGGCATCTTGTCCACATCAGGCAGGGAGTTGCGTGGACCATGAAAGACAAATGGAATCAGTGGCAGCGGCTTACCCAGCCGGAGCGGGATGCGGCTTTCCACCAGCTTCCAGTCCGTCCTGGCTTGGCTGGATTTTTGGCCAGACCAGAAGTTGCCCATCCAAGAGGATTGGCTTTTCGCACGGTGGCCGTCCGCAAGGACTTGCCAGATTTCTACGACGTAACGAGTGCCACCATCGGGCAGCTCTTCCAACTTCAGCACGCGAACCGTTTCCGTGATTTTCGCGGCGAACGGATCGGCGTCATCAGAACGTTCCACCATTTCACGGAGCGCCACCATCGTCACCACGTTGCGGCCATTGATGCGTTGCGTTTGCCAGTTGAGGATGTCTTCGGCTTGATAGCGGACGACGTAGGCGCGTTGCTCACCATCATTCTGCCAATCAATCAGCGTGCCACTACGACCCACAGCGAGGACTTCACCGACTACACCCTTGCAAAATGTGAAGAGCGACGTGCCCATCAAATCCACGTCATCGGTGAAGACACGCAAAGCACCGCCGACACCAGCATGGTGGTCAGGCAGTTTGACTTCGGGATCACGACGAAAAAGCAGACCGAGGAAGCCATCACAGGTGCGACTTGTGGCGTTGAAGAAGCACGCGCGGGATTTGTAGCCGAGATATTCGTTGTCGGATTGCGAATCGAGACGAGGTAGATACTTGATGCCACCAAGTTTCACGGCATCTTCACCAGCGATGACATCACGAGCGCGCAGCCAGGCAGGCAGGCTGGCGTCGTAATCAGGATGTGTCGAGTTCGCTGGCACGGGGCGACTCTAGCACGGGAATTATTTACAATCGGATCACCTCAAAACACACGACTGCCGGATGCTGCCACACGCTGTCACACACCGTCACACGCTGCCAAACAATTTTCTGATTCCCGCTTGACGGTTTTTTAATTCCAACCGGAGGGACGAGTTCCACGAGTCCCATTTTGAATGCTGATTATCCCGCAGGCGACCCCTCCATTGGGAATTATCCACTAGACAGAAAGACCCGGCTCGGATTTTCACGACCGTTTTGTTTTTAAGTAGCAGCCGACGTGAGGAGGCTCAAACATTCCAAAAACAGCAGTATTTCGTTCAGCGTTGCGATGATGGCAACCGTTCGTTTCACTTTCCTGTCCATTACCGGCTGGGCTTTGCAGGCCAAGCCGCCAGCCTTGATTTGCCCTTGGATATTTGTTTATATATAAGCAAATCCCATTTGCGTCATGAAAAACATTTTCAAAATGTTGATGATCATCTCAGCCTTGGTGTCATTCAGCTTTTCAAAGGCCGAGGATTTGACTGGCAATTTGAATCCGCCAAAATTGTTTGCCGATGTTGTTAAGGAGCATTTCAGCCAATGGGATAGCAACGGTGATGGACAACTATCGGAGGATGAAGTCATTGCTGCGCTATCCAATCCGAATATCAAAAATGCCTCGGCGGCTGCGATTGTCGCTATTGATAAAGTAATCCGTCACCATAAATACAAACTACCGCCACTGACCAAGGATTATTTGATTTCTAGTCCGTTGAAGGAGGTGTCCAAATCCCAAGAAGAAGCCGATTCTGCCGACGACGGATCCAAGGCAGAACAAATTGATCACCCACCCTCATTTCAGCATCGATATACTGGAGCCATCAAGAAATTAAGCGAAACCTCGCCGGAACTTTTTCCACAATCACTGCCATCATTCACCGCCACCCGTCAGGGTGCACTTGGTGACTGCCCGTTTGTTTCAACTGTGGGAGCAATGAACTATTGCAATCCACATGACATCAAAGCCATGTTCAAACAAAACAATGATCGCTCATTCACAGTTACTTTTGGGGATGGTCAAGTTGTCAATATCGCGCATCTTACCGATTCAGATATTGCTATGTGGTCAAGTGCCGGCACCAACGGTTTATGGTTCACGGTGTTGGAAAAGGCCTATCGCAAGATTCTCGTTCGAGCCCAAAAAAAGTTCGGAGAAAAAGAAGCTAATGTTTACGAAGGTTTCAACAGCGAACATACCGTTGAGATTTTTACGGGTCACGATATTCAAAATATTGAACTCAAAGGATTCACGCCCGATAGTCCCAAGCTAGCCTCCCTGCGCAACAAACTGGAGAAGGCTTCAAGCGAACATTTAATAATCAAAACCGGAACCGCCGGTAAGGGTGGTCCCAATTCAAAAAAACTGCCGCCTGGGATACCACACGGACACGCTTTGGCGGTTCTTGGCTATGACCGGAAAACCGACGTGGTTGATGTGTGGAATCCGTGGGGAAACAATTTCACCCCGGATGGACCTGATGGATTTAAGAATGGCTACACGACCAAAACCGGCCAGTTTTTTGTCCCCTTAAAAGAATTTGTGGAAATCTTTCAAAATATCCAAATCGAGACCAAAAATCTTTATCGCAATTGAATATTTCCGCGTCGTCTGGCAATTCGACGAGCGCAGCTAGGTGAATTTGTGAGCCGTGGTTTATTTGAAACGTTGGGTAATTCGGTTGCGCTCAAAACACAAAGTCAGTTCGCGTTGCTCAACCGATAATTTAGTTCGCGCTCCGTTCCTGAATCACTGTGCGCTCAACAATGACGAACGCGCCGGCCATTCACGGTCTCCATTCGCGAATGGCTTCAGGCGCGTGCGCGGACGCCTGACGCTCATGCTGGCGGCGGCGGCTGACGCCACCGCTACGCCAGCACCGGGCCGCCTCCTTGGTTCACGAATGGTTTCTCACGGCGGCCCTTTCGCTCCAGCGCGCACGCATTGTGCGTCGCCGGTGGTTGAAAGTTTTTCGCGCGTTCCAGCCATTCAGGTTGGCGAATGATTCAGGCGCGCTGGCAGGCGTTGAATTCTCGTCGCTGCGCTCCTCGGTTTTGAAATTACTGCGGCAGACACAAGCTATAGCCGGTGCTGCGTCCACCCGCCTGGTCTTTAACCAAGATTTTCCGGCTCACCAGATCGCTTATGTCGCGCAGCGCGGTGTCTTGCGAGCACTTCGTCAGCTTCGCCCATTTTGAACTGGTCAGTTTGCCCTCGAAGTCATCCAGCAGCCGGTTGATGACCTTGCGCTGGCGCTCATTGAGCGCCTTGTCCGCGTGGGCTTTCCAGAAGCCGGCTTTCACCAGCACCGCTTCCAGGGTTTGTTCCGAGGCGGCGATGGCGTGCTGCAAACAGTTCAGGAACCATTCAATCCATTCAGTGATGTCCAGCGTTCCTTTTTGGCAGCGTTCCAGCACGTCGTAATACGCTTTGCGCTCACGTTGGATTTGCGCCGACATGCTGTAAAATCGCTGCGCTGTTTTTTCCGACCGTGCCAGCATCAGGTCCGCAATCGCGCGCGCAATGCGGCCATTGCCGTCTTCAAAAGGATGAATCGTCACAAACCAGAAATGTGCCAGTGCGGATTGAATCACTGGATCCACGGTCGGTGTGGTGTTGCACCAATTGAGGAAGCGGGCCATTTCCTTTTTCAGCCGGTCAGCTTCGGGCGCTTCGTAATGGACCTTCTCGTGTCCAATCGGGCCGGACACCACTTGCATCGGCCCACTTTTTTCGGTGCGCCAGCCACCCACCGCAATGCGACGCATCCCGGTGCGCCCAGTCGGAAACAGCGCGGCGTGCCAGCCGAACAATCGTTCCGTCGTCAAAGGCTCATCATGCTGGCGCGTGGCGTCCAGCATGACCTCGACAATGCCCTCCACGTTGCGGTCAATGGCTGGCAGTGCCCCGATGTCCAACCCCATGCGTCGGGCCAGCGATGAGCGCACTTGTCCGGCGTCCAGCTTTTCGCCCTCGATCTCGCTGGTCTTGAGCACATCCTGGGTGAGGGTTTGCAAAGTCGCTTCTTCCCGCAAAGGGAAGCCCAAGGCTTCCATACGACCAAGCAGGCGGCCCTGCGCATGGCGCACTTCCGCCAGCCGGCCGGTCAGGGCTGATTGGTTCCAGCTAAATTCCGGCCAGTCTTTACGTTCGTGGATATACATACATTCGCCGCAAGGCTTGCGGTGAATATGCCCCCGATTCACCGCATCCGGCAAGCCTAATCGCCGCACGATATGCGGTGATTAAGGACTCATTCACCGCACGCCACTTGACTGATAACTTGACTCACACTTGACTAATGCGAGGCGTAACCGAAATACAAACTGCGCGCTATTTTTACAAAAGCACAAAAACGATAATAGCGAGATTCCTTATTTTCACGGCTGGAATTGAGTTCGCTGCGCTCAATAGCATATTTGTTCGCGCTGCATTGCTCGCCGGTGCGGCTCGCACTTCGCGTGCTCAACAGGAGAACACGAACGCGCTCAGGCTCACGGTTTCCATTGTTCACGTTGTGCGGAGTTTGGTTGTGTTCGCTGCGCTCAATAACTAAGGCCGCACATCAGGCGCGTGCGCGGACGCCTGACGTTCATGCTGGCGGCGGCGGCTGACGCCACCGCTACGCCAGCACCGGGCCGCCTCCTTGGTTCACGAATGGTTTCTCACGGCGGCCCTTTCACTTCCGCGCGCACGCGGCGAGCGTCGCCGGTTATTGAACGGTTTCCGCGCGACTCACACGTTCAGGTTGGCGGATGATTTAAGCGCGCGGACAGGCGGGGAAAAGTTAGTGGATTGGACGGTGGCCGTCTGCCAAGACCTTGTCGCTGTCGCTCCTCGCGGGGGCGAACGCGCACTGCGTTTGCGGTCGCCTTTTTGGTTTCAGAGGCCGCGAGGCTTCGCCACGGCCGAGACACGGCATTAACCCCGGCGTCAGCAACCAGCCGCTTGAGCTGCGCTCCAAGTGTCTGGACGCTTCCGCCCGCGGCCTGGCCGGACTCGACAGTTTGCCGCCTCTCCATTCCGCTGCACTGCAACTGCGCAAGCTGCGTTTCCGTTCCACTGCATTTCGAAGTCGTCAAATCTGACGAGACCGGATGAAACCGGCCACGCCCCGATGGTGCCAGTCCGGAAGGACCTCGGAGCTGCGCTCCTCGCGCGGCTCGAACCGTCACTGCGTTTCCGGTTCTCGCTGATCGCGCTCGGGCGAGCGAGAAAAGCAGGCCGCGATGCTTCGCATATCGGCCCGTTGGGTGCAGGCTTCGCCTGCCAATACGGCGCGAGGCTTTGCCTGTCGCCGAAGGCAAATACATTAGCACCGCGAGGCTGCGCCCGGTGCAAGGCATCAGCAATAGTCGCGGGGACGGTCCAGCTTTTGCGGCGCTCCGCAGGCTGCGCTTGCAAAACTGGCCGACCCCGCTGGAAAAACCAAATCAGTCCGAGACCCCAGCGCTGGGTTTCGTTGGCCTGCTGGCTCAGGTTTGACCCTCCCCCCCGCAAACTGGCCAGCATTCCACTACACCCATCGTCGGGGACTCAGAGAAATTGGCACTGCGCTGGCGCGACTGTGCCCGGTGGCTGTGACGCAGTCACTGACCCGGCGAAATTGTTGAAGCGGCTCCGCTCACGGGGTTGGCATGACGGAGCATCTCCGGCTACGGTGCTCGTGCCTGCGCGCCTGTGCCTCCGATTTGCTTCCGGGATATGCACACAACACATATTGTGCGTGACCCTCCGGTCATTTATTCCGGGCGCACAGGGAACCCCGAGACCCTGTGCTGGAAGTAAATGACGCACAATATGGCGTTGTGTGCAGTCCCGCGTCAGCACTGTCATGCTGATGGCGGCTCATCCCTGCGCCCCAACATTCGCAGCCATCATCCCGCCAGCTTGACGGCATCCGTCATGCCAACCCCTGAAGCTGCGCCTTGAGTGTGATTGGGCCGGGTCAATGCAGTCAGTTTGTTTTCGCTACGCTTCCAAGTGAGTTAGCTCCCTCCGGTCGGAAAAAAGTTGGGTTGGGTTTTTTGTGTGGGCAGCTTCGTTTTCAATGCCGTTTTTTCTGCAAGCCCGTCACTCGTTCGGTCGCCTTGTCACGGCCTCGCCTAACACACCAGCCCGCCCGCTCGTGGTGCCCTCCGAGGATTCCTCCCACGGGGGAGGGCTGGAGGCTCGGCTTTTTCGCGAACAAGGCGACCGACGGATGACGGGCGAGCAGTGCAGAAAAAAAAGCATATGAAAACTACATCACAAAAAAAATCGAACAGGCTCCCTCAAGAATCAAAGCTATCAGCGCAGGCCGCGCAAGCGCAGCCCACAGCCGCACCGGCACAGCCGGTTGAGAAAAAAGACGAACGTCTTCCGATTGATACCGAGACGCGCAAGCACAACCGCACACTGCCCACCGAGAAGGTTTTGGCTTGGGGGACATCTTTTGTGAAACATTCAGAGCCGAGCAAATCAAATGGGTAATTTGATCCAGCGGCTGGTCGAAAAGAATTTCATCAAACCGGCCCGCCACCTTCTCCCATTTGCCAAGCGCGTCGTCGAGGACTCGCTGACGACGCGCGACGGCGCGGCGGATTTCGGCACGGCGTTTCATCACGGCGCGGAGCAGATCGCAAAATCGTTGGAAGTTGACCGCGCCGATTTACTCTCGTCCTGGCTCGACCTGTATCGCGACTGGTTTCAGGCGAACGTCGTGGACTGTCGTTGGACGGAGCAGCGCGTGGTTTCCTCCCTATTCGGTTATGCCGGCACGGCGGATTTGCTGATCGAGCACAAGGTCCACGGGCTGTGCCTCGTGGATCTGAAAACCATGAAGCTAAATCCGAAATACAAGATCAAGCCGTATTCGACCTGGTGTTATCAGCTCGCGGCGTATCGGGCCGCGCTCGGCGTCCGCGCCACCTGCATCAACCTCATCGTCAATTCGGTCACGCCGGAAATGCCGGTGGAACACGTGTGGACCGAATCGGAAATGGAGTCGGGCCTGCGAGCATTCATGGCGGCGCGCGAGCTGTGGAACATCGAGAACAACTACACACCTGGCGGTGGGCCACCGGTCATTGATGTGGAATCCACCGTGGTGAGCGCAACCAACTAAGGAGGCCAGTGGACCCAACAGAAAGGTAGTAGCTGATGTGGGCGTATCTACTAACTGAGGGTCTAACGGACGATCACGGTCAACTGACGGACTAACGCTACATACTGTAACGGACGACTGTCACGGCCACTGACTGTTCTATCTGGGAAACGATCAACTATCACTCACGCCCACATCAGCTGCGGCAAAAAATATCAAAAGTCTTCCGGGCGTCAAGCACGACCAGAAGTTTTTTGGAAAAAATCTGAAAGGAAAAATATGCTCCGAAAAATCGATAGATTCTGGTTCCGCGTCCTCGGCGTCGTTCATCGCTGGACGATTCGGCGGGCCTGCGCGCATTGCCAGCGGGAAAAGCAACGCCGCTTCCGGCGGCTGATGGTCCTTGCGGACGGCCACCATTGGAAAAACTAGCCACAGATGGACACAGATGAACACGGATTCACCTCACCCCGGCCCTCTCCCCATTGCTCCGCCGACTCCGCAACGCGGAGAGGGGGAAGCCCCGGTGGCCCTCCGCAAGGAGCGGCTCCCGGTGCAGGTGGTGGAACATCTGCACCGGCTGGTCGGCGGCGATGCGCGCACGGAAAGAATGGTGGAGCGCTTCATCGCTGATCAATACGGCGCACAAAACCTGTTTTATCTGCCGCCCAACGTGGCGAGCGGAATCATCCGGCGCCCGGCGGATTTTCTCACGGCCGTAAAAAATCACTGCGAACCCGAACTGTCCTTCCGGACGGGCACCATCATTTTATGACGCGTTCTGAAAGTGAAACCTTGATTGCAGTCGCTTTGTGGCAGGCGGGCCGCCTTACCGACGATCAATGCCAGTTCTGGGTGGAGCGAGCGGCGATGCTGCCGGATTTCCGGTGCCAGGACATTCGCAATTGGAAACAGCCGCCCACCCGTTCGGTGTGTGACTGCGGCAATGAGATGAAAAATCAGTTTGGTCCTTGCGCACAGTGCGAGGAGGAGCACGCGGCGATTTATCATCCGAATGGTCGGCGGCGCATTCTCGGCCCCATAGATTATGACTGATCCCAAACAGATTGCTGTCGGCATTGTCGGCGCGGTGGATTGGCAGACGGAAGCCTCCGGCTTTTGTCGCTGTCCGGGCGAATCACTCCACACGCACAAGACAGGCAAAAAAGATTGCCGCGTCAGCGTTGACGGTGCGCCGACGATTTATTGCTTTCACGCCTCGTGCTCGCCAGCGGTCGCGGAAGCGAACCGCACCTTGCGGCGGGCCATCAATCAAAACCCGTGGACGCTCACTTTGCCCGGCGGGCGCGTGCTGCGAAACGGCGACGTTTTGCAGTCGAGCGGCACGGTGCTGCCGCGCGAACTCCTTGCGGAGGGCCACCTTGGTTCACGCAAAGATGCAAAGGCGCAAAGCGAAGAAAAACTTTTATTGGAAACCCTGCGCGCGAATGCGGAGCGATTTAAGCCTGAACTCTTCGATTTCTTCCGATGGCCGCTCGCGCAAATCATCGAGGACTCGCCGCTGCTGGTTCACCAGCGCGATGCGGAAGATCAATTCCGCACCTGGTTGCGCTTGTGGCCGGCGCATTGTCACGTTTGGATTGGCGACATTTATAGCTCCGGCAAGCCCGAACACCGCACCCATTTCCGGCCGGTGGCCGACTGGTATCAGATCGGGCCGGCCATGGGTAATTTCACCTGCGGCTCGTCGTTCAAGCCCGGCAGTTTTCAGCGCAGCAATGCGAATTGCAACGGGACGCGCTTCATGGTCGTGGAGAGCGACACACTGCCGAAGGATGAGGTGGGCGCGATCTTCGCGTATCTGAACCGGCGGCTGCGGTTCAATCTGCACGCCATCATTGATACCGCCGGCAAAAGTTTGCACGGGTGGTTTGACGCGCCGCGCACGCCGCGCATTGAAGCGCAGTTGAAGGCGACGCTCACGACGTTTGGCTGCGATCCAAAACTTTTTACCTATTCCCAGCCGGTGCGGGTGCCCGGCGCGTATCGGGATGGGCGGCTGCAACGGATTGTTTGGTTAAAGAACTAGCCACAGATGGACACAGATAAACACAGATTTGAACAACAAAGACGCGAAGGCGCAAAGGACTTTCCATTAACCCATGCCGAGGTCTTTGACGAAGTTGGCATCTTCGCTGAAATCAGGTTTCACGCCGAGTTGTTCCACAATGATTTCCCGCACGCGGATAGTTATCTGGTCGCGCGTCCAACCGGGCGCGGTGGCGTTGGCCAGATCGGATTTGTGGGTCATCACCCAGCGCGCAAGGTCGCCGACGGTCTGAAGTTCCTTGGGAAATTCCCGGCACAAAGGTCTGGTCAATCGGATGCCTACACCGGCGGTGATGATGACAACCCCAATGAAAACGAAAACGCTCAAGGATGCCAACTCGGGGCAGGCTGCAATCGCCCCACCGATTCCCGCCGACAGCGAACTGCCCAGCAAGGCGGCGTTGACGCTGCGCGAGCGAACCAGTTGGGGCGGCTTTGGGATGCCCAGCTCCTGCATTATTTGGTGCAACCGGTCGCATCGTTGTTGGACTGGCAGCAATTTCGAAAGTCCGGTGGCGGGAGTAATTTGCGGCCGTTTATAGCCCTGATGGATCAATGCACGGCGCAGCAGATTAAACGCGCGCTGGGTGAGGCAAACGGTGGCGGTGGTGGTGGTGACTTTGCCGAGGACGAAATCAATCAACAAGCGCGGAGTGACAAGTTTGCCCGCTTGCGCATCGTCAATCTGGATATCGAAGGCATCTTCGACCGCCATCACAAGTTCAACACCGTCGAGTCCCATGCGGGGATTGTGCTTTCACCGTTTCCGGCATTCAACACTGAAATCCGAATGAAACAGAACGGGGAGTTTTTCGGCGGGACGCCGAAAAGAACCCGCGAGACGCGGGTGCTACCGGACTGATTTATGGAGATCAAAACCTTTTCGCCGCTCGAACAGATTGAGCCCGCCGTGGATCTGGGCGCGGTGCCGCCACCGCTGCCGGAGATTCTGAAGCTGCGCGATTTTGCGGCGTCACCGCCGGTGACACCGCCGCAAATCATCGAGGGCATTTTGCACCAAGGCTGCAAAATGATTCTCGGCGGCACGTCGAAGTCCAACAAGTCGTGGTGTCTGCTCGATCTGGCATTGTCTGTCGCCAGCGGTCAGGAATGGTGGGGCCGGCGCTGCACCAAGCTGCCGGTGGTCTATATCAATTTCGAGCTGCAACCGTGGGCGCTGGCGGAACGGATCAACGCGTTGTGCGCGGCCCGGCCGGATTGCAAAGGCGTGGCTGACACCTTTCACCTGTGGAATCTGCGCGGGCACAACGCCGACATCACTCTGCTCCGGCCCAAGCTGGAGGAGCAACTGGCAAAACATTCGTTCGGACTGATCATCCTCGACCCGGCTTACAAAGTCCTCGGCAACCGGGACGAGAACGCCAACGGCGAGATTGCCGATTTGATGAACCAGTTTGAAGCGATGGCGCAAAAGACCGGCGCGGCCATTGTGGTGGCTCACCATTTCGCCAAGGGCGATAGCACGGCGAAAAACGCCCTCGACCGCATGAGCGGTGCCGGGGCCTGGGCGCGTGACCCGGACAGTATCATGGTGCTGACGCCACACGAGGAGGCCGACTGTTTCACGGTGACGAGCATTCTCCGCAACTTGCCTCAGCTCCATGAATTCGTGGTCGCGTGGGACTTTCCGCTGATGCGAGTCGCCGGCGACTTGAACCCCGATGCACTGCGCCGTCCCCAATCGAAAAACAAGGTCTGCTCGGACAAGGAATTTCTCGATGCCGTGATGACTGATGATGGCAAATCATTCACTAAAATCATGCAGGAAGCCAAAAGCGCGCTGAACCTGAGCCAAAGCACGGCGCAGCGGGCGCTTAAACGCTTGGAAACAGCGGGTTTAGTCCGCAATTCGGGCGGCCTTTACTGGCGAACAGTCACAACAGTCACATCCCTTAAAGAGTAATGACTGTAAACCCACAAAACCAGCAGTGGGAAGGGACAACCCTCCTTGGGGTCGGGTTGCCCTTCACCTCTGCCATACAGGCGACACAAAACTAGAAACGAAATTTATGCCGATGATCTATGAACAACAACCGAGGGAAAGCAACAAGGCCTTTGCGGCTTTCAAAACGTATCTCGAACTGGGGCCAGAACGGTCGCTGGCAACTGCCGGTGCCCAGCTCGGCAAATCCAAACGGATGATGGAAAAATGGTCGCGCAAGTTTGACTGGCCGGCGCGGGTGCAAGCCCATGCCGCGCAGTTGGCGACCGTCGAGCGCGAGGCCATCGAAGGGCTGGCGCTCGAAAGTGCCGTGAAGTGGGAGAAGACCCATGAAGCCATCCGCCGGGAAGCCTGGCTGGAGGCCGAGAAGACCATCGCGATGGTGCGCAAAGCGCGCGAGCGGTGGGAGAAGTCGGGGCGCACGCCCGGCTTTGAAGGCATGGCGCGAATGCTGGAGCTGGCATTCAAGCTGAAACAGTTTGCCGCCGGGATGCCGAGCGAGATCAAGGAGGTGAACACGAACTTCACCGCGACGATTGATGTGGATTGGGAGATTGCGCTGCGCAAAGCCTACCAGGCGGAGCCTGGACCCACCATTGATACCAAGCCGGTGGAATCACCGGCGAAAACTGAAACCGTAATTGATGTTGAGGAGGTAAAACCTTGAATGATCGCGATCTTTTTTTGAATGCCGCAAAAGCGGCAGGTTGTCCGGAGGACCAAGCCCGCAATCTGGTGGCGGCGCGGATCTGGTTGCAAGAGCGTCAGCTCGCGGCATCCGCGGCCGCCCGGCTGTGCGACTTGCCGGACGGGCCGACGGCCATTGGCTACGGCGGCGCGCGCGGCGGCGGGAAGTCGCACTGGCTGCTGGCGCAGATGGGCGCGGACGATTGTCAGCGGGTGCCGGGTTTGAAGTGCCTGCTGCTCCGCAAGGTGGGCAAAGCCAACCTGGAGCACTTCGAGGATTTGCGGCGCCGGTTGTTCAACCGGCTGCCGCATGAGTTCTCGGCGTTTCGCGGCATCCTGGCGTTCGCCAATGGCTCGCGCATCATCGCGGGCCATTTTCAGAACGAGAAGGACATTGATGCCTACCTCGGTTTGGAATACGACGTGATTGGTATCGAGGAGGCCACCACCCTAACCGCGCGCAAATACCAAGACATCACGACTTGCTGCCGCACGTCGAAGTCGAACTGGCGTCCGCGCATTTACAGCACGACGAATCCCGGCGGCGTGGGCCATGGCTGGTATCGGACGAAATTCATTGTGCCGTTTCAGAATAAACGGCAGACCGACACGGTCTTTGTGCCGGCGCGCGTCGGCGATAATGCGTTTAACAACCCGGAATATCGCAAGGTGCTGGAAAATCTGAGCGGCTGGCAGAAGCGGGCGTGGTTGGACGGTTCGTGGGACATCGCGGCGGGTCAGTATTTCACGACGTTGCGCCGCGAGGTGCATGTCGTCGACTCCGTGCCGGAGGGGCCAATGTTCGACGAAACACGCGCGGTGGAATGGTTCGCGGCGCTGGATTACGGCTTCGCGCATTACACCGTCTGCCTGCTCGGCTGTCGCGACGGCGACGGGAACACTTTCATTGTCGATGAACATGCCGAGCGGCTCTGGCTGCCGCAGCGGCACGCGGCGGCGATCAAGGCGATGGTGGAACGCCACAAAATGAACGGGGTGGTGGCGATGCGGGGAATTCCGCGTCTATCCATGCGGAGCCAGGACGAAGTCCAGAACCGGCCGCTGGCGCTTTCTGACCTGAAACGGTTCGTGGCCGGCGCGGATGTTTTCTCCCGGCAATCGGACGGGACGACGATTGCGCAACAATACGCAAAACACGGAATTACGCTGCGTTGTGCCAACACCGACCGGGTAAATGGTTGGGCGGAGGTGTTGCAAGGGTTCGGCGAGCCGAACGTCGGCCTCGCAGAGGGTGGCGTGCGACCGACGCTTTTTATTCATGCCCGCTGCCGCCGGCTGATCGAGACGCTGCCGGCGCTGCAACATGATCCGAACCGGCCCGAGGACGTGCTGAAAGTGGATGCCGATGAAGACGGCAACGGCGGCGATGATGCCGCCGACGCACTGCGGTATCTGGTGGCGACGAAAACCCGGACGGTCACGCAACGGAAGTTGCGGGGGCTGTAGAAATTTACTTTGCTTTCCGTTTTTCTTCGGTGGCGATCATGACTTTGACTTCCTCAATCGTAAACCGAACGGGCCGGGATAGCTTTATCGCCATGACTGAACCGATATTCCCGATGATTGTGCGAAAAGGCTCTTTCCAGGTAAAAATTTACCGAGGCAAGAACAAGGGAGTTGACGCTTATTACGTGTGCTATTATCTGGGCGGAATTAGAAAGCTGGTGAATTTTTCGGATTTCGAACGGGCCAAAAAAGAAGCCAAATTTGTTGCGAACCGATTGGACGCAGGGGAATCCAGCGTGCTGGTGATGACGAGTGCTGATCGCGTGTCCTACCAATTCGCCCGGCGGGAATTGGATCCGCTGGGGCTGCGCCTGGAGACGGCGGCGATAGAGTATGCCGAGGCCATGAAGAAATTGGGTCCGGTGCCACTATGGCAAGCGGTGGATTATTTTCTGGAGTGGGGACCAGGACAATTGAAAAAGCCCGTTGCGGAGGTGGTGGAGGAGCTGCTCACTTCAAAGGATGAGTCGTTGGTTTCCGACTTTTACATCAAGGCCCTACGTTATGCCTTTGATAAGTTTTTGCAGCGGTTCAAGGGGAACATCCTGGATATTCGCGGAACGGAAATCAATGTGTGGCTGCGAGGATTGGGTCTGGGGGCACGTTCGCAAAACAACATGCGCCAGGCCATCAAATCATTATTCATATACGCCATGCGCCGGCGGTATCTGCCTCGGGATCATGACGAATTAAGCGCAGTGCCGGTGGTGAAGGAGCCGCTGATTGACACCGAGGTTTTCACTCCAGCTGAGCTGATTGAAATCCTTTGCTTCACACCGGAGCGAATGCTGCCATTCATGGTGATTGGGGCTTTTGCGGGCGTGCGCCACGCGGAACTTCAACGGTTGGAATGGACGGACTTGCTCTTGGACCGAGGTTATGTGGTGGTGCGTGCGACGCAGTCAAAGACGGGCAGTCGCCGGCTGGTGCCCATCCAAGAAAATCTACGGATTTGGCTGTCGCGGATGCAACCGGGAGAAAGGGAAGTCTGTGAGGTGGCCAATATGGCGAGCGCCATCGCCTTATTGGTTCGCGAAATCAACCGAGGCCGGCGAGCAGTCTGGGCACAGGCCAACCAGGTAAGCGAGGACCAGTTGAAAGAAACCATGAAAGAGGCGCGCAAAGACCTGGCAGCCGCCAAAGCTGCGCGGTCCAAGCAGGCACACAAGAATTCACTGCCGCCGGGAGCGGAAACCTCGGACACTGAAGGCTGGACTCCCTTTGTCTGGAAACAAAATGCACTCCGGCATTCCTTTATCAGCTACCGCCTGGCAGAGAACCCAAATATGGCCGAGGTTTCATTGGAATCGGGGACTTCGCCACAGATGGTTCACAGACATTATAAAGCACTGGTGAACGTCGCGGAAGCCAAAGAATGGTTTAGCATCACACCGGAGGTGGTGGATCTGAGAAAACTGCAATTGATGAAAATTCCCGAGCCGTCGGTCACAGACCGCGCGCTACAACCTTCATCCGGGGAGTAGGCAATCCGGGCTATCGTGCTTGGCGTTGTTGACGAGTTTGGAGACGCGGTGGCAGGCCATGTCTTCGGCGGGATACGGGCGCAACAGCGTTTTCAAGAATTGCGGCTCGAAGCGGTCGGGTTGCAGCCACCATTGATAATGCTCGGGGCCGAGGATCACTGGCATCCGGTTGTGGACGGCGGCGACCATCTGGTTCGGCTCGGTGGTGATGATGGTGAACGTCTCAACGATCTGACTGACGGCGGGACCGGTGGATGCCAGACCGGACAAGCTGCCTTCGCTCGCGGAAATGGAACGCACCGGCGGCGAACCGGATGTGGTGGGTCAGGATAAAAAATCGGGCGAGTTCGTCTTCGTGGTTTATTCCGCGTAAAGTCCCAAGGGCCGCGTGAGTGTTCACCATTTTATTTAGTCGCAAATCCAGACAAGGATTGCTCGGTTTCATGCCGGTTTTTGGCGGAAGAGTTGCGCTAAAGACTGAAGAATTGGCATAACCCATGCCCAGCGAGATGATTGTGGAAACACGGCGCCCAGAGGTCTGGTCGCCCTATCATTAAAATAAAGTTCCTTGAACCGGTTTGGTGGCAGCGCCACGGGCATTTTCGCCCCACAGTTTTGAAATCATTTCACGCTGGGGCGTGAACGGGCATTTGGGCGAAGCGCCGGGCACGGGGCGTGAGGCGGTGGGCGCGGGGTGCGCATGACGAAGGGCGAACTGCGCGCCGGTCATCAGAGCCGTTTTGCCTAGCTTTTGATTCAGTTCGTGCGTGGCGTCGTCGAGGGCGCCCCAGCGTTCCTCGTGCGTGCGGCCCCAGAGCGTCGGGTGCGTGTCCAAGCGTTCCAGATTGAACATGGCGATTCTGATTTGCCGCACGGGACGCTGCGCGTCGGCCATGATTTCACGGAACATCTGCTGCAACACTTCGTTTATGACGGAATTGAGAAATTGCGGATGATTGAACCGGTGGCTGGTGCCGACTTCGGTGAAATCGTTGAACCGCACGGCCAGGCTGAACTCCCGCGCCTGCATTTGTTCCCGGCGCAACTGGCCGGCAAGGCGCGTGGCTTCGCTGAGCATGAAGGTCAGCGCAGCTTCGTAATCGTGTTCATCTTGCGGCAAGGTGGTGCTGCTGGAAATGGTGGTGCGGTCTTTGATCTCCAGCACGAGCGGTTCGTTCCACTGGCCATTCGAGAACAGCCACAACTGCTGGCCCCAGATGCCGAACTTCTGTTTCAGCAACATTGAAGGCAATTCGGCGACGTGACCGAAGGTCAACGCGCCCAGCGCGGCGAGCGAGCGCTGGCGGTTTTTGCCGATGCCGGACATTTCGGACACGGGCCGATCTTTCAGGAATGATTTTTCCTCACCAGCGGGCACCTCCAGAAAACCAACCCCCTTGGCAGCGTCGGTGGCGAGTTTGGCGAGTTTGGCAGAATTGCCGAGGCCGGCGGTCACCGGAAGACGCGTCTCGCGCTTGATGCGGGAGCGGATGCCTTGGACATAGTCGGCCGGCGTGGTGTGGCGCCACATGTGTTCGTCCATGGTGGAAAAATCCAGAAAGCCTTCGTCAATGGAGTAGGGGACCAGCGTCGGCGTGTATTCCTCCAGAATCAGGAACATCTGCCGGGACAATTCGCGGTAGGCGTCGTAGTGCGGTTTGCAGAGGACACCGCTGGGACAAAGTCGTTTCGCCTCAAAGCAGGCGGTGCCGGTTTTGATGCCGAATCTTTTGGCGAGCCGGTTGGCGGCAATGACGATGCCGTCGCCGCGCCGGCCGCCACCGACCCAGACGGGGCGGCCCTCCAGCTTGGCATCGAGCGCGATTTCGCAACTGGCGAAGAAGGAATCTCCGTCAATGTGCAAAATTCTGTTGGTCCGTGCCGGACTGGCCATAATTTTCTTTGTTCAACCGCAAAATACGCTGACTACGCGAATGGGATGGCGGCGCGGCAACGCCGCCCTACCACGGCGGTCATAGACCGCACGCTACACCCAGAGCATCGGCTCGCGGGGACGCTCGCTCCACCCGGGAAAAGACACCGCAGCGCGGCGTCCCTACCGGTGCGAGCAGGTGGCAGCGCCACTGGCAAACGGGCCAGTCAGACACGGTAGCGTTTCGGTGGCGTCCGTCCATGCGGAGTTGTTCACAGACCCACAATGTCAGCCAGGGTTGGACATCCGCTGTCCAAAACTAAAATATCTGGAATTATTTTGGAGCTGGAAATCGGATTGCCGGCTGGTGTTTCGCTGCTTACGATAAATTGAAATAGCCAAACCCAAGCGCATACCCACCGGCGCCAGACCGGAGTTAAGTCAAACCGCCTTTCCGCCGCTTTCTTGACCTCCTCGCCGCCGCCCTTCTGAACAAACATCCGCAGCGCACTTTTGGGCGAACCCACGGTCTCCCGCAATTCACCAGTTTGCGGATATTCCTCTGGCTCCGGCAACCGGCCCAGCCGCAACATCAAACTCCAGAAACCGTCCAGCAGCTCGCGATGCTCCTCATAAAGCACTTCCCAGCGCCGCTTGGGTGGCTGTCCGATTCCAAACCGCACACGGATTTCTTCCCAATCCAAACCCTCCGTCGCGCCGCCTTGCACAAAAGCCCGGAGCGCCCGTTTCGCGGATCCCAGGTGTTCGTCCAACTCTGGCAACCGATTGAATTCGGTCAGCGCCGGAATCCGTCCCAAGGCCAGCGCCACCTTGCCAAATCCATCCAGCAATTCTTTGTGCGCGTCATACAACGCTTTCCACATCGTGCGCGGCCCGCCCAATCCCAGCCGCGCACTGATTTGTGTCCAATCAATCGTGCGTCGGCTTCGGGCGGAAAGAAAATCTTGTTGGTCGGCCGGATCACGGAAAACGTAAAACACTCCCAACGCCACCGGCACGGCGGTGCTGTCCAGTGCGTCCTCGATGTATTGCTGAAGTTCCTGTTGCTCGAAGAATTTTTGGAAAGTGTTTCGTCGAGTCACAATGCCGTCGCGATACTGCGCCGCCCGGTCCGACTCCACTGTCTCCTGGATCAGGCCGGACACCACCAGCAGCCGGCGGGCATGGCGATACGCATCCACGAGCGCTTCCAGCCGCTCGGCTGGATCCTCGATCACATTCAGCACGTAGCCCATGTTGACGATGTCCACCTCGCGCTTTGGCACTTCAGGCCGATGCACCGGATCCCAACCTTCCGCCGCGTGCCCCAGCGCTTGCAATCCGCGCACGTCACTGCCTTGGCCGCAACCGTAGTCAAAAAAAGTCGCCTCCGGTTTTAGCATCCCGTATTCCAAGAGCGTCTTGACCGGCTTCGACAAATCATACCGCGTCATCGCGGTTTTGTGCCGATCAATGACCAAAGCCTTCTCCGCGCTGGGGAGAAGGTGGCCAGAGGCCGGATGAGGGGCGTCCTGGTATTGAGCCCTTTGCAATTCATGCCCTTGAATGATCACCCTCTTTTCATTCAGCAGCCGCTCCCAGTTCAGCTTGAACCCGATGGTCGCCGGGTGAGCATACAGCCCCTCGGCTTCTTCCGCGCGCGTCAGCGCATCAAATTTAGCCCGCTCTGGATGATCTTCCGGCAGGAAAGTTTCCTTCCGATGCAGAATCGGTGGATTGTGATTATCCGCGTAGTCAGTGTGTCGCGCCTTGCCCGTCACCAGATCAATCGTCACCGCATGACGCAACGCCGGATGCGCCTCATTCAAAAAAACCGGGTAGCACAAGAACGACACCTTGAGTTCATCCGTTCGGAATTTGATGACATTATATTTTGCGTCCAGCCCGTGCTGCGTCTCCAAAATGGCCAAAACCTGATTCAATTCCCGTCCAAAATCCGTGTCCACTTGCCTGAAGACGTAAATCGCCGATGGCAGTCGTTTGCCATATTTCAGGGCCGCCAAGTGCCGTTGATATTCCTCAAATTGCACCCCTCCACGCTAGACACCCGGAACCCAAACGTCCATCCGCCCCACTGATTGCCGCTCTTGGCCGTTGACTATGGATCATAACGCCAACCCGCGCGGCACCTATCTGGTCGATGCGAAATGCCCGGCTACGGAGAACGCCCACCTTGAACAGAAGTTTTGCGATGCAGCCCACAACAGCCTGAACGAAATCCCAATAGAACTTCGCCGGGATTTTGTCAAGCTGGTTTACCGCGACTACAACGTCTTGCCGATGAAGCCATACACAAACGGTAACCAGCAGGGAAAGGATGACAAATGAGTGAGGATAAACAGGACAAACGGATCTTCCGGCGGCAGATCCAGTTTGTCGCGCGCAACCAGTATTTGTTCGAACAAAAACGCCGCGTCCTTTCGTTCCACCACCGGCAGCATGCTGCGCGCTACAAAAATTCCCAATGCCTGT
>Ga0302266_10001033_pt1 | contig 26563 bp, 22 predicted proteins | sample III_Bog_E1_2_FD_194559 | JGI IMG/M metagenome (GOLD analysis project Ga0302266, IMG submission 194559) | Peat permafrost microbial communities from Stordalen Mire near Abisko, Sweden - III_Bog_E1_2 | ecosystem: Environmental > Terrestrial > Soil > Wetlands > Peat | place: Sweden: Abisko... | reverse complement strand
TGCTCGGGTTCTGGCAGTTTGATCCGGTCTATCAATCAAACAGTTGCGTCAACGGCTACACTGGAACGTTACAAGGCAACGCCCAAATCGGGCCGCCGGGATCCGGCTGTCCGTTGGCTTCAGACCCGCCGACCCAGGCCTTGCTGCTGAATGGAACGAACAGTTACTTGACCACGAGTCTGACGGGCCAGATTAGCAGCCAGGGCACCGTGCTGGCCTGGGTTTATCTCACGGCGGAACCTTCGACCGCCGGCCATATTTTCCAGGTGACCTCACAAGCGAAGACGGACGACGATTTTGACCTCCAAATCCAGACCGACAATCAACTCTATTTCTACACGGACACGGGAACTTTCACCGTTTATCCCGGGCCGCTGCCGTTGAATCAATGGCAATTCCTGGCCGTAACATTTGTCGCCGGATCCACCCGCTCCATTTATTTGAACGGCCAACTGGTGGCCAGTTCCACTGCGGGTGCTCACTCCGTCAATAACACGGCGTTGTGGATTGGCAACAATCCGGTATTTGGTCCGCGCCTGTTTCAGGGCCGCCTGGATGAAGTGGCGATATTCAATCGCGCTTTGTCGGCCTCGGAAATTGGGGCGATTTATGCGGCCGCGCAGGCGAGTCCCACCACCATTGATGCCGCCAATCATTACGCCTACGGCGCGAACATCGGCTGGGTGGATTGGCGCGGAGACACCAATAACGGCGCGGTCATCGGTGAATATGTCTGTTCCGGCAACCTTTATTCCGCCGACGTCGGCTGGATCAATCTCGGCAACGGCGCGCCGACCAATGGCATTTACTATCAGAATCTTTCCGGCAATGATTTTGGCGTCAACCAGGACGGTCTGGGCAATTTGCGCGGCTACGCTTACGGGGCGAACATCGGCTGGCTCAACTTTGAAAGCACCGGAGCGCCGCAGGTCAATCTGCGAACCGGCGTCTTCAGCGGCTTCGTCTGGAGCGCCAATTGCGGGTGGATCAGCTTGAGCAACGCCGTCGCCTATGTGCAGACGGACACCCTCTCGCCCGGGACGCTGGCGCCGAACGGTCTGCCCGTCGCCTGGCTGTTGACTTACTTCACCAACATCAATGTCAATCCCAATGCGGATCCGACCGGCAAAGGCATGACCATCGCGCAGGACTACGCTGCGGGCACGGATCCGAACGACATTAACAGCGTTCTGCGCATTACCGGTGAAAGCTTTGCCTCCGGGGGCACGAGCGCCAGCCTGACGTGGAGCAGCGTGCCGACGCGCTATTACTACATTCAGGAGTCGTTGGGCCTCAGCCCGGCCAGCTGGAGCGACAACGCTGCCGGACTCCTTTCGCCGTCCGCCGGTTCCACCACCACCGCCGGCTTCAGCGACACCAGCGCGTCAGACCGATTCTATCGCATCCAGCCCGTGCAGCCGCTGGTGCCGTAAGCGGTTCTCACATCCTCCAGTGACTCAACCCAAACGCAATCCTTCAGCGGGATACGCGGGTTTGCCAGTGTGGATTTCCAAGCTCATGATTTTTGGCGGTGAATTCGTTGCGGCAACCGATGCTCGTCCACCGATTGCAGCCAGCGAATCGCCGCTTTCAATCCGGCGACCTCTCGACGCGGAAGATGTGCAGGCCAACGACCGCGCTTTGCAGTCCGGTGGCGGTCTTTTTTCCTCTTATCGCTCAAGCCGAAACGTAAAGTTTTGGATCATCACCGAATGCGACCGGTCGGTTACAACCGTGCTGTTGCCGGAGGACTACTGAATGAAACAAATTGGATAGACTTCAAAGAGCTTCGAGCCCGGTTCGACTTTGTGTCTGTGATGGAAACATTCCAGCGTTGAACTGCTCAAATAGCGATCCTTGGCCGCAGCATCGGATGTTCTCAGTCGGCCCATTATTAAGCTAATTTCAAAGACTTGCAACTGGTGATTTGCGCTACTGCCTCCAACGGCCAAGCCTTCAATCTTCCGAGTATTGCGCACAGGGTTGGACATAGGCTGTCCAAGCGCGGTTTTCCCTGCCGTCCAACACAACCTGCCGCTCGCTTTCAGCGTGGCAATCGTATTTAAAAGCGTTGGCGGAAAATAAGTCCGCGCTGCTGGTTGCGCCCACATGGGCGGAAATCGACGCGGTAAAGGAGAAGGTCCGGCAGGAAGTTGAAATTAGCCGGTCGGTTGGGCGATGTCATTCCGGCAGACGCGCGTTTGCTGGCCGGTGACGAGGTGTCGGTGGATCAATCCGCGTTGACCGGCGAATCGTTGCCCGCCTCGCGGAAATCCGGCGACGCCGTGTTTTCCGGTTCGATCATCCGGCGCGGCGAAATCGGTTCTCGGACACTACGGACACATCCTTTCTACAGCTAGCGGACTATTTTTGCGAACACTTCAACCCTTCTGCAATTCCAAAAGTTCCAATCCAAACACCTTGGGCTTTTCTGCGGGAAGTCCAACGCCAGAAACTTTACCCGGGGGTGACATTGTTGTTGCTTCAAGAAATAAAATCATTATGACTGGCAGCGAACTTTCGATCTGTTCCTAAAGCTCGTGAACACAACCAGACTAAACGGCATCAGCCTGCTCGTGGTGGAGGATGAACCGCTGCTCCGGCGGCAGCTCCTGGCGCACCTCGAACGTCAGGGGGCCGAGGTCACTGGGGCGGAGTCGCTGGCCGCCACGCGCCAATGGCTGCGCGACGCCAATTTTGATTTTGTGTTGCTGGATGTGAACCTGCCGGATGGCCTCGGTTTTGACCTGCTTCGGGAAAAAGCTTTTCCGGCCGCCACCTCGGTGATTGTAATGACCGCCCAAGGCGGCGTGGCGGGTGCCGTGGAGGCCATGCGGCTTGGCGCGGTGGATTTTCTCGCCAAACCGTTTGACCCGCAGGAATTGCCGTTGGTAATCGCGCGCGCACGGCAAACGCGCAGCCGGTCGCGCATCGAGGAAAAAAAATCCGGCGAGATTGAGACCGCCGCGCGCGTATTCGTTTTTGGCAAATCATTGGCCGGCGTCGAGGCGCAGCTTGAAAAAATCATCCGCGCCGACACACGGATGCTGGAGCAACTGCCGCCGGTGCTGGTGCAGGGTGAGACTGGAACCGGCAAAACCACGATCGCCCGCTGGTTGCACCAAAGCGGGCCGCGCGCCGCGCAACCATTCGTGGAAGTGAACTGTTCCGCCCTGCCGGATTCGCTCGCCGAATCGGAATTGTTCGGCCACGAACGCGGCGCCTTCACCGATGCGCGGACAGCGCGGATGGGGTTGTTTGAGGCGGCGAGCGGCGGAACTTTATTTCTGGACGAACTGCCGAGTTTGTCGGCGGGATTGCAGGCAAAAATTTTGAAGGCCATCGAGGAAAACCGCATTCGGCGGCTCGGCGGCACGCGGGAAATCATGGTGGATACGCGGGTGATCGCCGCTACGAATCGTGATCTGCGGGCACTCGTCGCCGCCGGACAGTTCCGGGAAGATTTGTTTCACCGGCTGGACCTCTATCGCGTCCAAATCCCGCCGCTCCGCGAGCGCGGCGCCGACATCGTAATGCTGGCGGAAAGTTTGCTCGGCCAGTTGTGCAAAAAACACCGGCTGCCGCTCCGGCACATCACCGGTGCGGGCAAAACGCGGCTGCTCGCCTGCCGCTGGCCCGGCAATGTCCGCGAACTGAAACATGAACTGGAACGTGCGCTGGTGTTTGACGGCGACGCGGATTTGACCCTCGAACAACTAACCGTGCCGATTGCCGCGCCGGGTCCGGCGGCAAATCCAGACTGGTTGAATCCAAATTTTTCTTTTCCGCCGGAAGGTTTCGTGCTGGAGGACGCGATGGGGGTGTTGATCCGCCGCGCGTTGCAGCAGACCGAAAATAATGTGTCGGCCGCGGCCCGGCTCCTGGGCGTGTCACGCGATTTTTTGCGCTATCGCCTCGCGGGCAATCATCCGCCGCCGGCGGGAAAATGAGATCTGTCGCGGCGGACAGTGCTGGGGTGAATTGGGTGTGGTCACCCGTTTTAAACTGGCCGACGACAACAGTCATTGACAACTTAATTAATGAAAGCCAATGTTTTTGAGGCTTTTCTCAGTTAAGTCATTCTGGCATGTGTGTTGCTGTTGAATATTAATGGAACCGGCACTGCCGGATCTTAAAAATGAAAGCACTTCAACTTCTCGTTTTGGCAATGGCCGGTCTGGCCAGCGTGGGCGAACCGCAGGCGGTTCGCGCGCAGGCAACAGCAGCGCCGTCGAGTGCGCCAGCCGCCGTGGTGGTGCCTCACGACGGAAATCTGGCGGGGGTGCCGGCGGGAATCAAATCTTTGATCGCAAATTTTGATTCCACGCGCGATGCGTTTCTCGCCAAACAGGAATTGTTGCAGGCCGCGTTGGGCACGGCGACCACGACCGCCGAGCGCGCCGCTATCCGCGAACAATTGCAAGCCAACCGCACCGCCTTCCTCGCGCAGCTAAAATTATTTCGCGGACAGTTGAAGGACAATCTGGCGGCGTTGAAACTAAAACTCAATCACGCAGAATTTTTACGGATCATTGACGCCGCCCAAAGCGCCGCCGCTGAAGGCGGCCCGGATCACCACCGCGGTCATTGAACGCCGCCAATTTTTGCCGCCGCTTCCGACCAGCCAAAGTTTCAAATGGGTGGCCTTTGCAGGCTGCCAGTCTTGTCGCGCCGCTTCCCGAAAACGGCGGCGGCAACGCCAGCTCCTCAGCGGAATTTTTTTTGCCATGGTTCCGATTCTGCCGGCCGAGGATTTTTCAAGCGCGGCCCCCAATTTGATTTCTAAAGACACGCGTCTGTGGACGGAATCGATGCTGTGGAGCGAGGCAGCGGAAATCACTTCGGGCATCGGTTATCGTGACAACATTCTCTTGAGTCCGTTTCATCCGCAGGGCAGTGGCTTTTTCGTCAACGGACTTGATTTCATGACGACGCGCTTGCCGCTCGACGGCTGGCAAATCGTCGGTTCCGTGGTCGGCAGCGACACGCATTTTTGGAATGATGCCGGCGCGCGGCGGGAAGATTTGTTGCACGCGAGCGGCCGCGTGGAGCGAGAACTGCCCGGCGGCTGGCAGGCGGGGCTGGAATTGCGAGGCCAATATGAGGATCAGGTGCTGGACATCTCCACCAGCCAGGGAACCCCCGCGACCGCGTTGGTTGAAGGGGAAGGCTTCACCGTTCAACCCACTTTAAAAAAAATTCTGCCGGCCGGCGTGTCGCTGAAAGTGGAACTTCCGATCGCCAGTTGGAATTTTGAATCTCCATTGGACAACTACAGCGAGCTGGGGCCAGTGCTCACGGCCGCATGGTCCGTCAAAACCAGCACCGAAATCAGCATGAGTTATTCATACACCGATCAGCCGCACGATGCTTGGCTGGCGCTGGATGCCTACGGCGGACCATTGCCGCAACGATTAGAGATTCAGATCCAGAAAATCGAACTGGCGTGGGATCAATCCTGGGATGCCTCCCAGCACTGGCACACCTCGACACGCCTGATTTATCCGGAAAAGCAGGACAACGGCGGCGGCTTTTTCAACTATGACGAATATGAAGTGGTGGAAGATTTCCGGTGGCGCACGGACAATTGGCAAATCCAGGTCAGCGGACTCCTGGCGTATGAAGATTATCCCGTGCAGACCAGCGTGCAGCATGGTTCACAAACCCTTTATCGCAACACCCTGGATTTATCGCTGGAAGCCGAGCGGCGGATTTATAAGAACTTGAAAACCTATGCGCAACTTGATTATCAGCGGGCGCTTTCCAATGAGATTCTCGGCGCGGGCAACTACCATTCCGCCACGGTTTCCGGCGGCTTGCGATATGAATTTTAAAAACCGGCGGCCGTGGAGTAACCTTCCACCGCCTGTTCGCATATAAGTTCTAGTTGAAAAATTGATGAATGTTGCCGCTCCCATCGCCTCCGCCGCCCCGCGTTTCCGTTGGCTGCCGCTGCTGGCCGTCGGCCTCGCACTGGTCGTGCTGGGCGGGGCGCTGGCATGGGCGGCGCTGGATTTGCGCGAACGGATTCAGTCGCAAATTGTCCAGGGCGACGCCGAGATTCTCGACGCCGTGACGCTCATGCAGCATCTCAACGATCAGGCGGAAGGCCGGACGCTCGCCACGTTGGAGGACCCCGGCGAACAATTTCAGCTCGCGCTTAAAGTTTCCAAGTTGCGCAACGTGCTCGGCGTGCGGCTCTACGCTGCCGACGGAAAATTCGTCAACGCCTTTCCCGCTTACATTACCGATGCGGCGCTGCCGGCTTCCGCCCTCGAGGCGTTGCAGCAACTGCATCCCGCCAGCCTTTTTTCCGCCCGCGCCCGGATGGACGAACAGGATATGCTCGCCGAGACCAATAGCCCCACGGCGGCCTTGTTGTTCGTTGAAGTTCCGTTGCGGACCGCCGGACAACCGCGACTCGCCGGCGTCATTCAATTCATCATGGACGGCGGCAGCATTGCCCGCCAATACGCGGCGTTGGACCGAAACCTTGCCTTGAAATTTGCCGCAATTTTCCTGATGGGCGGCAGCATTTTGATCGCCGTTCTGGTCTTCGCCTTGAACCGAGTTCAACGGGCAAACCAAAAACTCGCCGAACGGACAAAAAATCTGTTGCAGGCCAACCGCGAACTCGCGCTCGCCGCGCGCACTTCCGCCGTCGGCGCGGTTGCCTCACACTTGATCCATGGTTTGAAAAATCCCCTGAGTGGACTGCGGCATTTCGTTCACGCCCACAACTCCGCTGTCCCGGATGATTCCGACTGGCAGGCCGCCAGGCGCACCACGCAGCGCATGGAAGAATTGATCAATCGTGTCGTGCGCGTGCTGCAGGAACAACAGTCGGGCGTGGAGTATGAACTTTCCCTCGCGGAAACGGTCAACCTGTTGCTACAAAAAGCGCAGCCGCTGGCCGACACGGCGGACGTTCGGCTGGCGCAGGGCATTTTGGCCGAAGGCAGGTTCTCCAATCGCGAGGCGGATCTCATCTTGCTGATTCTGGAAAATCTGCTGCAGAACGGAATTGAAGCGACTCCGCCGGGCGGCGAGGTAACACTAACCGTGGAACGTGACGCCGAAGCTTTTATCTTCGAAGTCCGCGACCAGGGCCACGGTTTGCCACCCGGAATGGAGTCGCAACTGTTCATGCCTTGCAACTCCGCTAAAAAAGGGGGCGGTGGCATCGGTTTGGCTATTTGCCGGCAACTGGCCATTTCTTTGAATGCCACATTGAAACTTGCCGCAAGCAATGCCTCCGGTTGCATTTTCCAGCTCCGCTTCAAGCAACAGCCTCAAGAGCCAAACCCAAAGACTCCGCTTCAACGCACGACTTTTCATATTGAATAAACTCGGGTAAAGTGATTTGTCATCGCCATGTGTTATCGGAAAGCCATCATGTTGCTGGTCTTCTGCGTTACCGGTCTCAGCCGGCCGAGCCTCGCGCAGAAACTCTTATGGCACTGGTCCAATCCCCAGCCGCACGGGAACGACATCGTGGGCCTGGCCTGGAACGGTTCGCTCGGCGTGCAGGTGTGCGAACTGGGCCAGGTCTATACCAGCCCTAATCTGACCGACTGGTTTCCCCAAAACAGCGCGCTGACCAACGATCTACAGGCCGTAACTTTTTTTGGCAGCCGCATCATCATCACCGGCGCCAATGGTGCCATTGCTTATTCTGATGACGGCATAAATTTCAGCAATTGCTCGGCGAACACGGCCAATTGGCTAGTGTCCGTGGCTGCGTCTGCCACCAAAGTGGTGGCTGTCGGGGACAATGGCGCTGTTTACACGAGCACCAATGGCGCCAATTGGACCTTGCAAAGCGCACCGCCCGGCCTTGGCGATTCCTGGCTAACCAGCATCACCTACGGCAACGGTGTTTTTGTCACCACCGGGGACACGGGTTATCCGGGAGGAATCAGTTATATTGCCAATAGCGGTGACGGCATCCATTGGACCAACCAAACTCCCACCGCCCTGTTCACTGAAACTAATGTCGGCGATTTGGAGAATGTGGCCTGGGTGAACTCCTCCGGATCGCGGACCAATTTCCCTTACCCGGGTTTTTGGACGGTAGGTGACAACTATGGTAAAGCCTCTAACAGCTATGCACTCTACAGCACCAATAACGGGGTAAGCTGGAGTTTGTTTAATTTCACCATTCCCTCGTCCAATGTTCTCTATTCAGTTGCCACGGACAAAACGACGGCGATGCTTAGTGGAAACTCCGAGGCTCGGCTCGGTTCAGCTAACTCTGGCCAGATTCTTTGGTCCGAACAGACCGGCGTCGCCCTTACCAATGCACCGCCCTGGACTTATTTTGCCGGAATATCACAATCGAATGGCCTTTATGAACTGGCTGGTGATGACGGAATGCTGGTGCAAAGTTACCTTGCGGGCGGCAGCTACAATTGGAACACAGCTTATGATTCAGTTCGCGACTGGTTATGGCAGGTGACCGCAGTTGGCGGCCTATATGTTGCCGTTGGCGACAATGCTCGCATCATGACCAGTGGCGATGGGGCCGATTGGGATGTGGAAGAAGTCAATTTAACCAATTCGATAACCGGCACCAACACAGTTTTTCTTTGTGTCGGTGGCAACACTAATCTACTCTTGGCAGCCGGTTCCCAAGGCAGTCTCGCGGCCAGCCTCAATACCAGCGTTCCCATCGTTGAAACTAATCTTGATGGCAGTTTTAGCACCAACAATGCCAGTGCGCTGGGCGTCATCTGGTATTCCTTGTCCGCGCCGGCCGCAACCACAAACGATTTGGGCGGGATCTGTGTCTTCAGCAACCAGTTTTTTCTCACATCCGACGACGGATTAATTTTCAGCCTGACTTGCACCAACTTCGCGTGCCTGAATGCTACTAACGTCAACCCCTTGATTGGCGGCCAAAACTGGACCAAGGCCAGCACCCCCGTGACGAGTGATCTCGCCGGCATCTGTGTCCTGACCAACGCTTACGTGACCAATGGCCTGCTGGTTGCCTGCGGGGACGCCGGAAGCATCCTGACCAGCTCCAATGGAATCAATTGGACGGTGCGGACTTCCGGCACCACCAACGGCCTGTTGCGAGCGCGTTGTCTAAATGGAGTTTTACTCATCACCGGCGAAAACGGAACGTTGCTCTCCAGCACCAATGGAATCAACTGGTCTAAGCCAAACTGTGGAGCAACCAACTGGCTGACAGACTGCATAATGGTAAGCAACTCCTGGTATGTCATTGGCAATGGAGGTGTGGTTTTGACCAGCACCAATCTTACCACTTGGAGCAGCGCTGGCACAATTACGGCCAAATCACTCGAAGGAGTGGCGTCACAAAATGGCCAACTTGTGGCCGTTGGCTTTGAGGGAACCATTCTTCGCAGCCAGATTGAACCGGTGACATCGCCCATTTACATATACAACTATCAACTAGTGGACAAATACAATATTTTTTCGGTCGCGGGCACGGTCGACGAGATGTTCACTTTGGACTCGAGCACCAACCTGACGACTTGGGTTTCCGGTCCGGAATTTAATTTGTTCTACGGGGACGGCACGCTGGATTTCTACCAAGGTTTGGCAACGAATGCCCCGCTCCTTCAATTTTACCGGTGCACGCCGGTCCCTTGATCGGCCTTTTTATTACTTTTTAAGACGGTAGAAATGATTGCCGGCTGACGCCATGGGCAGCGTCACTAAGCTTAGGCCATTAGTCAGCAAGGATTGATTCGTGACATTCACCCAGTTGGCGCTGGCCAGGTTGGTATTTTGTTGCGGCGCAAACCCGCTGGCGGAAACAAAATTTTGCCAGGATAAAAGCAAGTTTGTGCCGGACCGCGCAATGCCTAACTCCGGCGCGCCCTCCCACAAATAGATACCGCCCGGATAGGCCACGGCCGATAACACGCTGCCGTCCGCCGAGGCGGCGACTGAATTCCAAAAACCAAGGGTGCCACCGGCGGTCCACGAAACCCCCGTATTGGTAGAAATATAAATCAAACCGTCGCCGTAGCCTGAATCCGCAGCGACGATGACGCCGCCGTTTGCGGACACGACGACACTTGCCCACTGGTCGGGTGGCGCACTGGTAGCATTCCAAGCAACTCCCGCGTTCGTTGAGACATACACCAAGCCGTCGCCAAACCCGGAGTTAGCAGCCGCCATCACGACGCCGTTTGATGACATAGAAGCGCACGTCCATGGATTGTTGGGTGCCGCGGTGACATTCCAAGTGAGGCCAGAGTTTGTGCAGATATAAATTGAACCATCGCCAAACCCGGAGTCAACCGCGACCGCTTCTGAACCATCGGCTGAAACAGAGATTCCTGCCCAGTAATCCATCGGCGCGCTGGTCGCAGCCCAGTTGGTTCCGGAATTTGTGGAGGTGTAGATGAGCCCATCGCCGCTGCCGGAATCCACCGCATAGAGTTTCGCGCCGTTGGCTGAAGATGCGACGGCGAGCCAGTAATTAGTCGGGGCCGTGGTCAGCCTCCAGGTTTTGCCCGCATTGGTGGAGGAGTAAATCGGCCCCGCATTGCCGTTTAGATCCTCGTTCGCGACCGCTATTAGTTTATTGCCATCGGCTGAACAAGCCACCGCCTGCCAAGAATAATTGGTGGGCGCGCCGGACTGAAACCAGTTGCCACCCATGTTGGTGGAAGTGCTCACCACGCCGCCATTCCCATAACCATCATCATAGGATACGGCGACAATTTTGGCGGCATTGGTGGAACAGGCGACGCCCTGCCAGTCGTAATTTGTATTGGCACTGGTGAGCACCCAATTTTGAGCATGGCTGGAAAGGCAAGCAGCCGCAACGACCAATTTAATAAGATACCAGCGACCAAAACGGAATTGATTCATGGCAGTCTGATCATTTGAATTTTGCGATTCGTCCGAACATCGTCATCTGGCCTGATATGACAGCTACTGAAAACGTTGCTGCCAATGAATCCGAGGTAAAAGGACCCATTGGCAGCATTTGAACTGTTTTTTTGCGGAACAACCACGATTAGTTATCAAACTTTTGTTTAACTTAAAGTTTGCAAGGCCGCTCCTGGTGAATCAAGGGGTAGTGACGGTTACGGGCGGATTTGAAAGGTCTCGGCGGATGCTCAAACCAGCGTAAGGCACCAGAACGGTATTGGTGGAACCGTTATTAACCGTATCCAGCACCCCGATAAGATGGGCCAAACCTGTCCGCTCCGTGAGCGGAACAACATCGGGATCAAGACTGGAAGGCAGTTCCTCATCATCCACCACCTTGTCGAGGCTGTCACGATCAAGCACCACCAGCACCGGCTGCGGACAGCCGGTTTCCGGATTGAGGTTTATTCTCCCCGCAATGGTAAAGTAACCACTTAATAGTCCGTTAGTCGAGTTACCATTGGCACCGATTTGCATTACGGCGACAAAGTGCGCGTGACTCGGACCGGCCAGACTTGCCCCCTGCTGTTTCACCGAGTCTATCATGGTCGTCGTTCCGATGGTGGTAATGACATTAGATGAGGCCAAGTCATACACTACTAAGCTGGCCGAACTCAGATCACATTCAAAGTTCATCGCAAGCACCTGATTGGAATTATTCATGGATAGGCTCCGGCCCATCGCAAGATTAACCAAGTTGTGGCCTGCGAAACTGAAGTTATCGTAGACCGGTTTGCCAGTCACAGGATTTATTCCCTGCGTCAATCCGACAAAATACCCCGTGGTGCGAAAGGTTTTGACAGTGTTGGTGTCTGCGGCTCGAGCGGTGCCGGCGGTGATTACGAGGGCGGCAACGGCCGCCAATCCAAGGACAATACTTTTTTTTGTGTTCATGTTGTGGTTTCTGTTCACGCCCGGCTGGACGCTGTTAGATAATCAGATGGCTCGCCGGGCAAACTTACCATCCAGATTTTTATGGCAAACAGCCACGCGTCGTTAAAAAGCATCACGTATGCCATGCAAATTAATTAATCATAAGATTCAGCCCCACAATTTGTTAAAAAAAATTCTTAACAACTAAATATTCCAAATTGGGTGAATTCACCCGAAAAATTCAATACTTTGAACCTGGTTTGCGGGTAGCACCCCGATCGGGTTGAATCCGGGGAAAGTCTTAAAACCAAGGCTGAAGATGGAACTTCGGAAGGATTACTTTGAACCAAACGCCAGTTGGCATCGCTCGAGTCTGCCTAGACCGCCGTGAGACGAGTCTCAAGCCGAAAATTGGTTTGGTCAGCCGCTTAATAGCCGTCTTCGCCGTGCCATCGGGCTTTGGGTCTGAAGCTTGGCGGTGACGGTTAATCCACCGACTTTTTTCAAACGTAAATCATGTTCAAAACGTGAGGCCATTGAACAACGCCAGTTTTTGGACCAATTTACTGCACTGATTCGTAAGTCATTGATTATCAATGGAGCGGGTTAAGGGAATCAAACCCTTGTCTCGCCTTGTCAAATTCGGTAAACCAATGTTACCGGCCCAAGTGATGGGTGTTGGTCATTTTTTGGATGACTTGGCTGACTATAATTGAAACGCGACCGGCGCAAGGAAATCGGCTTCAGATTGACGCACACCGCATCGAAGCGGGCGGGATGAGACATTCTTCCTGGTGGCTTGGCGATTTCAGCGCACCTCAATCCGGCATTTTTGATCCAGTTGGTGACAAATGCGTCGGACCTGCGGTTCCAAGATCTTTTCAGGTTGCGCCGCACACACCTGAAAAATCTGCTTCGGATTTAAAACGTAAAATGAGTCGCAAGGCACCTTGAGATCCACCATCCAACCCGGCAAGGTCAGAATTGCCGTGGCCCAAACATTTTCTCCGGTGGTTTTGCCCAACCAGGCGGCCAAGGTTTTCGCGTTGTTTTTGGCTTGGTCAATGCCGTAACTGTCGGGTTTCCAGTTTGGCCAAAGCAGGGATTTCCCGTCAAATTGCACCCGGTATTCTTTTTTACCATCCTGATTCAAAGGCTTTCGCCGGGTTTTGGTTTCCACCACGAAGACACCGCGCGGGCCGACCAGGACGTGATCAATGTTGAAACCATCAAAGGGAACATCGTGGTAGATTTCAAAGCCCAGTAAAATCAGCCGGGACAATTCCTCGCCGACGAGCCGCTCACCTTCGTAACCAAGCCGGTAATTGGCTCTCATGCGGACCAGACTGTAAATTTGCATGCCAAAATAAGCCGACGAACTGGCTGAAATGACAAAGAAGAATATTGGGAGGGTGGCGTCCTTGGGATGCGAAACCAATAAAACGACCGTCAGCAGACTTGGAAACATAACCAAACCGTAGGTTTGCTCGGTCAGTTTCTCTTCCAATGCTTCAAGCTTGATGCGGAGCGCTTCACCGGCGGGGCGACGTTGCAGTTCTTTGAACGGCGCGTAATTAAATGCGCGATGTTCTGTTCGCTTCCTGAAAATAATCAACACAGCCAAAACGACTGGCAAGAGGCAGAGCCCCAGCGCGATCAACAAATTCAAATTTATTTGCACGGCGCAAAGTGTTCACCAATCAACCGAGCTGACGCAAGCCGGAGTTGATTCGCGGTGCTACAAGAAGAAAACCCACTAATTTTGCGGAGGTGTTCTATGCGCGCGGCCAGGCAAAACTCTTCCTTGGTGATGAGGGCGCGATCGCGGATTTAACCAAGGCCGGCCAGCTGAACCCGGCGCTGGTATTTCACCCGGCCTCGGGCAATCCCTTTGGGCTCTTTGAACGCCACACCTATGTTTTGCAAGAACTCAAGTGGTATCAGTTTATGACGTGGCATCAATGGCAATTGATGGCGGTCATTGTTATCATCGGTGGCTATGCGCTGCGCGCCGTGCGCCGGCGTCGGGAGGCCACATCCGCGGGTGCAGCGGGAGCGGGCAAGTAAAATGGTTCAGTTTTTGAAATTGAGCGGTTCGGCAATGCGGTCAATCGTTTGTTCATCACAAATCTGTCACGCTACCTTCCGCGGCGTGACCATTCATTTTGAGCCGGCTGGTCGGCAAAAACCATTTCGCCGGCACTGGCTTTTGCCTGGTGAAAAGTGTAGAATCAGAGCATGAACCTTCACCGGACATTGACAAAGTGCCTGACCAAGCACATTGAAGCCAGGCGATTGATTTTTCCAATTTTTTTGATGGCGCTGTTGCTGTTGAACACGACAGGCCATTCCTTCACGGCGCTGTATGTATTCGGCGACAGCCTGTCTGATACCGGACGCAATCCAGCGCCAGCGGGGACTAACTATTATGAAGGTCGTTACTCCAACGGCCCGCTCTGGGTGGAGTATCTGTCTGTGGATTTGGGGATACCTTACAATCCCTCCAACAATTTTGCCGTGTCCGGGAGCACGACCACGAATCTTCCGGCGCAAATTGCCGGTTTGAAAGGGGCCACGGGGCTGCAAACCGCGCTGTTCACGCTCATCTCCGGCGGCAATGATTTTATCGCCAACACTTCAACGGGACTCGTCAACAACACCACTTGGGGCATTTTCATCACCAACACGGTTGACAATTTGACGAATGCGATTGGGAATCTTTACACCAACGGCGCGCGCCACATCGTCGTGGGTAACCTGGCCAACCTCGCACAAACGCCCATATTCATCCAAGATGATGCGGGAACTTATTCAAATCTGGTGGTCTCAAAGGTGAATTTGTTCAACCAATTGCTGTATGCCGCGGTTACCAATGAAATGCTGCAATACGCCGGATTGCGGCTTTACCTGCTGGATGACAATGCCGGATTGAGTAACGTGTTGAGTGCGCCGGCGGCATACGGTTTCACCGTGACCATGCAAGGTGCCTTGGACGACCCCGGCCTTGCGGACAAGAGTTTCAACGGTCCCGGGGCAAACTATGTGTTCTGGGACGTGCTGCATCCGACGACCAAATTGAACGCGTTGACTGCAACCGCCGCGTTCGACGCCGTTGCGGCCGAACTGACGATGGGGCGCAGCGGCACCAATTTTACCCTCAAAGCCTCCAATCTTTATCCCACACTGCCTTATACCATCCAGAGCAGCACCAATCTGACGACTTGGTCAAATTATCTGGCGTTCACTGCCACGAGCACAAATACGACGATGACCCTGACCAATCAGCCGGTAACTAGAGCTATGTTTTACCGAGTGAGTTATTAGTGTTCTGCCTTAGCGAAACCTTGCGCGCCGATCTGGGATCGATTTCATGTCTCCGGCCTGCGTTTCAATTTATTGAGCGGCGTGGTTTTTTAGTTATACCAAGCGTCCAGCTAAATCCTCGACCCAAAGACAGCCTCCGCGGCAAGCCCGGTGAAGCGCTCAAACTCTGTGTGATAAAGGTCGGCGCGTTCAGCAAGTCATCAGAAATGGACGTCGAAAATATCCAGTGCCAGCGCAGCGATTGAAAAAGGCGCTGGGGTGCCACTGGGACGATCTGCTGGGATGATGAGCCCTCCACCCAACTGGCTGCCACTACTCCGCCGCATATTTTAATCGCGGTCCCAGCGTTTGCGTTTTGGGATTCCCGACTTGTCCGGCGATGAACGCGAATGGAATTGAAGAAAACCATATTACAATGCCGCAGATGGCTTGGGTTTTATGTCGGCTGTCCATGAGTCAGTTTGGTTATGCACGCTGCTCAGACCGATTATTAACACTGTTAAACCCAAGGTCCACATTCCGATCTTCCGCAAACAAATCCGCCACGCTTTCCCATTTGCCCACCGCATTAGCTGAATCCTTTAAGCGCGGCTGGCGCTTTTGCCATGGGACAATGGGAATGAAAAGCGCGATTGTGCCAAAAACCATCAACCACGCGGATGAAGGTTCCGGCGTGGGCGAGAAGGCAAGTCTGTTTCCAGAGGTGGACGCGAAAATGCTCTCGGTTCCGTCGGGCAATATTTCCTGGACATAGTCAATTTGGGCTACGAACAAGTCGTTCTCACTATCGATCGCAATTCCATAGGCGTCACTTAACCCGGAAGCAAAGGTGGTTTCTTTCCCATCAGGGGTAAATTTATAGATGAATCCACCGTAACCATCCAACACAAAGAGATTATCCGCGTTATCAAAGGCCAGTCCGGTTGCGCTATATAGCATGCCGGCAAAAGTGCTTCGAGCACCGGTCGGTGCGAATTCATAGATATTGCCTTCGAGTCCTAGATCTGCTTCAAATAAATTACCTGCGCTGTCAAACGCCAGTCCAGTCGGACCAATCAACCCTGTGGTAAAGGTGCTCTGTGCTCCACTTGGCGTGTATTCCAAAATGCTGCCGTTGTTGCCTGCCGCCACAAATAGATTGCCGGCAACATCAAACGTCAAGGCAGTAATATTATACAATCCAGAGGCAAATATGCTGCGGACTCCAGCCGGTGTGAATTCATTTATGTTGTGACGTGACTTCGCTTTTTCGGGCCATTTGATGTGTTAGTCTGGGACGCAAGAAAGGACCAGACCAATGAAAGGCAAGCGGTATACGACGGAAGACAAGATTCGCATCCTGCGGGCGGCGGATCGTGGTGAAAAAAGCATCCAGGACATCTGCCGGGAGGAGAACATCTCGGAGGTGAGTTTTCACCGCTGGAAACGGCAGTTCGGCCAGCTGGAGGTCAATGAGGCGCGCCGGCTTAAAGAGTTGGAGCGGGAGAACAACGAGCTCAAGAAGATGCTGGCGGAGTCGCTGCTGAAAAACCGGGTCTTGGAGGCCGTATGCGAAAAAAAGCTGTGAGTCCGGCACATCGCCGGTCGGTCGCGCAGGAACTGGTGAAGACCCAAGCCTGCTCCCAACGGGCGGCCTGCCGTATTTTGCGGCTGGCGCGTTCCCCTTTCCGCTATCAGGGGCGTGTCCCGACGCGGCGGGAAGGACAGTTAAGGCTGCGGCTTTTGGAATTGTCCAAGGCCCATCCGCGCTACGGCTATCGGCGGATCGCCGCCTTGCTCCGGCGGGAAGGCTGGCGTGTGGGCCAGCGGCATATCCAGCGTTTGCGGCGAGCCGAAGGCCTGCGGGTGCCGCCGACCAAACGCAAAATCATTCGGCGCGGGGTTTCGACGGGGTTGCCGACAACGGCAACGCATCGGAACCATGTTTGGACCTGGGACTTCATTGCCGATGCGACGGTGCGTGGCGGCACCTTGAAGCTGCTGACGATCCTGGATGAACACACGCGTGAATGCCATGTGCTGTGGGCGGAGCGGGCGTTGAAGGCGGCGGACGTATTACATTGGCTGCAAAAGGCCGTAGAGCAACATGGGGCCCCGGAGTTTCTGCGCAGCGACAACGGCTCGGAGTTCATTGCCAAAATCGTGCAACGGTGGTTGCAGGAGCATCGGATCAAGACGATCTACATCGAGCCAGGCAGCCCGTGGCAGAATGGATTTGTGGAAAGCTTCCATGGCCGGTTCCGGGACGAATGTTTGAACCGGGAACAACTGTGGACCTTGACGGAAGCGCGGGTCGTGGTGGGCGACTATCGGCAAGAATACAATCAGCTGCGGCCGCACAGCCGACTGGGCTATGAAAGCCCGGCGGTTTTTGCGGCGCGGAGTTGTCCATCCCCAGCTCCGTTCGGGCTTCGCCCTCACTCCGCTGGGGATGGACAAAAAATCAACAAAAACATAACCTCAACCATGTCCCAGGACTAACTCATGGACTGGACCAGAAAAACGAAGCCGGTCACGCCGAACCGCAGTGGCAATGCCTCCGGGCATGGCGCTGGTTCCCGCCGGCACGTTCACGATGGGCGACAATCTGGATGGCGAGAGCGACGCGATTCGACCAGGCTCACGCTTCCGTGTGTTGCACGGCGGCAGTTGGGCCGTTGTCGCCAGCTCCACGAGGTGCGCCAATCGCAAAACCGCTCGAACTTCGCCAACTTCGGCTTCGGGTTTCGTTGTGAGAGAAGGCATTAAATTTTGATATTTTATGCTGCTGCGCATGAACACGTAGGCGGCCAAATCAAAATTGGCATTGGGACGGTAGCTGTTGGTCCACTTGGCGAAATCAGGATGCGCCTGCAACACGGCGAACGTCTCGGCTTTCAATTCGGGTGACAGCTCGCGGTAGGCTTCCGCCGCGATGAGTTGGTGACCGGCACCGCCCCAGGCAAAGGCGCAAGTGGGGATTAGCAGCGACCAGACCGCTAAAAAAAGGCGTTGCTTGATTGCATTAAGGGATTCCGCTTTGCGCAATTCGTCCTTTGCGGAATCGGCGATTGCATTCTGAAAAATTGTTCCGGCGACATTGCCAGACATTTGCGCCTTTGACTCAAAAATAATCATTGTTTCTCCCGGGAGGATTTTCCGGCCTGTTGAAATCTAAATCCGATTATATCCGATCCCTTTTTCGATTCATTACGCATTGTCTTGTCGGCATACCTGATTCGAGGCACCCAGAATTTGAGAATGTATTCGACATAGTCGGCCACGAGAATTTCGGCAAAATCACCTGAACGGATGCTTGGCCCAGGTTTTATGTTAGCATCGGGAAATTTGAGATTAACAAGATATTCAGACCGAGTTAACCTGGTTCCCTTGCGCAACAGGTCAATCTGTTTGTCGTCGCAATAATGATTTCTGAAGTGGACAGCCCATTCCGACAGCACATCGGCATCGGGTTTGTGATTCAATTGCCAAATTTCAATTGGAACGCCGTCTTTCGTTTTAAGCGTCTTGCCGACTTTGGCAAGCCAACCGACATGTGATGGTTTTGGCATGGCAACCGAAGTTATTTGCCGATTAAACGAATTGCCTCGTCCATGTGCGGATGATCAAAGGCACTGGCATAGGCGTCGAGCGTGGCAGCTTTGAGTCGTAGTTGTTTTCCGGTTTTACGCCAGCCAGAAACCGCGATGAAAACTTCACCGAGAATTTTCTTCGACTCGGCAGCCTTGAGACCAAAACGGCTGGCGGCTGCCAACGCGCCGGCGATGGTCGGTTCTTCCTGGCTCTCCGTGATGGCAGTCTTGCTCACGCGGGCACGATCCATTTCCGGCACCGGGTTGAGGTCATAGGCCGGAGAAAGCGACCAGCGTCCCGGTTCGTGCATGAGGAAACCATGATTGCGCAGATGATCGTCGTAATTGCTGGCAAGCAGCGAGAAGACGAGACGACGCCATAATTCACGGAGGTCGCCGGCAACATCGTTGCCGAATTGGCGGATGCCGTCCGCCAGCATGGTGTAGGCACCAAGCTCGCCTTGGGGAAGTCCCAACAAGCTGGCCGCAGAGATGAAAAGCATGCGGTTTTTTCCCGCACGATCAAAGCGGGTGATGACGGCGACGCTTTGGCTGCCTACTGACACAAGGCGATGTTCCGCGACTTGAATGCCAGCTTGCTCTGCCAGCGTAAGGGCAAGAATTTCTCCCGCCGCGATGTCGCGGGTGTCATCCGGCTTGGGAAACTTCGCAATAGCAAGCCGGTCGTCGGCCAGGGCGACGGCTGATTTGGGCCGGGCACCGCCAAGCGGCGAACCCGCGCCGAGCAGGAAGCGCAAATCTTGGGCGGTTTCCGTCTCACTGTGAATTGCGTCCGTGGCACGCAAAAGGGCGCTGAGTCGAACCAACGGCGGGAGCTTTCCACTGGTAGCTGCGAGAAATGGACTTACGGCATCAGAGCGGAAACGCAATGCACCGATGCGCGACGCATCGTCCAGTGCCAGCACATAATCAATTTCCTGATACGGCTTTTGCGTGAGAACTTTTTTACGGACTGCCCGCTCGATCAGAACGCGACCCCAACGGTCTGGTCCGCAATCCTGTATCGCCCCGAAAAGGGTTGCCCCATGATGCGCGCCGCGTTGCAAGGGGAGCGAGGTGGGATCAATAGCGAAGGCGTCGTCACGCTGAAGCCATCCGGCGTCATACTCAAACGAAACGGATGCACCGCGTTCAGCGGCATGAAGCCGTCCCACCAAAAGGGTTTGACCCTGCCAATCAATATGGACTTCCAAGCTCATGATTGTTTTGGACGGCGTATTCTCTGCGGCACGCGGCGCTCATCCAGACTCAAACCAAGGTCGTCGTTGGCAGGGGCAAACAAATTCGCGAGTCGCTCGTGCAGGTTAAGAATAAAAGCTGCCGTCACCAGGGTTCCGAGCGCGACCGTCGGATCGCCGCGCTCAAGCCGCCACAGCGTATCGCGGCTGACAAAGAGACGCGCGGCCATGTCAATCGTGGCGATGCCGCGCTTGCGCCGCGCAAGGGCGAGGTCACGCCCCAACTTGCGAAGCGCACGTTCGGCGGGCAGCGGCATGGATGTGGCTGGTTGCGACATGATTTTAGTGTCGTTTATAACAGTCTTTATGTCAATATATGTCTGATATGACAGACCCTATTTTGTCAACAGACCAAACGGCGTTTCGCCCTGTCAGATTTGGCGCGTCTTGCAACTTACTCAATACGCTGAGCAAATTTACTCACAATTCAAAATTGCCCGCCATTCATTTGAAAATGTCCGGTAGTTTGTTCGCCGCCTGGCGGAGTGTGTCAGTGGGAATGTGGGTGTATTGCTTCGACACGGTTGGCGAATCGTGGCCGATGAATTCCCGTGCCACGGCGTCCGACACGCCTGCCGATTTGAGCAGGGTGGTGGCCGTGTGACGCAGCGAGTGAAAGCTGATTTCGTTCTGTTCGCGCGAGACGTTTCGACCCTTAGGCAAAAAACCCACGCCGGCCTTGACCCGACCGGGAAAAGACCAGGCAATGCTAAAAACAGCGACTTTTTTGCCTACAGTTTCCTACAGATAACGCGTCAAAATGCTGTCACGATATGCCGCGAAGGAAAAATTGAGACACGCACAGGAGGCTTGTTTTTATTGGTTTATTTATCGTTTTTGCGAATTTTATCAAAAAGCTTAATCCGTTTTCGATTCCCGGTAGGGTCGCCATTAAATCCCCTATGATTCCTCATCATTGGGCTTTTTTATTGACTTTCCAGACAGTTTTCCAGACAAATCGGGGTATGAAAACACCGGATTTCCCGAAAGAAATTAAGCGCGGCAGCGTGACCGTGACGATTTACAAAACCCCGTCGAAGGGCTACCCGCTGTATGTCCTCGCCTACTATCAGGATGACCGCCGAAAGCGGGAATACAACGCCGATTATCAGATCCTGTTGAAACGGGCGAACGAAGTTTTGGACGACTTGATCGCAGCCCGCCCGGTTGAAGCCGGAGCATTGAATTCCAGCGAACGCAGTGAATTTATGCGCGCTAAAGCTATCGTGGCTAAAATCAATCAGCCGCTGGATATTGTGGCTCGCCATTATGTGGAAGCCGTAAAAATTCTCGGCAACGATCTCGTGATCGAGGCCGCACGGGAATACGCCAAACGTCATCCGGCCAAACTCCCGCCGATTAAAGTCGCTGATTTAGTGACCGAATTTCTTGATGAGAAGAAAAAACAGGGACGCAGCGAACGCCATCTGGAAACACTTAAGTCGCATTGCAAACGGTTTGGCGACGTCGTTTGCATGAACATCGGGAGCGTAACCGCAGCCGATGTGGATTTGTTTTTGAACAACATGGAAATCGGCGCAAGAACGCGCGACAACATCGTTAATTCAATCAACACATTATTTGAATACGCCAAACGCAAACGCTATTTGCCGTCAGACCACGACGAATTGAGCCGTGTCGCGCGTCTGGATAACGACCATGATGGGCCCATTGAAATTTACACACCGGAAGAAATGAAGGCGCTCCTTGCTGCCGCCGATGAATCGCTGCTGCCATTCATTGCCATCGGTGCCTTTGCTGGCTTGCGCAGTTCGGAAATTCAAAGGTTGGACTGGCAGGATGTAAAATTTGACAGTGATTGCATCATTGTCCAGAAAGGCAAGGTGAAGCAGCGCGGAAAATCGCGCCGGGTTGTTCCAATGCTGCCGAACCTGAAAAACTGGCTAAAAAGCTTTGCGCAGACGAACGGCCCGATATGGCCACACAGCAAACCCTACCTGTATGAAGCGCTTTCCACCGTTGCAATCGGGGCAAAAGTAGCCTGGAAAAACAACGCGCTCCGACACAGTTTTGTCTCTTATCGCGTGGCCCAAATCAAAAACATCCCTCAGGTCGCCTACGAATCAGGAAACAGCCCGCAAATAATTGATTCCAACTACCGCGAACTCGTTACGGAACCGGATACCAAAAAGTGGTTTGCAATTCGTCCGGCATAAAACGCTGAGGAAAAATTTGCGCTAGACGACATCGAAACCGACTCCAAAACATTTCCTCAAATGAGTTTCAATTTCCGCCCATTTGAAAAGCACCGTGGCCCGACGACCTTTCCCGATTTTGACATAAGGTATGATGCCGCGTCGCATCCAGTGTTCAACTGTGCGCACCGTCATCCCCAGTCTCGCCGCCACTTCCATCTTGGAAAGGTATCGCTCACCCGGTGGAATCAGGCTGGCATTCGGCGCGGCAGTATCCGTGGATTCAGGTTTCATCGTGCTGCCTTCGGTTGATTCTGTCGGCGCGCATTTTTAATGCGCCAATGCCGGTGAATGGCCGCCACCACCTTGTCGAGCCAGCTTATATCGGTAATCTGTTGCGCGAGCACATCACGCGAATAATGTTTCACGCAATAACGCTGTGGACGGCCCAGCGGCTTGATCAAGCCTGCCCGCGACAGCGGCGGGATGATGTGCGTGGCGACCCCCAGCGCGTCGGCAACTTCCTCCTTGGTCATGGTGGCGCGGTATTTTTCCAACGGCTGGATTTTTAATGGTGAATCAGCAGTCATACACTTTCCTTGGTTAAAGTGAGGGTGACGGTGGTGACGAGGGTGTCATACACGGCACCCACGCGGCTATCCGCCGGCATTACAAAACTCAATTCGTATTGCTGAAGCCGGCGTTCCAGCCAATTTAGACCGATTCCCAGAACGATCACGTCGGCACACGCAAAATGAATGGACATTTTTTCCGGCGGTGCCTCCGGTTCTCTTTCCAGGGCCGGGTTGGCAGTTCTTTCGGCATACAAGAACTGCGCGTAGGGCAGCAGATAGCTGATGCCGTCATCGGCAATGACTTCGAGCGCGGCGATGTTGGGATCACTGCCGATGCAGGAATTTTTACGCGGGCTAGACGCTGAGATGGCGGGCGGTTGTTCGCTGGTGTTCGGCTGGCTTGATTTCATGGCTGCTCCTTTCGGTGGTTTCGATTGAAAGTGATCGGACGATGCGCTGGCGGAATCGTTTCATGAAACGATTGCCGCGCTGCAAAATGGTTCGGAGAAAGTCCCGTTGCGGCATGGCCTCAACCGCCGCCAGCCGCGCACTGGACCGGGTGACGTGCGAACGCAATAATTCCGAATCATCGGTAAAGACCTGGCAACGTTCGCGCCCGCGCGAGATGCTGACGTAAAATTGTTCCTGATTGATGGCGGGCAGCGAACGCGCCGAGGCGACCAGCAAAACTTCATCCACGGTCTTGCCCTGGGCGGCGTGCGACGTGACGGCGTAGCCATGCGTGAACGTGCGATAGTTTTCAGGAATCATCCGGCCATCGGCCAGCACAACGGAATCGCCCTGAATCGCCCGCACCTCGACGAGTTCGCCATTGATAAAGTGCTTGCCGGACGTGTTAGCTTGCAGCAACAGATTGTCCCCGGCGGCGATTTTTATTTTCCGCCGCTCCCCCACATCACAGGCGATGCCTGCACCCAATGGGAAAAGATTTTCCGAACCATCAGCACGTTGAACTTTCAAGATGTCGTTTTTCACGGCGACCACCTGCACCGTTTCACCTTTTTCAAAACCAAGTCCTCGACGATGAAAATGGATCGCCATGCCGGGACGGTATTGTCGCGCATCCCGTTTCTGCGCTTCCGTCCATGAGAGTGAATCAAAAACTTGAAATTCTTTTTCCTCACCGGCCAGCCGACCGGATGTTTTCAGGGCGGTGCGGATTTTTTCCGTCACCGCCTCAATTTCATTCCATGTCGGCGCGACCAGCAAGGGGGACTTGTTTTCTGCCAACGCTTTCAAATAAGATTTCGCCGCCGAGTCGTGAAGATCATGGTGGCCGTCCGCAAGGACTTCAATCACCGCACCCATGCGTTCCAATTGTGCGAACGCTTCGACAGTGCGTTTTTGCGCCGCCAGTTCCACGGCCTTGCGATACGCTGCCTTGCGTTGCCGCCGGATGGCCGTCAACTGGCCGGATTTGAAATTGGAATGCCGTTCCAATATCCGCAGTGCATCGCCACGCGCAACCGAAGCGTGCTGCCCGGTGTCGCCGGACAAAATGATGCGCGCATCGCGCGCGCAATCGAACAGCCGTTTCAAATCGTCCATCCCCACCGCCCCGGCTTCATCCAATACAATCAATTGCCGTTCGGACAGAACCGGCTTGGACAGCAGCAGGTTTTGCAGCGTCTTCGCCTCGAATCCCTCTTTGCGTAAAACATCCGTTGCCGCCGCCGTTGGCGCGCAGAGCAGTGGTTCAATCTTCGCCTCTTCACAGGCAGCGACCAACTCGCGCAAAGCCGTGGTTTTGCCACTGCCTGCCAGACCGCGCAGGCCGGTGATGCGGTCACTGGTGCGGAGGACATGGTAAATCGCCCGGCGTTGATCTTCGCCCAGCCAGTCGGCAGGTTTGTAGCCCGGATGCAACGGCGCGACGGCATCGCAGCCTGCGTTGACCGTCCGGATTAAATCCAGTTCCGTAGCCAGTATCTTTTGCGTCGAGAATCCGCGTTCGGTTTTCACCAAATCCGGCAGGTGTTTCACCGCGCCTTTCAAATCATCCAAATTCACCGCACCCAGGCGGTGCGACAATGCCACGCTCAACAATTCATGCTCCGGCACGACCGATCTGCGCTCGAAGACATGGGCGACGGCATGGTTCAAAACCTGATTTTCCAACAGCGCGATGTGCGGCAGGCGCGATGGACGAGCCGTCGCGAGGAGTGTTTGCAGCGATTGCCGTTCATCGGCTGACAACTCTGACAATTGCCGGGCGCGGACTTCGGCGGTTGAAATGCCTTTGAGCTTTTTTGCCCGGCTCTGATGAACCGCATGGGAAATTTCGTCGTTGAAAAGTTTTCGCCCCAGCCTTTGTTCCATTTCCTTCACCACCGCGTCACGCTGCTGTGCACGTTTGGAAAAGCATTTCAATACAGCATCACTGACGCCCTCGATTTCAAAACCATGTCTGGCTGGAACAATCCGGTAGCCAATTTGTTGCACCCGTTTGGCCAGTTCGTTCCGATAGACCGCCGTGCCATAACGAATCGCGTCATACATGCCGCGCGCTTCCAGCGCCTTCCAGCAACGCTCATCTTTATCAAAGGTGGCGTTGAAGACCGTGAAATGCGTGTGCAACTGCGGATCGAGCGCGCGGGAGCTGTCATGCACGAACGCTGCCGCCACAAGATTGCCCGTCGTCCGATCCTTGCGAGCGCCCTGCTTGCGCACGCGTGCGGCGGCGAAGGTTTCTAGTTCGCGAAACGCGAGTCTGGCCGCTGCCTCATGCGCTTCAACCAAACGCTGGTCGTCCAGCGTGACCGCGAGCACCGAAACGGATTTCGGCGCGGAACAGGTGAAGTCATAAAACACCCGGCGCTGGCCTTCCTTCTGGCTCCGCTGCGTCAGCCGTTTGCCATCGTCTGGATTTTGATTTTCGCAGAGCGCATGAAATTGGTCACGGGTGACGGTCTCTTTTAACCCCAACCGTTCCGCGCCCACGCCGATCCACTGGCCAGGCCGGATTTCACCGGCGGCGTAGTAATCATTCTGCGCCAGATGCTCGTCGAAGTAGCTTCCGGCATCCGCCAGATTTTTATGGGCGACGGCAGTAAACATGGAACGTGATTTTATTGGTCTTTCCAAAAAGTTTTATGCCTCGTTGGCACAATCGTTAATTCATCGTTTTGGCATTTTATCCGCAGGTGAACCGGCAAAGGTGTGCCAGACACGCAAACTGCGTTTTCAGATTTTTCTGAATGCTGGCGGTGAACATGCGGGATGACACTATCAGGGTTTTGAAGGCGTCCTGTGCGCTTCCCGCACAACTTGCGGCCATTACCCCGGCGGGCAGAAAAGTGAATCCAGTTTTTCATGGCAGCCAGTCTGCCTGAAATTTTTCCATGCAACTTGTATCTGATACACAAAATGCGCTTGGCCGAGGTTTTTTCCATTCGGCAACCAGTTTGGCCGAGAAGAAGCCCGCTTTTGTGCAATCTTTACACAAAATAAAACCTCACTTTTTGACTGTAAAACCGCGTATCTCCATTGGTTTTATTGGAGATTATCACATTCCAGCCGGCAGAGCCTGAAATTTTGTTGCAGTTTTCGCATCGGAATGATGCTGCCCGGCCCTTTGACTGGCCGGCTTTCCTGCGGGCGCTCGGAAACCGGCCAGACAAATCGCCAGCAATGCGAACCTAGACGGCCAAGCACTCAACGGACGGTTTGTAAATCCCGCGACTCCACAGCCGTTCCGTCCGCTCCGATTTTCAAACCGCCCGTTCAGTGCCCGCGCAAACTTGCGTCCGACTTCAGATTGCGGTATCTATTTCTTCAGTGAAAACGATGTCCTTCAGTGAAATGAAACGACAGGAAGCGGATAGTCGCATGGCGGCAATCCGCAGGGCTCGCCGCAGCCCGGCAGC
>Ga0302266_10001028_pt1 | contig 26672 bp, 22 predicted proteins | sample III_Bog_E1_2_FD_194559 | JGI IMG/M metagenome (GOLD analysis project Ga0302266, IMG submission 194559) | Peat permafrost microbial communities from Stordalen Mire near Abisko, Sweden - III_Bog_E1_2 | ecosystem: Environmental > Terrestrial > Soil > Wetlands > Peat | place: Sweden: Abisko... | reverse complement strand
CGCGAAGAAGGCAGCCGCAAAGAAGACCGCCAAGAAAAAGTAGTAGCGGACCATTCAACAGCAAGGCAATTCCAGCAACAGGCAACATGAGGGGGACGCATCAAGCGTCCCCCTCATTGTTTGTGCGAATGAAATAGACTTGCGTACCAGATGAAGTTTTTGGAGAGGCCTATGACAAGACGCCGCTGGATTGCCGAACAATGGGATGAAGCGACCGCAACGATATCCGGCGCGCAGGCAGAGCACATGGCGCGCGTGTTGCGGGCAACGGTGGGCATGGAAGCGGATGTGGTGGCGGGCGGGCACGTGTTCCATGCCGAGGTGGCTGCAGTGGCCGCCGAGGAGATTCGGTTCAACCTGCTTGCCGAGGTGCAGGCCGATCCGGCGCTGCCGGTGACACTGGTGATCTCGATTTATAAATTCGATCGCATGGAGTGGGCGATTGAGAAGGCTACCGAGTTGGGAGTGGCGGCGATTGCGCCGGTGATTGCGCGGCGAACGGAGAAGCACCTTGCACAGGCTGCGGCAAAGCGCGTGGAGCGATGGAGGCGGCTTGCAGTTGAGGCGGCGCAGCAGTCGCGCCGATCGGATGTGCCAAAGATCTACGATCCGGTTTCGTTGAGTGAGCGTGTCCGGGCTGCGTCCGCGGCGACGGGCGATGCAGCGCGGCCTGCACACATTGTGCTGGCGGAACAGGAGCGAACCACCACGCTGCGGCTTGCGGTGGAGGATGCTGTGGCGCAGGCGGGGCAGGAGATGCCCGCGTTGGAGCTTGCCATTGGCCCCGAAGGCGGATGGGCTGCGGAGGAGGAAGCGCTGTTTGATGCGAATGGGTGGCGCGCAGTCTCGCTGGGGCCACGGATACTGAGGGCGGAGACGGCGGCGCTTGCCGCGCTCGCGGTGGTGGCTTCGTTGCTGGAGTAAGTCCCGAAGAGACAGATTACAGATTACAGATGACAGTTAAAGACCCGAGTTTGAACAGTCAGATCGTCATCGGGCAACCGTGCTTCGGATTGCAGAACGCGGTAACGATAGAAACTACAAATGCGCGTAATGCAGAAGAAGGCCCGCAAGAGCAGCGCCGGCAAGATCGCCGATGATGGGGATCGGCGCATAGCGCCAGTTCGATCCGCCTTTGCCGGGAATAGGCAGGAGCCAGTGAACCAGGCGTGGCCCGAGATCGCGCGCGGGGTTGATGGCATAGCCGGTGGTTCCACCGAGTGAGAGGCCGATGCCCCAGACAAGACTGCCCACGAGCCACGGAGCAAGGCCGGGTGCAGGCCCGTTGGCTGCAACGCCCTTGGAGCTGATGGCTGCGGCCACGATGACCAGCACTGCAGTGCCGATCGCTTCACTGAGGATGTTGAACAGAGGGCTGCGGACGGCGGCGTTGGTGCAGAAGATGCCAAGCTTGTCGACCGGCCCCGGCGTGAGCTTCCAGTGCGGGGCATAGTGGAGAGTCACGAGCGATGCACCGGCCATGGCACCGAGTAACTGTGCCGACCACAAGCTTAGGAGCTGCGACCAATCCCCAGTGTTGACTGCAACGGCAAGCGTGATGGCTGGGTTGAGATTCGCGCCGGGACTTCCGAAGGCCTGCGCGACAAGTACGCCGCAAAGCACAGCGAGCGCCCAGCCGGTGGCGATGACCATCCAGCCTGCGTCGGCGGCGTAGGACTTGCGAAGCGTTACGCCGGCATTGACGCCGTTGCCCAGGAGACAGAGAACCAACGTACCCAGAAACTCGCCTAGCCAGACAGAGTGCATTGAGACTTCCTTTTATCTCGCGGTGCTCCGTGGGACCGGCACTGGACGCGGATGCGTGGAGTACGCGCGAAACGTGATTTGAGGAACGCAAGCATTCTGCACTATCCCCCTCACCTTCGCCAAGGGTGCTGCGCGCCCGACGACCGCTGAAGACGGAGTTGCTTACGGCTTAGGCGGCACTGCGAGATTGGCGCTGGGGATCGTCCCCTCGTATTGCGGCCAATGGGTAAGCAGCTCATTCACTACCGTGTGACCTACGGTGTAAGCAGCTTCAAGCGAGGGAAGGTAGCCGCTGTAGGCGCCGATGCGCTGGCTGGCCAGGCTGTCAGCGGCAGACATGCCCTTGGGCTGGCGGTCGAAGTTGCTGACGGTGCGCAGAACCATGACGCGGTTCAGGTCCACACGTTGGGCAGTCGCCAGGAACTGGAGCGACTGAAGGGTGCCGGTGTCTTCCATGGCGGTGGTTGCGAAGACGCCCTTACCCCCGGTGAAGTAGGGAACCCACTGCGCGGCCCACGCGTCGAGAATCTTGCCGTGCCAGTAAGTGGACGAGGAGATTTCGTCGCCCATGGTGACGAAGGGCGGACGCTGTGCGGCATAGCCGTCGAAGTGTGTGCGGACTTCCTTGAGATGATCGGAGTCGGCGAGGGGTACGGCACGCGTTAGATTGAAGGCCCATTCCGTAAGGCCTGGATTCAGTTCGTAAACCTGACCCTCGAGTGGCGCGGCCGGCTCCTCGTAGGGCTTGGCTTTACGCAGAGGCAGGTAGCCGGTGGTCCAGTCGGATGGAATTTCGCGTGGATCGATTTCATAGCCGAGGTCGCCATCGACAACCCAGCGCGCCCATGCAGCGGAGCCGAGGGAGATGCGGTCGGGCGTGCCTCCCGCAATGCCGGCGATGAGCCAGTAGGCGTGCGTGAAATCGAATCGCGGATCGAGACCGAGCGCCATGATGGTGGATGCGGCATGGGCTGTGCCCTGTCCGGTGAGTACAGCCATCTCGCCGCTCGCGTTCATGCGCGCTGCGTGATAGGCGGCGGGGAGAGGATAGACCTGGTCGAGATGATCGCGCTCGACCCAGTATTGAAGCTCGCCGGGCTTGTCGCCTGTGTCCTCTCCGACTTCAAACATGGCAACGACGACGACTTTTACGGGAATGGGGTGCGGTTCGGCGATCGAGAGGGCGGGGCAGACGAGGAGGCCGAAGAAGGCGAGAGGAATGCGCGCGCGGGTGTTCATTACTTGAGATAGTACCCGAGAAAGTGAAGGATAGTGCATGGGCGAGAGTGAGTACAGGGCAATCGCATGAATCCCTTCTGTTGACTAGACTGGTTTCAATTTCAATCGCGCCGGAGGAGCAAGGGTTGTTAGCCCCGCGCTTCAGCGTGGGGAGGGCGTCCAACAACAACTCGTCAGCCCCGTAGGGGCGGTGCGAACGGCGAAATGGCCATCAGGACATCGTTCATGCGATTGCCCTGGAGTGAGTATCAGTTGGATACTTTTGTGAGAAGCGGCGGATCAACGGGTATGCGGGTATACTGGCGCGTGGAACGCTTGAAGATCGTATTCGTGTGTATATTGGCTTCGGTGCTTTACGGCATCGTCCATGACCAATTCACAGCGCGAATTTGCATCGAGTACTTTACCGTGTTTCATCCCCCGGTTTTCGCAACCCAGTCTCCGACGTTGTTGGGGATCGGGTGGGGCATCATCGCCACTTGGTGGGCAGGCGCGATTATCGGCGTCCTGCTTAGTACAGCCGCGCGCTCTGGGACTGGAAATAAGCTCACGGCCCGGCAATTGATTCCTTTTGTCGCTCGACTAATGATCTTTATGGGCCTTTGCGCTGTTTCGTTCGGGACTATCGGATACTTCTGGGGTTCCTTGCCAGCGGACTTCTCCGGCGTTTTACCCCGGCAAATGGAAAGAAGATTTCTTGCGGACTGGTGGGCGCATAATGCTTCCTACGCGAGTGGATTCGCTGGCGGTTTGGGCCTATGTATCATTGTGTGGATCAAGCGCCACCGCACCCCATTGCCTAAGCTCATAGCTAATTAGTCTGTACCATTGGGAAAGAAGCGAGGTCACGTACATGCAAGTGAAAAGGAAAATACTCATTCTAGCGTACATGGCGTTTACGGTTGCCACACTGGCGCAGCAGGCAGCGCCGAAAAAGGTAATCGGCTTTATGACGGACTTCGACGTGAAGGACGACGCGGTGGGAATTTGCAAGGCGGTGATGGACGGAGTTGCGCCTGGTGTTCGCATCATCGACATTACACATCAGTCTGAGCCTTACAACATTGCCATGGGCGCGCGGTTTCTTGCGGGGTCGGCGCCGTACTTTCCCAAGGACGCCGTGTTCGTAGTGGTCATCGATCCGGGCGTGGGTTCGAAGCGGAAGGCGATCATTGCCAGGTCGCGCGTGGGGCAGTTCTTTGTGCTGCCGGATAATGGGTTGCTGACGCTGGTGCAGGATCGCGATGGAATTGTGGAGGCGCACGAGATTACGAACCCGGCATGGATGATTGGGTCTGGGATCTCTTCAACATTTCATGGCCGCGATATTTTTTCTCCAGCGGGTGCGCACCTGGCGCGGGGCGACGATTGGACGGCCGCGGGACCGGCACTGGATGTGACGAAGCTGGTGCGGCTTGATTTAAAGACCGCCTCGTTGGACGCAATGGGTCTGCATGGCGAAGTGATTGGCACGGACGGGCCGTACGGGAATCTTGTGTTGAATGTGCCGCGGGAGATTTTCATGCAGCTGGGGTACAAGATTGGCGACCAGGTTCCGATTACGCTGGGGGACAAGCAATACATTTTTCCGTTTGTGAAGACGTTCAGCGATGTCCCGGTGGGCAAGGAACTGTTCTATATCGACTCACGCGGGCGGCTGTCGCTGGGGATTAATCAGAGGGACTTTGCACAAACCTACAAAGTGGGTGAAGGCGCGCAATTGTTGATACCTAAGAAATAACTGAGCGGAGTTAGCGGGGTTAGTCGCGCTGCGCGCGTGGTAGCGGAGTTAGGAAGCGAAACCGCTGGAGGGATAAAAGCGATGAGAAATGTCTGGCGCATTTGTTTGTTGTGCGGCGCAGTTGTTGGCTTGAGTTTGATCGTCCAGGCGCAGAAGCCTGCAACCCATCACTGGTCCATCGTGGTGCATGGCGGCGCGGGGGTAATTGAACGGCCTGCGCTGGGACCCAAGGGCGACGCGTCGTATCGGGCATCGTTGGAGACGGCAACGGAAGCGGGCGCGAAGGTGCTGGATAACGGCGGGTCAGCGGTTGACGCGGTGGAAGCAGTCTTGAACATTCTTGAGGATGACCCGCTGTTTAATGCGGGACGCGGAGCGGTGTTTACAGCAGAGGGCAAGAACGAGCTGGATTCGTCGATCATGGATGGGTCAAATTTGAAGGCGGGTGCGGTGGCCGGCGTTACGCACACGCGGCATCCAATCAGCCTGGCGCGGGCAGTGATGGAGAAGTCGCCGTATGTAATGATGGCGGGCCCTGGCACGGATGCATTTGGTGCGAAGGTGGGGTTGGAGCAGGTGGACCCGAGTTTCTTTTTCACAGAAGCGCGATGGCAGAGCCTCGTGAAGCAACTGCAGAAGGATGGTAAGCCTGTGCCGCCGCGGCCTGCAGGCGCGCCACCTCCGGGTGCCGCCGTGCCGGTGGCGTTCTATGACGAGGGCGCCGATTCGCATAGCCACGGGACTACGGGCGTGGTGGCTCTGGACCGCGCAGGCAATATTGCCGCGGGGACTTCTACGGGCGGATTGCAGGGCAAGATGCCGGGGCGCGTGGGCGACTCGCCGATCATTGGCGCTGGGACGTACGCGTCGAATCAATCCTGTGCGGTTTCTGCAACGGGGACCGGCGAGTACTTTATCCGGCTCGGCGTAGCGCGCGAGATCTGCAACCTTGTTGCGTTTAAAGGCATGGCGCTGCAGCAGGCTGCGGATGAGGTGATCCATAAAGAGCTGGAGGCGCTGCATGGCGATGGAGGCGTGATCGCGATTACACCCGATGGGCAAACCGCATTCAGCTTTAATACGCCGGGGATGTTCCGCGCGCGGATTGCGGAAGGCGGCAAACTCGAAGTGCACATATATAAGGATGAGCAGTAGAAATATCGCCGTTCCTTGATGGCGGTATGTCGGTGCGATTTCGCGAATCTTAAGAGCCCTCCTGATTCTCAGGAGGACTCTTCTGCCTGAGCCGAGATGTTCTGACAATGGAGTGACAAACCAGAGACACCTTCCATGCTTAGAGAAGCCTACTCTTGGTGCTGGCTCGCGTCCGACTCCTGCCGAGGGGCGCTTCTTCCTTCCCCTGGATGAGGAGTTGCAAACCTCAAGGAGAAAATAACATGCGCTTCAGCAAATCCTCCCCCGAACGCATATTCAGTGCATCAACGCTCTTGAAAAAAAGCACGATCAGGTGGCGCAGCGCTTTGACCGTCGCGGCTCTATTGGCCGGCGCCACTGGAATCGGTCTTGCGCAACCCCATGATGACGACGGGGCATTTCTGCCCAGCCCAGTGGTCGTGGCTTCAACAGTTCCCGCGAATGGAGATGGCAATCCTTACGGCGTTGCGTTTGTGCCTGAAGATTTCGAGACCGGCACTGGCCCCTTGAAGCATGGAAACATTCTGGTTTCGAATTTCAACAATAGTCAGAACATACAAGGCGCCGGGACGACGATCGTCAACATTTCTCCAAGTGGAGCGCAGAGTCTGTTTTTCCAGGGGAGCGCGGGGCTGGGGCTGTCCACCGCACTGGGAACACTGCAAAAGGGATTTGTCGTTGTGGGCAATGTTCCGGTGATACCCGGCGGCACAACCGGCGCGGAAGCAGGATCGTTGCTGGTGATCAATAACAAAGGGAAGCTGATCCAGACGATTACCAGTCCGTGGATACAGGCGCCTTGGGACATGACGCTTGTGGATGGCGGCGACTGGGCGATTGCATTTGTCAGCAATGGGCTCAATGGGACAGTGAGCCGTCTGAATTTTCAGGTCAGCAATAGCGGCCTGAAACTGGTAGGCGCTGCGACCATTGCCTCGGGATATGTGAACCGTACGGATCCGGTGACTTTCCTTGTTGCACCGACGGGTCTTGTTTACGACGCCTCGCGCGACAGGCTCTATGTGGCCTCAACAGGAGACAACGCTGTGTTTGCGATTCATGAGGCGGCCGCGCGGACGAAGAGTGCCGGAATGGGGTCCGTTGTATACGAGGACAATGTTCATCTTCATGGCCCACTGGGATTGGCCGAGGCGACGAATGGTCATTTGCTGGTTACCAATAACGATGGAATCAATCCAGATCCCAATCAGCCCAGCGAGATTGTCGAATTCACAAAAGAAGGCGAGTTCGTGAAAGAGATCTCAGTCGATCCGGCCCAGGGAGGATCGTTTGGTTTAGCGGTAAGCCGAACTCACGGGCAGGCGATTTTTGCCGCAGTGGACGATAACACAAACACGTTGCTTATCTGGACTCTGCCGGCAGAATAGCGCTGAACGGGCGGCTCCCTCTGTGTGCGGATGGAGCCGCCCGGCACGCTAAGCCTGCAACTGCCATTTCGTCCGCGTGTAGGCGATCTGGAAGCCCTTGCGCTCGGCGTTGCGCTGCGAGTCGGAACCGGGCCACGCGACCATCATGGCGAGGTCGCAGCCGATCTCAAACGCGTATCGCATACGCGCTTCAAGCAAAGCTGACTGCATGCCGCGGCGGCGCATTTCAGGAACGGTAGACGAGCCGCCGAGCAGTGCAACTCCATCATGGATGCACAGGACACCGGCTGCGCCAGGATAGCCATCGGCTTCAGCCAGGAAGCAGACGGTCCCCTCCCGGGCAGCGGTGACTGCGCCGAAGGCTTCCATGAAATCCATCAATTCGGGATGATCGTGTGACCAGCCTTTGGCGCTGATGCGGCTCCAAAGCTCGGCTTCATCCGCGCCGGTGATGCGGACGGAGACGGCGCTGCCAGCCAGGGGCGCGGTCCGTGCAGGCGGTTCGACGGCGCGATAGAGCACGTTGCTCAATTCAATCGGCGCATAGTCGCGCCTGCACAAAAGCTGCAGGGCGTCGACACCCGCGAAGGGGCTGACCTCATGCTGAACGGGCGCGTTATGTTCGCGAAAAAAGCCTTCGATGGTGTCGAGAGTAGACTCGGTGAGCTCTTCAAAGATGCCCAGGCCGAAGGTTTGTGTGCAGGGAGAATCGACGCCATCGAAGACAGCAACTGCGCCCCCGCACTCAATCCACGCCGCGCCGCTATCGGGGAATTGGCGGATGCGTGTCTCTGCGTATTGAGAGCAGGCAAAGCCTTCCGCGCGCTCGAGACGTCTTGAAAGGGTCAGGTCAGAAAAGGGCATTGGGATGAGTGTATGACAGTTTTGAGCATTCTGGCCCGGACAAGTCAAAAGGCCATCCCGCGCGGGATGGCCTTCTGGCTTGAATCAGAAACAAGTTGAGGTTACTGCTGAACGGGCACGCCGACGGCCTCGGCTCCCGAATTGCGCGCCTGCGCCTTTTCGGTCTGCACCTTGTGGGCGTTGTCTTCCAGCGCTTGCGCCTCGGGGATGAATGTCAGGGCTTTGGCAATCATCGGATCCCAGTCGGCGAGTGTGCGCAACCCCTGCAACTGACCGAACTGGATGGTGACGATCTTCTCCTTGATACGCGCCTTCACCCAATCCTTCACGCCATTCAGATCGTTGTCGCTGTAGTCGACGGTCTGGCTGGTGAGGTATTTCTTGAACTCGCCCATCACGGCGTCGTCCACCTGAAAGTTGTTGTCGACGGGGTGCGAGGAGACGTAGACGGGCGCGAAATGGAAGAAGACATCCTTCTCCAACAGCGTGTCCTGGAAGTGGTTGCTCTTGGGCGTCTCAATCTTCTCGTCGGGCGTGATGCCGCCGCCGCCATAGACGGTGCGGCCGGAGTCGGTGAGCTTGACTTCCAGGTTGGTGGAGTTGGCTGCGAGCGCGCCGGCGTGGTTGTAGTAGTAGTCGTAGAGCGAAACGCCAGTGTAGTTGCGCTGAATCAGGCGGCCGGAGGGCGTGTAGTAATGATAGGTGGTGAGGGCCAGGCCGGTGTTCTCGCTGAGGTTGTAAACCGTCTGCACAAGGCCTTTGCCGAAGGTGGTTTCGCCAACAATCAGGGCGCGGTCATGGTCCTGCAATGCGCCGGAAACGATCTCCGCTGCTGAAGCCGTATTGCGGTTGACGAGCACCACGATGGGGAAAGTCTTGCTGTCGTTGCCGCGCGTAGCTGTATAAACCTGGTCAGGATAGGCGCGGCCGCGTTGCGAGACGATGGTCTGTCCCTTGGCCAGCAGGTGGTCGCAAACATCCACTGCCTGGCTGAGCAAACCGCCGGGGTTATTGCGCAGGTCGAGAACCAGGCCCTTGAGATTCTGGAAGCCGTCGACGGCCTCAATCACTTCCTGGGCAGTGGTCTCCTGGAACATGACGAGATGAACGTAGCCGACGCCGGGACGAATCTCATAGGCGAGGTCGACGGATGGATTTGGAATTTCGTCGCGCACCAGGTCAAAGGAGAGCGGCTTCGACTGGCCTTCGCGGATGGTGGTGAGTTGGACGTGTGTGCCCTTGGGTCCCTTGAGGCCCTTGGCTACCTGGTCGGATGTCCAGCCGTCCGTGCTTTTTCCGTCGACGGAGGCAATGATGTCGCCCGGGTGAATGCCGGCGCGGAAGGAAGGGGTGTTTTCGCGGGGCGCAATCACGTACACCTTATTATTCTGTTGCTGAATGACCATGCCGACGCCGTAGTAGCGGCCGTGCTGCTCCTCACGCATTTTGGCGTAGGCCTTGGGGTCATAGAAATTGGAGTGGGGGTCGAGGCCGCGCAACATGCCGGGAATGGCGCCGTCATAAATAGCGGCGTCGGCCTTGTCGCCGTCAATGGGCTCGGCGTAGTTCTGCTCCACCACGGAATAGACATTGGCGAAGGACTTGAGGTTGTCGCGGAGCTGGCTTTCGTCGGCGGACGACTGCGCCCCCACCTTGCGCTGCAGAACGCTGCCCACGGTGGCGCAGACGGCAAAGAAGAGGACGACGGTAAAGAGTGCGCGGCGTGCGCGGGGAGTCATAGGCTGGGAGATCCTCCGGACAGCAACTGCGGCAGACGGTGCAAACTGCGATCTCCCAGGGTATTCGAGGATCAATCCGGCGAGTGGAAACGGACTGAATCCCCAGGAAAAATTTAACCTTGCCTATGAACCGCTTCCGGTTCGGGCAAGGTTCGTAAACCTGGGAAACCGCTCCATCGTCCCGAGCAGAGCGGTCTTAGCGAAAAGTATATCACTGGGGTGTTTGACGGGGGACGGGGCGGTTCGGGTAGCCGAGGGGGCGGGAGGCCATGTCCCGCTCAGGTTGCAGCCATCGTCGCCAACTGACAACTTTCTCGGCGCAGGATCACGCATATATATCAAGGAGTTAATAACTCAGATCTCAACTTCGAAACGAAGAATGAATTACTAACGTCCACACGGTTTTCGTAACTACGTGACCGAGCCAGCGACTGCTACAGTATGCCGTAACTTCTTCATCATCAATCAGTGAGGTTATTTCATGCGCGCCGTTGAAAGTTTCCTGGCGTCATCCCTAAAGCTGATCCTCTTCGCTCTTCCCGTTCTCGTCCTGCTTTCGACCACTCTCTGCCACGCTGAGAGCTGCGAGCCCGGCGGGTCTTTCCCAGTGGAAACCGTCACCTCCATCACTCCCAGCACCATGTATGCGGGTCAAACTTATAACGTCGTCATCATGGGAAGCTTCCCCTACGACATCCCCACATATCCCGGTTGCAATTTGAATATTGACTATGTCGATCAAGACTTGAACGGCGATGAATACCAAGACGTGAGCATCTTGAAGGAGCCAGACAGCATCTCCTACAGCCAGGGAACCTTCAGCGCAACGGAGATTACCCTCACCATCACCATTGGCCCGGACGCCCCGCCGGGAACAGCCTACCTCTCGTTAGGAAGTGATGGTGGCGCAGGTACCTACGTGGCATTCCAGATTGCCTGCCCCACCCCGACCATTACCTCAATTTCACCCAACGTCTGGTTTGCGGGACAATCGTACCCCATCACCATCACGGGAACAGGCTTCATCACGCAGGCTTCTTCCGACAATTCAGGCTGCCCTGTCAGCACGGTAAGCGTGTCCACGAATGACAGTTTTCTCTTGAATGTACCCGACCCCGATGATACGAATGTCGTCAGCGCTACCCAGATCACAGCAACGGTGTCGCCCAATGGCCGTCCCCATTTGCCCAGCCGCTCCGCTGCCTTCTACGGCGCTGCTGCAGCAACGGTAGCGGTGACTAACGTCCCTCCGCCTGCTTCTCCCGGAACCTCTGCCCCGCCAGTGGGCAGCGCGACCGCCCCGGCGGATGTGGTCGGGACGACTGCCATTCAATGGACGAGTGATCCGAATGGTAGCAGCCCCATCATCAGCGGCACCACCCAGCAAGCGGTTGTTGGCCAGCAGATCGTTCTAACCGGCCTTCCGACGGAGGCGAATATCAGCGGACTACCCATCTCCCTGACCATCTCTCCGTCCACGTGGACAATTGGGGGAGACGAAGGTACGAATATTGGCGACTATAACACCCCAGAAGCTCCGGGGAGCGTAACTCCAACGACCCTGACGGGGCCTCTCCTGACGACGTATTGGGTCTACCCGGGAACCTATCCGGTGACTTACGAAGGCTGTATTGATAGCCAGACCGCCACCCCCGCGCTTTACGATTGCACCACGGCCACAGCAACTTTCACGGTGACCGGGCCAAACGGACCAAATGCAACTGGAACAATGACTTTCACTCCTCTCTCAACTTCTGTCAGCATTGCCAACCTCACCACTTGCGTCGACGATAACGGGGCAACGTGGCCAGGAGGTCCATGGATGGCTTATGCTACAGGAGAAACTGGTCCAGCATGCCCGGGCGAAGCGAATTATCCCGTGGTCGGCATAAGTTTCAACACTCCAACGGGATACACGAATGTCTCTGACGGCAATTTCTTACTCGTGCAGCTCATAAACAACGACGTTACAACGGGAGAGTCGGTCGGCACACCCGTCGCCGGGCTGGATGGAGATTACCCGTATGGATTCCCTCCCACCTCTGACAGTCCCAAGATCCACTTACAACCCACCGCCACCTCTGTGACACGGACATTCTCCGCAAATATGTTCCTGATGTGGCAATGGCAATCCAGCACGACAAATTCGATTCCAGTTCCACTTGGATACCAGACCTGGGGATTCTCTGGCACGGCCACTTGCAGCTCGTCTTGCGGTGCAGCAGAAAGTTGGACTGCAACGAACACCGCAGGAACGACACCTGGCCCAGTGGGCGGATTTGTGCCAAGCTCCCCGACACAAACACTTAAAGTGGGAAATAATACGCTGGTGGACGGTTACCCCACATGGACCGGACCCTCGCAGTGAGTCGATGCTCAACGAGATTTCAACAGATCGCACAGGACCACAGGGCTTACTGCTTCGACGGCGTACTAGCTTCGACATCGCCTTCGAGATAGGCCCAAACAAAGCATGAGTGCCTATCCGCTCATGGGAGGGTTTATGAAAATCATTTGCACGCTTCTTTTGCTCGTCGGCGCATCCATCGCTGCTTCTGGCCAATCTGAGCTCTCTAAACAGATTGTGGCTGCTGACCCGCCATTCGCGCTCACCATCAGCTACAACCAGCAAAACCCTTCCATGGAAAAGACTGCCGATCAGGTCGTCAAGAATGGTCAATGGGTTTCTTTCCGGATCCGGAAGACAAACATCTCCAATTACGAGATCGCCAAGACATCTCATGTGGGTGGGTCTTATGGCTATGACTTTGAAGTGCGCGACGGCAGCGGCAATCTGGTTGGTCCTAAAAAGCCGAACGAAGTGAAACTGAAAGGTGACGATAGAGGAGCGGCAGCATCGGGTACCAAAGACGCGGTGCTGCAACCCGGAGAAAGCAAGATTGACTTCGTTCCTTTGGGCAGATGGTTCAATATGAGCGCGCCCGGAACGTATACGATTCAAGCAATGGCACACACTACGGACGATCCCAATTCCGACGTGGTCAAATCTAACATCCTCACGATCACCGTGTTGCCTGCGGATGGCCCGCACCCGACGCAGTAGCAGGGATTATGAAACAACCCAAACAGCCGAGAAAGATTGAGGGAGAAATGAAGCACCTTTGCGCGCTACTGATAGTTTGTGGGATTGCTGCTGCTTCCTCTGCGGGATTTGGACAGCCCGGGGAGGCACCGTTCACGCTTACCATCAGCACAGACAAGCCAACGGTGGTAGCAGGTTCGCACGTTTTCATCAAGATTACGCAGACAAACACCTCCGACCGCTCCATTGGCTGTGCCGCTGGTGATTCGAACGGATTTCAAATAGCATTTCGCCACGAAGTCCTAGACGAGGATGGAAAATCGGTGAAGATTCCGGGCGAACACCATGAATTTAGGGACTTCAGCTGGAGGGGACCGTGCAACCTTGCCCCCGGCGAGAGCACGAGCCGCGACAGCCAAATCACAGCGCTATACGATCTCACCAAGCCCGGCAAGTACACGGTCCAGGTATCGAGTCAGGCCAGCAGCGATGAGAAAGACGGCGAGGTCAAGTCCAACACCATCACCATCACCGTGTTGCCGGCTGATGGCCCGCCACCGACGCAGTAGCATGGGGACCGACCTCAATGAAGAACGTCTGCAAGATTCCTCTTCTTTTCGGCGCCTTCGTCGCGGCTTTCAGCCAACCCACCCTTGTCGCGGGCCAATCTGCAGTCTCTCAACAGGCCGAAGGCGTTAAACCGCCGTTCACGCTCACAATCAGTTACAACCAACAAAACCCGAACATAGAGAACGCAGGAGCCCAGATTGTTGAGAGTGGCCGATGGGTGGCGTTTCGGGTTCGGAAGACAAACATCACAGACCACGAGATTATCAAGCTGTCAGATGCGCCCGGGGCTTCGGGCTATATGTATGACGTGCGTGACGGTGGCGGCAACCCCGTGGAGTTCAAAAAGCACAAAGATTTGATCGATGGAAAGATGATGACCAGCGGCGGAGAGAATCGGATAGCAGGCACAAATGATATGGTGCTGCAGCCCGGGGAAAGCAAGATAAATTTCGAGCCTTTGAGCAGTCATTACGAAATGGATAAACCGGGTACTTACACCATTCAGGTATCCGAGCACATTTCGAATGACCCCGCGTCCGAAGTGGTGAAATCGAACATCCTCACGATCACCGTCGTGGCACCGGAGCCCCCAGCCGGCGAAGCAAAATAACGCGTCGTGCCGCCAAAATCCTCGCCGCTGGATGCGGCGGGCGCCCCCGGTCCGTCGTCCGGCGGGTGGCGCACCTTAAGCTTCTAAAACCCTGACCATCCCCACAACGGCGGGACCCCATCCTTCGCGGCATCTTGCGAAGGGTGGGCGGGCATGACCCTGGACATCGCGGCAGTTGACCCTAGTCCTCGCAGTCGGGGGCCGGGGCGTTGGCATGCATCGCCGGCTTGCTCCTTTCTCGTCGGAAGAATCCATTCCCGAGCGCAGACGCACAGCAAACAAATCCGAAATAAATCACACAATATCAATGATTTACGAGCGTAACTCGGGTCGAATCAGCGCGTTTTCCAAAGAAACGGCTAACTCTCTGCAACCCTGTCCCTCGTTTCATTAAACTCTCTACAACCGAAACATCTCAAAAAGGCTGCCCGCAAGGTACGTGTCTCGACGAGTCGCAACCACAGGTTCAACCCTTTCGTGTGTTTTGTAACCACTTGAGCAGCCATTTCAGCTAGGGTGCGCAACCCTATTTGCAGCCATGAGCACCGCTACCTTTTCGTCCGGGGCGTCTTCCCCAGCGCTTCCGCAAATCTCCCGCCCGATCCCCGGTACCCGGCAATCGCCCACCTAAATAGACCCTCCGGCTGTCCCCTCTGCTGCCCAGCCATTTACAATGACGTCTATGCCTCAGGTAGGAAAATTCTTGCTGCCTGGCGTGCCCAATCTTATGACTCTGAAACCAATTCGCATTCCCGCGGCCATCGTGTTCGGCTCGATGCTGCTTGCAAGTTACTCTTTCGCTCAAAACCGGCCAGTGGCTCCGGAGAGTCCCTACGGCGGGCAGACGGTGGAGGAGATTGTTGCGCGCGTCAACGACCAGATCATCACGCGCTCCGATTACGACCGTGCAATGAAAGAGATGGACGACGAAGCGCGGCAGCACGGGGCGACGATGCAACAGATCTCGGAGGCGCACAAGGACCTGCTGCGCGGCCTGATCGACCAGCAGCTTTGGCTCTCAAAGGGCAAGGAACTGGGGATCAACGGCGAGACCGAACTGATCCAGAAGCTGAACGAATACCGCAAGCAATACAACCTGGACACGATAGAAGACCTGGAAAAGGCCGCCAAGGAACAGGGCGTCTCGTTTGAGGATTTCAAGGCGAACATCCGCAACCAGATCATTACCCAGCAGGTGATGCGCGACGAGGTAGGCCGCAAGATTCAGATCACGCCGGGCGAGACCCAGCGCTATTTTGAAGAGCACAAGAAGGATTACCTGCAGCCGGAAAGCGAACGGCTGAGTGAGATTCTTGTCGCGACCACCCCCTCGGACGACGAGGCAAAGCAGGCCGCCGCCAAGGCGAAAGCCGCTGACATTGAAGCGAAACTGCACCAGGGTGGGGACTTTGCCCAGTTGGCGAAGTCGTTCAGCGACGGTTCGACGGCGTCCGAGGGCGGGGACCTGGGCCAGTTCAAGCGGGGGACGCTGGCGCCGGTGCTTGAGAATCAAACCTTCGCATTGAAGACGGGACAGTACACCGACCCGATCCTGACTAAACAGGGCCTGGTGATTTTCAAGGTCACGCAACACGTTGCGGGCGGCGTTCCGGAGTACAAGGACGTAGAGCAGGACGTGGAGCAGGCCTTCTACGAGACCCGGATGATGCCGGCGATTCGCGGATATCTGACAACGATGCGCGAGGAAGCGGCGATTGATATCAAGCCGGGCTATACAGATACGGGCGCAAGCACGAAGGAAACAAAGCTGACTTACAGTGCCTATACGCCGCCGGTGGCCAAGAAAAAGAAGAAGGTGGAGCGGACGCGCTTCCGCGAAACAACGCGGACCTACCGGCAGAAGTCGGCGCAGGCCGCTGCACCTGCCGCCTCCGCAACTCCTGCGACGAAAAAGAATGTGGCTTTGACGACGCAGAAGGCGGGCAAGAAAGAGAAGATTCGCTTCGGCCAGGCGCCTTCGAAGACGCTTCCCGCCGCAGCCGGTACCAAAGTGGAGGATGCTGGGGGTGGCGATCAGACTGCCAGCGCCGACACGCCGGCAAATCCGCTTGAGGCGAAGGAAAAGCCTACGGAGAAGACCCGCTTCAGCGCGCGCGCGAAAACCGTAAAACAATCTAAGTCCGCGCCAGGAACCAAAGCGGCGGACCCATTGGCGCCTGCCCCTGCCGATTCGGCTGAAGTTGCGGACCGGCAGACACAGTCTGCGCCACTTGGGCTGGCTGGCGATACATCGAAAAAGAAGAAGAAGAAAGACAACGCGACTGCGGGTGACAAGACGCGGTTCACTGACAAAAAGAAGACGCCGGCACCGCCGGTGGATATGACTCCCGCGCCGACCGTCCCCGGAGCGCCTGCTCCCGCGCCCCCGGCTTCCCCCGCGCCCGCGACCCAACCGCAACAGTAACGCAGGCTGATGTTCCAGAGCGCCGGACCTGGGGATGAAACCCAGGTCCGGCGCTCGTTTTGTGGCCAATTCGGATGCTGCAACGGGATGGCGGGGACGGGTTTCCATTGGCGGAAAAAGATGTCTCGCTATAATAAGGAGAGCGCGATTCGGCGCCCAATCGGGTGAACCCCAGCCCGTTGAGTTTCTTATCCCAATACCTGACGATTGCGGCGCGGTCAGGAAACTAAAACTCCGGGTGATATCCCGCATATCGTTCCAGACCCATCCAAGGCGACTAGAGATATGACAAGAGCCCACAAACATCCTCTTGAGAGGGTACTCGAGAGCCGCATCGCCATCATTGATGGAGCGATGGGCACCACGATCCGCACCTACGGAATGACGGAAGCGGATATCCGCGGGGAACGGTTCAAGAACTCGAAGAAGGATCTGAAGAATAACGGCGATCTGTTCTCACTGACGCAGCCGCAGATGATTTGCGATATTCATCGCCGGTTTCTTGAGGCGGGCGCGGACATTATCGAGACCAACACGTTTGGTGCGACGAGCATTACGCAGAGCGAGTTCTTTGTGGATGATCCGCGCGAACATGGCGGGCGGAAAGATCCGGAATTTTACCAGAAGATTATCGACGACAGGTTTCTTGGCGATCTTGCATGGGAGATCAATGAGCAGTCTGCTCGGCAATGCCGGGAGTGGGCAGACCGCGTGGCGAACGCGACGGGGAGGCAGCGGTTTGTTGCGGGTGCAATTGGGCCGCTGACGGTTTCGCTATCGAACTCGCCGGATGCCGATGATGCGGGATTTCGCGTGGTGACATTCGACCAGGTAAAGACGGCTTACGCGCAGGAAGTGCGGGCACTGATTGCAGGCGGCGTGGATCTGCTGCTGGTGGAAACGATTTTCGATTCACTCAACGCGAAGGCGGCGCTGGTGGCGATCCGCGAGGTGTTTGATGAAGACGGTCTTGCAGCGAGCGGCAAGGAATTGCCGGTGATGATTTCAGCAGCGGTGGGACGCGGTGGCGAGACGATGATTTCGGCGCAGACGGTTGAGGCATTCTGGAACGCGGTGAAGCACGCGAAGCCGCTGTCGATCGGGCTGAACTGCTCTCTCGGGCCAGACCTGATGTATCCATTTTTGAGTGAGCTTTCAGAGAAGGCGGACGTGGCGATTTCCTGCTATCCGAATGCGGGCCTGCCAAACCCATTGTCGGAGACGGGCTTCGACCTGGGTCCAGCGGATATGGCGCGTTACCTGGGCGAGTTTGCACGGGGCGGTCTGATCAATATTGCTGGAGGGTGTTGCGGCAATACACCAGAGCACATTGCGGCCATTGCGAAAGCGCTTGAGGGTAAGGCTCCGCGCAGGCTCGGGCTCAGCGAGGCAGCAGCGTGAGCACAGATGCAAGCGTGATACAGGAAATTAAGCCGCTCCGGTTGTCGGGCTCGCAGCCATTTACGCAACAGTCAGGCGTGTACATCATGATTGGCGAGCGGACCAATGTGGCCGGATCGCCGAAGTTTGCAAAGCTGGTGAAGGAGGGCAAGTTTGAGGAAGCGGTCAGCGTTGCCCGTCAGCAGGTAGAGAACGGCGCGAACGTAATCGACATCTGCATGGATGAGGGGATGATCGACGGCGTGGCGGCAATGTCGCGCTTTCTGCAGTTGCTGGCCAGCGAGCCGGAGGTTGCCAAGGTCCCCTTCATGGTGGACTCGTCGAAGTGGGAAGTAATTGAGGCGGGGCTGAAGTGCCTACAGGGCAAGGGGATTGTGAATTCCATCTCGCTGAAGGAAGGCGAGGAGAAGTTCAGAAAGAACGCGGCAACGGTGCTGAAGTATGGCGCGGCCGTGGTGGTGATGGCCTTTGACGAACAGGGCCAGGCAGCCAGCTACGAAGAGAAGATTCGCATCTGCGATCGGGCTTATCGCATCCTGGTGGACGAAGTTGGGTTTCCGCCGGAAGACATTATTTTCGATCCGAATATCCTGACAGTGGCCACTGGAATGGAGGAGCACAACAACTACGCGGTTGACTTCATCCGTGCGACGCGATGGATCAAGGCCAACCTGCCGCATGCGAAGGTAAGCGGCGGCGTCTCGAATATTTCATTCAGCTTCCGCGGCAACAATAAAGTGCGCGAGGCTATGCATTCGGCATTTCTTTATCACGCGATTGCCGCCGGCATGGACATGGGCATTGTGAACGCGGGCATGCTTGAAGTTTACGAAGAGATTGAGCCGGAGCTTAAGGAACTGGTAGAAGACGTACTGCTGAACCGGCGCGCTGATTCGACCGAGCGCCTGGTGGATTTTGGTGAAGCGCTGAAGAGCGCCGGCGGCGTGGTTGTGAGCGAGAAGAAGGCCGAGGAATGGCGCAACGGCACGGTGGAGGAACGGCTTTCGCACGCACTGGTAAAGGGGATTGACGCATTCATTGAGATCGACGCCGAAGAAGCGCGCGTGAAGCTGGGTCGTCCTCTGCTGGTGATTGAAGGCCCGCTGATGGCTGGGATGAGCGTGGTGGGCGACCTGTTTGGAGCGGGCAAGATGTTTCTGCCGCAGGTGGTGAAGTCGGCCCGCGTGATGAAGAAAGCGGTTGCGCACCTTACGCCGTTTATGGAAGCGGAGAAGCTCGCAATGGTCGCGGCGGGACAGGCGGTGAAAGCGCAAGGAAAGATTGTGCTGGCAACCGTGAAGGGCGATGTGCACGACATCGGCAAGAACATTGTGGGCGTGGTGCTGGCCTGTAATAACTACGAGGTTATCGACCTGGGTGTGATGGTCTCGTCGGAGAAGATTCTTGAACGCGCGAAGGCGGAGAACGCGGATCTGATTGGGCTGAGCGGGTTGATTACGCCGTCACTCGATGAGATGGTGCACGTTGCACGCGAGATGGAACGGCAGGGATTCAAGTTGCCGCTGCTGATTGGCGGAGCGACCACGAGCCGTGCTCATACGGCGGTGAAGATTGCGCCCCACTACAGCGAGCCAGTTGTGCATGTGCTGGATGCGAGTCGAGCGGTGCCTGTGACTACGAGCCTGCTGAGCGACGATGGCAAGGCGGAGTTCGTTGCGCTGCATCGGGCCGATTATGAGAAGCTCCGCAAGGCACATGCTGCGCCGCGACAGAAGCTGGTTTCAGTGGAAGTGGCACGGGCGAGACGCACGCCGATTGAGTGGCGCGCGGAGGATCTGCCTGTTCCGGAGTTTACGGGCGTGCGGGTGCTGGATGATTTTCCGCTTGAGACGCTGCGCACGTTCATTGACTGGACGCCGTTCTTCCACACATGGGAATTGAAGGGCGTTTATCCACGCATCTTCGAGCATCCGGAGCAAGGGGCGCAGGCGAGGCAGTTGTTCGACGAAGCGAATGCGCTGCTGGATACGATTATTGAGAAGAAGCTCATCAGGGCGCGAGGCGTCTACGGTCTCTTTCCATCGAATGCATTGGGCGACGATGTGGACCTTTACACAGATGACTCGCGGACCGAGGTGCTGGAGCGCTTCCACTTTTTGCGTCAACAGGCAAGCACGGAAAGCACTCAGCCGTGTCGTTCGCTTTCCGACTTTATTGCGCCGAAGGAAACGGGACTGGGCGATCATATTGGTGCGTTTGCGGTGACCAGCGGGATCGGGCTGAAGGATTTGTGCGACGGATTCAGAGCGAAGCACGATGACTACAACGCGATTATGGCTGAGGCCATTGCCGATCGGTTGGCGGAAGCGTTTGCCGAGTGCCTGCATAAGAAAGTCCGCGATGAATGGGGTTATGGCCGCGCGGAAGCACTGAGCGTCGACGAGCTGATTCACGAGAAGTATCGGGGCATTCGCCCTGCTGCCGGTTATCCGGCCTGTCCGGATCACACGGAGAAGGGCACGCTGTGGCGGCTGCTGAATGTCGAGGCGAACACAGGCATGCAGATTACCGAATCATTCGCAATGTGGCCGGGATCGAGCGTGAGCGGGTTGTATTTTGCGCATCCGGAATCGAAGTATTTTTCACTGGGGAAGATTGAACGCGACCAGGTGGCGGATTACGCTGAACGCAAAGCGATGAGCGTTGCAGAAGTGGAGCGGTGGCTCGGTCCCAACTTGAATTACGATCCCGCACCGTAACAAATCCCGCGGGGATCGGATCTCGCGGTCCCGCGCGCGGTTCGACGGAACGCAGGGCCGTGGTATTCTTGACCCGCATTCCAAGAGCAGCATGCGGCCGGTGTCCGCGTATACCTTTATGAAAGACATTTATATTGCCGATCTGGCAAACTTCGACGAAGGCAGGCCCTTCGACAGCTTCTTTCTGGTGCTGATGAAGCAGCAGCGGACTACCAAGACCAACAAACCCTATCTGAACCTGATTCTGGGCGATAAGACCGGTCAGATTGAGGGCCGCATTTGGGATCCTTCTGACCCGCGCATTGCGAAAGTGTTTGAGCGCGGCGACATTGTGAAGGCGCGGGGCTGTGCGTCAAAGTTTGACGACCGACTGCAGATGAAGGTGGACCAGCTTCGACTGGCTCTGCCCTTGGAAGCGGACAAGACCGACCTCCTGCCATCCACCACTTATGATGTCGCAACGCTGTGGGCTCAGTTGCTTGGTTTTGTAGAGAGCCTTACCAATCCTGACTTGAAGCGTCTGCTGAACGCTGTGCTCGGGGACCCCGTGCTGGCGCAGGCGTATCGAGAAGCTCCCGCGGCGAAGCAGCTGCACCATGCGTGGCTCGGCGGGCTGCTGGAACATGTGGTAAGTCTTTGCACGCTGGCAGACCGCGTGGTTCCGCATTATCCGCTGCTCGATCGCGACCTGGTATTGACCGGCGTGATCCTTCACGATATTGGGAAGGTGCGGGAGTTGAGCTGGGAAATCGGCTTTGAATACACGGTGGAAGGGACGCTCCTGGGGCACATCCAGATGGGTGTCGCGCTGGCGGAAAAGACCATAGAAAGCCTGCCGAGTTTTCCGCCCAAGCTGAAGACACTGGTGCTGCATATGATTCTGAGCCATCACGGGAAGTTGGAATTTGGTTCGCCCAAGCTGCCCATGATTCCGGAGGCGCTGGTGTTGAATTTCCTGGACGATCTGGACGCGAAGATGCAAGCGGTGCAGGGCGAATTCGACAAGTGCATCCGCGAAGGTAAGGGGCCGGACGAGCTGACGGGGAAGGTCTGGGCGCTGGATCAACGGCAGTTGCTGAATACGAAGCGGTGGCTTGGGGAAGACAAGACATAGGGATCGGCAGGAAGCGCTTTTTGCCGGAGCTGGCCCTATTCCACAAACCAATCCCACTGCTCCTCGGTGAGCGGAACCACTGATAGACGACCGATGACCACCAGGGGTGAGCCGGTAAACAGGGGTTCTGCCTTGATTTCCGCCAGAGTCCTGGGGTGTTTTAGGCGCTTGCCGACTTTCACCTTGACGACGGGGACTTTGGGGTCGGTTGGGTCGATACTGACCACGGTTCCTGTGCCTACCGCGGTTCGCTCGTCGCCGGTGTGGTAGAAAATCCACTTCGTGCCGGCTTTCATTTCGCGCAGGTGCTTCACTGCGGTTGGGTTGGTCACGCCGTCCCAGATGGTTTCTTTGTCGCGCAGGAAGTCGTCGAAAGAATAGACGTCGGGCTCGGTCTTGAAGAGGAAGAAGGCCATGGAAAAGATGGTACCCGAGCCGCACGTAGTAGGAAAGCTTTTCGAATTCACATCAAGGTCATGGCGTGCGGCGGGTAGACGCTGGTGAGGCTGAAAGCCGCGCCCATCTCGCTGCCGGGAAGGGTGCGTAGGCGGGTCGCCCGATCGAGAGTGGAAACTGAAGGTTCATACAAAAGGGAACTGACCTGCTCACACGCTTCTCCGTTACAATCAATAGAATATGATCCGTTTTTCGACTGCCGGGGAATCGCATGGGGAGGCACTTGTTGCCCTCATCTCCGGACTACCCGCTGGTGTCCCTGTTGACCTGGATTTTGTGAACCGCGAGCTATGGCGGCGCCAGCAGGGTTACGGGCGCGGCGGCCGCATGAAGATTGAAACCGACAAGGCTCATGTGCTTTCCGGCGTGCGGCACGGCAAAACCATTGGGTCGCCGATTGCGATTGAGATCGTGAATCGTGACTGGAAGAACTGGGAAGAAAAGCTCCCCGTTGGGGCGGGCGATCCTGCCAAGCACCAGGCGGTAGCTTCGCCGCGTCCCGGACATGCCGACCTTGCCGGCGCGCTGAAATACAACTTTCCCGATGCACGGTATGTGCTGGAGCGGGCGTCGGCGCGCGAGTCGACCGGGCGCGTGGCCGCCGGGGCTTTCGCCAAATTGCTGCTGCGGACGCTGGGGATCGAGGTTGCGAGTCATGTGATTCGCGTGGGGCGGGTGGAACTTGACCGCGCGGCGGCATGGGATGAGATTGTCGCCGTCGGCGCCAAGGACGATGTCATGCTGAGTTGCGTGGACGATGCTACCGAAGCGCGCATGAAACAAGAAGTGGAAGAGGTTTCGCGCACAGGCGATACGGTGGGTGGCGTGTTTGAAGTGGTGGTGCATGGCGTGCCGGCCGGACTGGGCACCTATGCCAACTGGGACGAGCGGCTGGACGGGCTGCTGGCGTGGTCGGTGATGAGCCTGCAGGCGGTAAAGGCGGTGGAGATTGGGCGCGGAGTAACGGCGGCTGAGTCTTTCGGATCCAAGGTGCATGATCCGATTCATTATGCGAGTGAAGCCAACGGCCAACCCACGCGGTTCACACGTCCACAGAACAATGCGGGCGGAATCGAAGGTGGGGTTTCGAACGGCGAGGACATTGTTGTGCGCGGCTATCTGAAGCCGATCTCGACGCTGCGCCGCCCTCTGGAATCCGTACGCTTTGACACCCGCGAAGCAACCAGCGCAAGCTATGAGCGATCTGACATTTGCGTGGTGCCCGCGGCGGGCGTGGCTGCGGAGGCGATGGTGGCGCTCACGATTGCCGGGCTGGCGCAGCAGAAGTTTGGTGGCGACTCGGTGTTGGAGATGAAGCGAAATTTTGATGGCTACATCGAACAAATAGGACGTTTTTAGAGTTTGCGGCGGAACGGAAGTACGAAGGATTCAACTAGAAATGGAGCGGTTGACTGACAGAAATGATTCTGAAGATTGTTAAATATCCCGAACCTGTTCTTTCGCAGCCCGGCGAGCCGGTAACTGAGTTCAATAACGAGTTGCGCAAGCTGGTTGCGGACATGTTCGAGACCACCTACGCCTCCCAAGGCATCGGGCTGGCAGCGCCGCAGGTGGGCGTAGCAAAGCGCGTCACTGTCATCGATCTGAGCGTGGGCAAGAATCCGGAAGAGAAGCTGGTGCTGATCAATCCTGAAATCATCTTCCAGGAGGGCAGGCTCTACGAAGAGGAGGGCTGCCTGAGTTTTCCCGATATTCGCGAGAAGGTGGTGCGGGCCGCAAAGGTGCGCATTCGCGCGCAGGACGAGCACGGGAAGTGGTTTGAGATGGACGGGGAAGAGCTGCTGTCGCGGTGTATGCAGCATGAGATTGACCACCTGGATGGAATGCTGTTCATCTACAGAATGAGCGCACTGAAGCGCGACTTGAACCTGCGCAAAATTCGCAAGCTGCAGCGCGAAGGCAAGTGGTAGTGAGGGCCTGAGGCAGTGGAAGAAGGCCCAGGTCAAAGGAGTGCGAATGAAGCTCGTATTTTGCGGCACTCCCAGCTTTGCAGTCCCCACATTTGAAGCACTGCTCGCGGCGGGGCATGAAATTGCGCTAGTGGTTTCGCAGCCGGACAGGCCCGTTGGGCGAGGGCAGCAACTGACTGCACCTCCGGTGAAGCAGGCGGCACTTGCAGCGGGACTGCCGGTTACGCAGCCAGAAAAGATTCGAAGCAACATGGCGTTTCGGGCGCAGCTTGAGGCGATCGCTCCAGACGCGATTGTGGTTGTGGCTTACGGGCGCATCATTCCGCCTTGGATGCTTGCTTTACCGCGGCTTGGCTGCATCAATCTGCACGGATCGCTACTGCCTAAATACCGCGGTGCTGCGCCGATTCAATGGGCCGTCGCTAAGGGTGACGCCTTTACTGGAAACACGACGATGCTGCTGGAAGAGGGTCTCGACACTGGGCCGATTTTGCTGCAACAGACCGTCGAGATTGGTCCCGATGAAACTGCGGCGGACCTGTTCGAGTCGCTCGCGGACAAAGGCGCGCCGCTGGTGGTGGAGACGCTGGCCGGGCTTGCTGATGGAACGATTCAGCCACAGCCGCAGAATCACTCTTTCGCGACATTTGCCCCGATTCTGGACCGTGAGGACGGCCGGATGGACTTTGCTGGGAGGACTGCGCACGAGACATACAATCGCTGGCGTGGCTTCCAACCTTGGCCGGGAGCGTTTACCACACTCGATGGGAAGAAGCTGATTGTGCATCGGATGGCGCCTGTGGAGACAGCGGATATAAGCAGCGCTTCGAAGGCGGAGCCGGGGCAAATTCAGATTGGGAAGGATCGTTTGTTCGCAGCTTGTGCCGGGGAGAGCTGGATTGAATTGCTGGAGGTTCAGCTTGAAGGAAAGAAGCGGTTGAGCGCGGCGGAATTTCTGCGCGGAACCGCAATCGCCGAGGGCGCGCGGTTCGGGGAACGGACTTCGTGACCGATCCCAAAAAGAGTGCGCCGAAGAATCGCAAGGCGCCACTTTCGCCGGCACGCAAAGCCGCGTTCGACGTTCTCATTGCAGTAGAGAAGGGCCATTCGCACTCGGACGATTTGCTGCGCGGCAAAGCAGTGAATGCGCTTTCTGCGGCTGACCGCAACCTGGCAACAACGCTGGTGCTTGGTGTTTTGCGATGGCAGATTCGGCTGGATTACGAACTCCGCGCGCTGCTGAAACATCCGGGCGCCAAACTCGAGCCGGAAGTCCTGATTCCTTTGCGCCTCGGTGCTTTTCAGTTGCTGCATCTGGATCGCATTCCCGCGCGCGCGGCGATTGACGAAAGCGTGGAACTTGCGAAACAGGCAGGGCAGCGGTTCGCATCGGGAATGGTGAACGCTGTGCTCCGTAGACTGAATGCGGCGTCGCGGGTTCAGCTACCGGAAGAGAGTGTCGAAGAACTGGCTTTGGCCACTGGACATCCCGCATGGATGGTGGAACGGTGGGCCGGCAACTATGGGATCGAGGCAGCCCGGGCGATTTGCCACCACGGGCAGAGCCAGCCAGCGCTCACGATACGGGTCAAGGATGGCGCCGTTGATGCGGAACTGAATGACGCGGAGATTCATGCTGAGCTAGGAGAGTTGTTGACTGCAGCTCGTACAATCATCTCCGGGGATGTGCTGAGTTCGTCGGCGTATCAAGAGGGGCGAATCCGGTTTCAGGATGAAGGTTCTCAGCTGGTAGCAGAACTTGCTGCGGGGTCTGCAAATTCGGCCATTGAAAAGATCCTCGATGCGTGTGCCGCGCCGGGGGGCAAAACACTGATTCTTGCGGAGCGGAAGCCGAACGCCCGGATTGTTGCTTGCGAGCCAAGCCCCCAACGGCTCGACGCTCTGCGAAAGCGGCTTGCCGCCCATGCCGGGCAAATTGAGTGCCGGCATGCGGACGCTACGGCATTGGAAGAGGAATCGGTCTTCGACCTGGCGCTGGTCGATGTGCCCTGCAGCGGAACAGGAACGCTGGGTCGTAATCCGGAGATCCGCCATCGGCTGCGCCCCGAGGATTTCGAGCGACAAGCGGAACGCCAGCGAGGGATTCTTCGCGCTGCGCTGCGTGCTGTTCGCCCCGGCGGAAGGGTGGTTTACTCCACCTGCTCGCTGGAACCGGAGGAGAACGAACAGGTGGTGGCTGCCGTGCTTCGCGAGTGCAGCGATGCGCATCTGATTTCGTTTCGAGGCGAGATTGAGTCCTTGCTGAAGGCGGGAGTCCTGACCTCTTCCGGTTCGGAAGAATTGCTTGGCCTTCTCACGCCGGAGGGAACAATTCGACTGCTCCCCGGGACTCTTCATACAGATGGATTCTTCATTGCCCTGATTCAACGCGGCAGCTGAATTCACTCGAAATCATGCAAAAAACAGATTGACATTCGATTTCTTTGTATATTACCGTTTGGTTATGGAACTGATTGGTTATGGAAATCTGACATCTCAACGGCTCGAT
>Ga0302266_10001021_pt1 | contig 26857 bp, 24 predicted proteins | sample III_Bog_E1_2_FD_194559 | JGI IMG/M metagenome (GOLD analysis project Ga0302266, IMG submission 194559) | Peat permafrost microbial communities from Stordalen Mire near Abisko, Sweden - III_Bog_E1_2 | ecosystem: Environmental > Terrestrial > Soil > Wetlands > Peat | place: Sweden: Abisko... | reverse complement strand
CGGCAGGCCATGCCAGAATCGTTCCCCGCCAAACGGGATTGATAGTCATAGGGCATATTGCCCGTGGCCGTGTGAAAAAAGGTATCGAAAGGAAGTCGGCTCATGGTTGGCCTCCCTCTTGACGTTGCGATGCAAGTAGCCTGGTCATTGACTGCCTTTGTTAATTTGGCGTAGCGCCAAGGCCAAATCCGCGCTGATTTTTCTTGGCGGGTTTCATATGTATATCAAACAGAATCCCGATTGCGAGCGTGAAAAATTCAAGAATTAATGGATTGCCCGGAACGCTTCGGTTGGGATGTTGGTGCAGGGAAAACGGAGCGTCCTGCCGTGAAGTATTTGGCGGAACGGCGGGAGAAGCGAAGTCGTGGAAGCCTTGTTCTTACGAGGTCAGGCGCGCGAAGTGTAGCAAAGGAATGAGCAGACTCCCATTTTCCGCCTTTCGCGGACATCCCAGCATAAAGCGCAATTATTCAGTCGCAGGTCAGTGAAGTTTTGATTCAAGCGCTACACCGATTGTAACGCCAATCACCATGCCGATGGCAATCAGTCCGAGCCAGGCCAGCCAGTCCCGTTTCAATTGCACCCCATTGATCCGGCCATCCAGATCCGCGCAGGTTTTACGAAACATTTCCGTGCCAGCTTTCAAGTCGGTTTTGATGTGATTATATGAGGAAATTCCGTCATCCAAATGCTTTCTTATATCTTGGGCGAAGGCCCCGATGGATTTCAACTGGCTGCGAAATGAATCGGAAGCCTGATTCAATGCCTCGGTGTGGGCTTTGACGACGCTTTTCAATTCATCGGCCTGGTCTTCACCGACGGCAGAAAGATTTTTAACTAGCTCGGCGGTTTGCCGACGATATTCGGCCAGATGCAATTCAATCAATTTTCTGGACTCATTGACCGCCTGCGGCACGAGTGCCGCCGCGCGCCATTGCGCGCGCGTGAGCAAGGCCAGTTGCACCGGAAAACCGTTCTCGTCCCCGTCACTCCACTCGACCAACATCTTCCGAAATAGCTTAGCTTCGTCGGCTGACAGCCCTACACACAACGAATCAAAATCGGTGTCTTCCATACGTCATTCCCCGAAATTCAGTTGCGGCTGCGGCTCGGACTTTGTTTTTTCCTTCGCTGGAGCGGATTTTTCTTTGGGAACAAGCTCCGTCGGCAGCAATAATTCCGCGATGGCATCGTATTGCCGGAAAAGTTTTTGCATCGCCCATTGAATTTCACCGGCCAGCAGCCGTTCCAAGTGGCCGGCTTCGACGTGCGACAACTCGGCGAAGTTCAAGCCGCGTTTGGCGATGGCCTCCGCTTTTTCAATCGCCAGCAGCGTGGTCGGCGTGACGGCTGGCAGCGTCACGGACTTCGCGCCAAACTCCAGTAACTGCTTTTCCAGTTGTGAGCCTTTGAATAAATCGCCGCGCGCCTTGGCGGGATTGTGGACGATGACATAGTCCACGCGGTCGCCTGCGTAGAAAAATAATCTGCCCGCGTTGGTCATGCTTTCCGTGTCGTCGGTCGGAAACAGAAAAAATGTCAGCCGGACGCCCTGCTCGGCGCACACGTCGAGCACCTGCAATTCCTCCAGTGCGCCCAAGATCAGCGCGTCAGCCTGGGCTCGCGTATCAATGACGTGGACCGGGGCGGAATCTTTCAGCACGCGCCGGAACAAACTTAACAAAGCAGTTTTGCTCTCCTGCTCGTTGCCGAGGTGATAGGAGCGCACAGTTTGTGGATGTCGGTTGGCGAACGTGTGATGCCGGTCGTCGAGGTCGGAACCGTTCCACGGCACGCCGAGCCGGTCGAGCCAGGCGGTGCGGAATTCGGCTTCAAAACTTTTGCCGAGATTGCCTTTGGATTGGGGATTGAGGTGGATGCGTCGAGTTGTGTTCATATATTTGTGGGATCGTTTAGTTGCATATCTTCGGGATTTGGCCGACGAACTTCGCGCGATGACGGAGTTGCAGCCAAAATTGGTTTTCGCGCAGGTGCCGGGGCGATGCCGGTTTGAGTGGTGATCGCTTTCGACACAGATGGTATTTCTTCCCAATGCGCTTGCGCCCGGCGGTGAAGATAACGCCGATAAAATTGATGAACACCCTGCGTAGTGATGGCGCAGCCTTTTTCACTGAAAAGCACGGCGGCAATTTCCTGCCACGTTCTGCGCCGCTGGCGTTGGTCACGGATGAAATCCACGAATGGTTCAAGTCGGCTGTGAAAAGCCCGACCGCCGCCGCAGTGTTTGCGCTTCTCCGGCCCGCCATTGTTGATGATGTCTGGATTCATCACCGCAAAGTTTAGGGCGTTTTGCGCCAAAGCGGTTAGCGCATACTCGGCGGATTAAATGGCAAAGGTAGCTGATTAGGCCGGATAGTGTCGGCGATGCTGTTTCGGGCGTTGAATTCCGTTGACGCGATGTGTTGAATCGCGTTGATCGGTGTTGACGACCGATGTTGAAAGGCGTTTAGCCGCGTTGAAATCATCAACGCAAATCAACGGATTTCAACACCTGTTTTTGCTGCCGCTATTTTCCGAAGCGAATGCTTCGGGGATGGTGTCATCCAAAAATCAGGGCTTTCAAGTTTCAGAAAGCCGCCAGAAATCACGTTAGCCTGAACGTATCAAATTGGGTGATGATAGGCGCACTGACCGGGCGTTCTGAAACCGGCAGCGAAACGGAGCAGGTCAGGAGTGGCATGAACGGACGACGGCGGAGTTGAGCGCGGTTTTGGAACGACCGGTGAGTGCGCGACCGTCTAGGTTCAAATGGAGACGATTGGTCTGTCCGGTTTTCGAGTGTCGCAGAAAAGCCGGACAGTCCAAGCGCCGATCCTTTCTAATTCATTTTGCAAGCACTTATATTCATTAAATCAAGTTTCATGAACCATTGCCACTGGCCCTGCTTGATTTGGCGAAAAAACCGAAATCAGCGTAAGATTTTTTTTACGCCTGCCTTCCCATCGTTGTCATATGCAAGAGAGATTTTCTGGCGGCTCGCGGGGCATCGGCGGTATTTCACTGGCAGGCACACCTACGGTCATCGGTGAGATTGAATCATGTCAGCCGAGATTTCAATTTCCGTCTTCCATTCCGGCATGTTTAGGGCTAACACGGCAAAACCGTTGGGGTTTTCCCGACAATATTCGCCTGATTTCAACTCCTTCTAAGCAATTAATGCAATGGAAATAACAAAATATGGAGAGCCAATTTTGATCCTACAAATAAATATACGACCAAGTAAGTCGCATATAAAACCAAAATAAAGAAATGGCTGCCAGTTTGCAAATCAATGAAATTCGCTTCGGCGTTTTGGCGGAGGCGTTGCGGCAGGAGATTCAAACCGGGCCGACGGATGCGACCAAGGGCATCCGGGTGCGCCACGGCATTTACAGCCTGCGCGGAAAGGCCGGACAATACATCATCCGCATCCGCATTCCGGCGGGAGTTCTGTCAACAGAACAACTGGAAACCGTGGCTGCGCTGACCGAACAATCGGGTTGGGAGGCAGGCGCGCATTTGACCACACGGCAGGGAATTGAAATCGCAGGGTTGCCAGCGGTAGAAATTCCAGCGGCGCTGGAACAGCTTGAAGATGCCGGCCTGACTACTTTGCGCACAGGCGGGCCGTTTGTGCGGGGTGTGGTGGCCTGTCCTTTTTCCGGTGTGGCGCGCGACGAAATTTTCGATGTCACGCCGTTTGCGTTGGCAGTGGATCGCTATTTTCGCGAACACGCCGATTTTCAAAAACTTCCCCGCAAGATCAAAATTTCGTTCGATGGCTGCGCGCACGATCATGTCCGCACGCTGGTTTCGGACATTGGTGTTCGCGCGGTGCGGCGCGAAGGCGCAAGGGGATTTCGCATCAGTATCGGCGGCGGGCTTGGGGCCTCGCCGAAAACCGCACTGGTGCTGGAAGAATTCGTGCCGGCTGAAAAATTGTTTGGCTCACTCGAAGCTGTTCTGCGCGTATTCAACCAGCATGGCTATCGCGATAATCGCGCCCGCGCCCGGTTGAAATGGCTGTTGGCGGATTGGGGCATCGAAAAATTCCGCGAGGCGGTGCGCGCCGAATTGAAAGGTGCCGACGCAGAATGGCAAACTTTCAGTGGCCGCTTGCCGGAAATTGTTGAGTTAAAACCGGCGGCTGGACGCGGAGCCAAATCAGCTTCAACCGATGCCGTTTTCCATGCCTGGCGCGAAAGTAATGTCCATCTCCAACGGCAGAACGGATTTGTCTCGGTGCTGATCCGTTGTCCGCTAGGCGATTTGCAACCGGCGCAAATCCGTCAAATCGTAGAAGCGGCGCGACAGTTCGCCGGCGGCGTGCGAACTTCGATTGATCAAAACATTTTGCTGCGCTGGGTGCCGGAAGATTTGTTGCCAGAATTGTATCAATCGCTTCAATGCGGCGCGCTGGCCGGGGCTTCGGCGGAACAGTTGCCGGACATCACGCGCTGTGTCGGGGCGACGGCCTGCCTAATGGCCATCACCAATCCGCGTCCGGCGGCAGAAGCGATCATTGGCGCGCTGGAAAAGGAACTGGCCGGCGATGCCTCCCTGCGGCAATTGCGCATCCGCATTTCCGGCTGCCCGAATTCCTGCGGGCATCACCATGCCTCGGACATCGGGTTGTTCGGCGTGTCGAAGAATTTTTACAATCGTCAGGTGCCGCATTATGCGCTGCTGCTTGGCGGCGTTTCTTCAGCCGAGGCGTTTGGTGCGCGTGTGCTAGAAATCCCTGCGTTGAACGTGGCGCAGGCGGTTCGGGAGGTCATCAAATTTTTTCAGGCGGAACGCCAAACCGAAGAAAGTTTTTCGACCTATGTCTATCGCGTCGGATTGACTGCCTGGAAGCAAAGGCTTGAACCGTTAACGCAGGTTGCCTCGCCGACTGACCAACCGAATTTTTATCACGACCTTGGCTCGACGCAGCCGTTTGTCGTAGGCGCACGCGGCGGGGAATGCGCCGCATGAATTGAAATTTATCACCAGACGCACTGGATCAAAGACACAAACAACAACAATCAAACAACGCTGACCGGACTGCTGGAGGTTTGTTTATGAAAACAAATAAAACAAATGAAAACCGGTCAGAAACTCCGATTACACGAAAAACGTCCTTCAAATTTCGGCTCCGCGCTGGCGGCGCTGCTGGTGGCGGCGGTGCCGGCCACGGGTTTGAGTGCTGACGTCACCACCAATGAAACGGCCACGGCGGCATCCCCCGCCGCCCCGGCCGCAGCGGAAAAACCCGCGCCGCTGCCGCTGCACCAGATCGAAGGCAACGGCGGCATTTTCTCGACGCTGTCGGCATATATTGTCAACCCGCCGCGCAATGGCGAACCGGTTGGGCGTCCCAGCGTTGGTTTTGCCTATGTTGATCTTGGCCACGGGCAGGATCTCGAAGCCTTGACCTTGACGGAATCGCCGTTGAGCCGCCTCGAACTGGGCTACGGTTACAATAACTTCAACCTGGGCAACCTGCCGTTGACAGTCAAACAGGCGACCGGCTTGAACTTGAATGAGTCTTCCGTTGAGCTGCACAACTTCAACGCGCGGTTCCAAATCCTGAAGGAAGGCGAGTTTGACCAAAAGTGGCTTCCGGCGCTGACCGCCGGGGTGCATTACAAATACAACGCCACCTACAATGACGTGAACAGCCAGCTCGATGGAACCTTGAAGGCCATCGGCGTCAGTCAAAACGACGGGGTGGATTTCACGCTTTACGCTTCCAAGATGTTCACGCAATTGCCGCGTCCCGTGCTGTTGGAACTGGGTGGTCGCGCGACCGAGGGCGTCTGGAACGGGTTGCTCGGCTTTACGGACAGTTACAACTTCCTGTTTGAAGGAAACGTGGTGGTCTTCGTCACCAGCAATCTGGCGTTGGCGGCGGAATACAAGCAAATGGCCACTGATTACAAAACCGTTTCCGCCGGCGGCACCAGCCTGATCGGCAAGGCGAGCGACTGGTGGACGATTGATGCCGCCTATGTGGTCAACAAACACCTGACGCTGGCGGTGGGTTACGGCCATTTCGGCACGGTGCTGAACAACACCGCCGACGGCGTCTGGGGCGTCACGACCAAATGGGAATTCTGAACCAATCCGGCTGGAGGAGGCAGGGCGTCCGGTTTTCCGGCAACGTGATTCCTCCTCACGCACCGTCCGCCGCCGTGCCGGCCTCCAGCCCAATACAAACAAAATAAAATTATGAGCAAACAAAAACTATCCACGCTGGCGTTGCACGCCGGACAAACTCCTGACGCCACCACGCTTTCACGCGCGGTGCCGATTTACCAAACGACATCCTACGTTTTCAAAAGCACGGATCACGCGGCGAATCTTTTTGCACTGAAAGAATTCGGCAACATCTACACGCGGCTGATGAATCCGACGACCGACGTTTTCGAGCAGCGCGTAGCCGCCATCGAAGGCGGCACGGGCGCGCTCGGCGTGGCGTCCGGCCAGGCGGCGATCACATATTCGCTGCTGGCCATCACGCGGCTCGGTGATGAAATTGTTGCAGGCAACAATCTTTACGGCGGAACGTATCAATTGTTTCATTACACGTTCCCGAAGCTCGGCCGCACGGTGAAGTTTGTAAATTCACGCGACCCGGAAGCGTTTCGCAAAGCCATCACACCGAAAACCCGCGCTATCTATGTCGAGACGGTTGGCAATCCCAAGCTGGACGTGCCGGACTTTGAGGTCATATCCAAGATTGCGCATGAAAACGGAATTCCGCTCGTCGTGGATAACACCGTCGGCATCGGTTTGGTGAAACCGATTGATTACGGCGCGGACATCCTCGCCACGTCCGCCACGAAATACATCGGCGGCCACGGCACGAGCATCGGCGGCGTGATTGTGGACGCCGGCAAATTCCAGTGGAACAACGGCAAGTTCCCCGAATTCACAGAGCCTGATCCGAGCTATCACGGCTTGAAATACTGGGATGCGTTGAGCAACGTGCCCGGACTCGGCAATGTCGCGTTCATCCTGAAAATCCGCGTCACGCTCCTGCGCGACATCGGCGCGGCGTTGAGTCCGTTCAACGCGCACCAGTTCCTGCTGGGTTTGGAAACGCTCCCGCTACGGCAGAAACAACATTCCATCAACGCGCTGGAAATTGCGAAATTCCTCAAGAGCCATCCGCTTGTGACCTGGGTGACATATCCCGGTTTGCCGGATGATCCGAATCACAAAATTGCCGCGAAGTATTTGAAAAGCGGTTTCGGCGGCATCGTGGGCTTCGGCATCAAGGGCGGATTGGAGGCCGGCAAGAAATTCATCAACTCGGCCAAGCTGCTCTCGCATCTTGCGAACATCGGCGACGCCAAATCGCTGGTCATTCATCCGGCCTCGACCACGCATCAGCAGTTGACGCCCGCCGAACAGGAGGAAACCGGCGTGACCGCCGATTACATCCGGCTGTCCATCGGTCTCGAAGACGTGACCGACATCCAGACCGACATCGAGCAGGCGTTGCAAGCCTCGCAGAAATAAATCCCGAACTCCGCGCACCGGCGAGGTTAAAAAATCGCCGGTGCGACGAAGGTAAATTTCGGAAACCAAATTCAATGGCCAAGGACATTTTTGAAAGCAGCGACACGGTTCGCACCGCGCAACCGTTGCGTTATGCGCAAAGTGTCACGTTTGACGAACTGCTTGGTTTGGAATCTGGCGGCACACTGCCAAACGTCACGGTGGCTTTTGAAACTTACGGCCAGCTTAACGAAGCCGCCGACAATGCCATTCTGATCTGCCATGCCATCAGCGGTGACTCGCACGTTGCCCGCCACAACGCCGAAGACGATCCGGGCTGGTGGGACATTCTCGTCGGGCCGGGCAAGCCGGTGGACACGAACCGTTTTTTTGTCATCTGTCCAAATCTCCTCGGTGGTTGTCGCGGCACCACCGGACCGGGCAGCCTGAACCCGGCGACGGGCAAATCTTACGGCGCGGATTTTCCAACCATCACCATCGGCGACATGGTGGAAGTCCAGCGCCGGCTGTTGGATCACCTTGGCATCAACCAACTCGTCGCTGTCATCGGCGGTTCCGTCGGCGGACATCAAGTGCTGACCTGGGCTACGCGGCATCCCGACCGGTTGCGCGGCGCGGTGGTGCTGGCCAGTTCGCCGCGACTGACCAGTCAGGCTTTGGCGTTTGATGTCGTGGGGCGAAACGCCATTCGCCGCGATCAGTTTTTTTACGACGGCCAATATTATGACCAGCCGCAAGGCCCCGCTGTCGGTCTCGCATTGGCACGAATGATCGGCCACATCACCTATCTTTCGCCGGAAGCCATGAGCCAGAAATTTGAGGGCGACCGGCTGCATCCGCGCGAGGAGGCGATTGAATTCGAGAAAACTTTTTCTGTCGGCTCCTATCTTGGCCATCAAGGAACGAAGTTCGTGGAACGGTTCGACGCGAATAGCTACCTCGCGCTGTCGCTGGCGATGGACTTATTCGACCTGGGCGGCACGCCGGAACAATTGGCCGCCAGCTTTCGTTCGGCGAAATGCCGCTGGCTGGTGCAAAGTTTTTCCAGCGACTGGCTTTTCCCGCCCGGCCAGTCGCGCGACATCGTGAACGCCTTGGTCAGCAACCGCGCCGCCGTGAGCTATTGCGACATCAAGAGCGCCTGCGGTCACGATGCCTTTCTGCTGCCGGACGATTTTGACCGTTACGGCGAAATGATTCGCGCCTTCGTAAATAATCTCGCGCCGGCACCAATTTCTCCGGGTATCGAGAAAGAAGAATTGCCCGGAACCACCAGCATTTTTCACGAGCGCCGGCTCGATTACGACCGCATCGTGGAACTCATTCCGCCGCACGCCAGCGTGCTGGACCTCGGCTGCGGCACCGGACGGTTGCTGGCGCGTCTCAAGCACAGCGGACGCGGACGGCTGGTCGGCGTCGAACTGGACGAGGAAAAAATTCTCGGCGCGTTGCAGCGGAATCTGGATGTCATCCAAGCCGACTTGAACGAAGGTTTGCGGTCGTTTGCCGACCAGCAGTTTGATTGCGTGGTGCTATCGCAAACCTTGCCGGCGGTGAAGGACGTGGAAGGCGTGATTGCCGAGATGCTCCGCGTGGGTGCGACCGGCATCGTCAGTTTTCCGAATCTGGCGTTTCACAAGCTGCGCCGCATTCTCGCGGAAGAAGGCCGCGCGCCGCGCGCCTACGGCTGGCTAAAGGATAAATGGTTTAACACGGCCGACATCCGGTTTTTGTCCATCAAGGATTTTGAAGATTTTTGCCGCGACAAGAAAATACACATCCAGCGGCGCATCGCGCTCGACACTGAAGCAGGAAAAGAAATCACCACAGATGCGAATCGCGATGCCGACCTCGCCATCTTTGTGCTGGGCCGCGAGAACAAACACCAAGGCAAACCATGAAGCGAACTGGACGACCCAAGCCGATTTTTCATAGAATTTCACTGGTCATGCGAGAGGCCTCCCGGCCATCGTTAAATTTAATTTCCACGGCGCTGACCAGATCACTGGAGGTTTCCTGCAAGCAAAAGGCAAATCATGTCGCATTATTACGGAGTTGAAAGTCACGTCGGCCGCACGCCATTGATCCGGCTGCGCCGTCTATCGGAACTGACCGGCTGCGAAATTTTGGGCAAGGCCGAATTTATGAATCCCGGCGGTTCGGTGAAAGATCGAGCCGCGCTGGGCATCATCGCTGACGCCGAGGCGAAGGGTTTATTAAAAACGGGCGCGACGATTATTGAAGGCACGGCGGGCAACACCGGCATTGGACTCGCGGTGATCGGTCACGCGAAAGGCTATCACACGGCTATAGTAATCAACGAAACCCAGTCGCCGGAAAAAATCGCATTGCTGCGCACGCTCGGCGCGGAAGTGATCACCGTGCCGGAAAAACCCTACAGCAATCCCGGCAATTACAACCGCGTTGCCCAGCGGCTTGCGGAAGAAAATGGCTGGTTCTGGGCCAACCAGTTCGACAACACCGCCAACCGGCTCGCGCATTACCGCACGACCGGCCCGGAAATCTGGAGCCAGACAAACGGCGAAGTCACTGCATTCGTTTCCGCCGTGGGCACAGGCGGCACGCTGGCGGGGACGGCGCTGTATTTGAAGGAACGCAATTCAAAAATCGCCGCCATTTGCGCCGATCCCTACGGCGCGGCCATGTGGTCGTGGTTTACGAATGGCAATACTGACACGAAGGACGGTGATTCCTTCGCCGAAGGCATCGGCCAGATGCGCGTGACGAAGAATTTGGAGGGCATCGTGGTTGACCGCGCGTATCGCATTCAGGATCAGCCGGCGCTCACCATCGTTTATCAACTCTTGCGCGAGGAAGGTCTGTTTCTCGGACTGTCCTCCGGCATCAACCTCGCGGGCGCGGTGCGCTTCGCCCAAGAGCGCGGGCCGGGCCAGACGGTTGTGACGTTGCTGTGCGACTCCGGTTTGAAATACCAGTCCAAGCTGTTTAATCCAACCTGGCTTAAAGATCACAACCTCGATCCCAACCTGCCCATTGAATCCATTCTGACTTGAAACAATTATGGCCAAGCAATCACAACGCTACTGGCTCACCTTCCCGGCGGAGCGCGCCAAGCGCCCGTTGATTTGGGAGTTGAGTAAAAAATTTGACCTCGTCTTCGATATCCGCAGCGCCAACGTCACCGACAAGGTTGGCATCATCGCCTTGGAACTTACCGGCGATCAGAAAATCCTTGCCGCCGCCATGAAATGGCTGCGGAAGAACCGCGTCGAGGTTGATCCCATCGAACTGGATGTAGTCGAGGGCTGAACTCAATGCAAGCGCACGCGTTGGCAAATCCAAAATGGTCGAAGCATCATGGATTAACCAATAATAGGCGGCAGGGGGGGGGCTTGAGTTTATTTATCTTAAAAAAAGATTTGACAGAAACAGGGATTACAGTAATATACGACAATAGAAGTCGTTAATAAGATATTAAGTCGAAGTTTAATTAAAGCAAAAATGATTGTTTTGTATTAATTTACAAAACAATAACGACTTGCTTAATAGTGTATTTAATATTTATTTTTATATGAGTGTGATTCAACAAAAACCGCTGGTGAATGGTAGCATCGATTTGAAATGGCTAGAGATCGTTACCCAGAACGTCAAGTCGCTGCGCTACGGCGTGGTGGAGATTATTATTCATGATTCGCGCGTGATTCAGATTGAAAAAACTGAACGGGTGCGATTGGATAAGGCAGAGCATCGCTTGGAAACTACTGCCTCATAAGACAAACCAAACATTACAGGCGGCTGACCGGACAACTGGAAGAGCGTATGAAAAAACAAAATGTTCAATTTCCAGAATCCAGTTCAAAGTCAGCCTTTCGCTGTTCCAGCGGGCTTAACCCGTTTGCTTTTACTTTGCCGGTTTTATTTCCGGCAAAAAAGCTGGGGACTTCCAGTCTGGGAAATCCGCCGGGGTCGAGATTCCAAATTCTCCGCTGATGCCGAGACTCTGGCGTCCGCTGTTTCCAAAACCATTTTTTACTTTTCCGACCCTTCATTGGGAGGTGCCAACCCCTCAAAGACTGCCCCTCGTCGGATAAAAAGCCGGCGCTCCTTCCGGCGGTCTTTAGGGAAAACCAAAACAACCAAAAGAAAGGAAATATGAAACTAAACCATTACACATTGGCCGTCATCGCGGTGGCCGGAATATCCGCACTGGCGTCTCAGGCATCAGCGGATGTCATCACCGACTGGAACTTGATCGCGGTCAGCGCCACCAAGGTCGCCCCGGCCTTGAACAGCAATCTGGCTTCGCGCATTGACGCGATTGAAGCCATTGCCGTTTATGACGCAGTCAATTCCATCAAAAACTTCGGCACGCCGTATCATTATTATGTGCCCAACACCGGTTCCGCCCAAGCGGCAGCCGCCCAAGCGGCGCATGATGTGCTGGTGAATTACTTCCCCGGCCAGCAGGCGACCTTGGATGCCGCCTTGGCAAACAGCCTCAACAACATCACCGACGGTCCGATAGGCAACGGGCAGATTGTCGGCGCGGCAGCAGCGGCGGACATCATTGCGCTGCGCGCCAATGACGGATCGAGTCCGAATGTATCTTATCCGGGACCGGCGAATCCGGGCGTGGGGCAATGGCGTCCGACGCCGACGGGATTTGCCCCGGGCATCAATGAACAATGGGGCAACGTCAAGCCATTTGTCTTGGACTCTGGCAGCCGGTTTCGTCCGGGGCCACCGCCGGTAGTAGGAAGCTGGCAATACAATCAGGCCCTGGCAGAGGTTCAATCGCTGGGCGCAATCGGCAGCGTTACGCGCACGGTGGATCAGACCCACATCGCCCAATTCTACAAGCAGGACGCGGAGTTGACGGTGAACGAGGCGGCCCGCGAACTGGCCAACACCAATGGAACGTCACTCGATGAAAATGCGCTCCTGTTTGCATTGACTGACATTGCGGTGGCCGATGCGCGCATCGCAGTCTGGGATGCCAAATACACCTACCTGTTCTGGCGCCCAGTCACCGCGTTGAATGCCAATCCGGATGGCTCGGTCACCAACGGCTACGGCGCTTGGTCGCCGTTGATTGCCACGCCCGCCCACCCGGATTATCCCAGCGGCCACAGCGGGACGGTGGATGCGGGCTTCACCGTGTTGCAGTTGTTCTTTGGCGACCGGAACACGTTGACCCTGCACACCACGACAGCGGGTGAACCGCCCCGGACCATCAAGTCGTTGAGCGTGGGTGAATCCGAAAATGGTCTTAGTCGGATTTACGGCGGGATTCATTTCCCGTTTGACAATAGCCAAGGCCAAAGTCTGGGCTTGAAGGTGGCCGCTTACGATCTGATTCATGGCCCGCGCTGGTTGGGCCTTTTTGATGACCATCAAGACGACCAATCAGAACATCATAATTAAGACAGCCACTCGCGCGGGCGGCAGCGCCCAACTGTCGCCCGCATCGAAAACCAGTGGCCAGCCTCGAAAATTCAAACCGGAAATATCATGATCACAAACTCATTGGGGAAAATATTATTCCCGCGCCGGCAGCCGTGGCAACAGGCCCGCGATGCAAGGGTGATTTTGGGCGCATCGATGGTGGCAATCGTTTTCGCCGGAATTATCGGGCTGGTGATTTTCTGGCACAACAGCGTGGTCAAATAACCAGCATTCAAACCGTGCCAACGTTACTTTTTCAAACCAAAGGAGTCGAGGTGCGGGTGGCGGATCTTCTCCGTCGCCCGCCCTCCAAATTCCACAACCCTTTTTAAGAACATGAAAACACCCATCAATGCCAAGTCAGTTCACAACATTACCAACCCCGCCGACCAACGGACTGGCGGAATCCGCCCGTCCGTCGCCAGAACTTTGGAGCACCGCTACGAGCGGCGCAAAATCCGCGAGCAGTTGCGGCGGCTGGACTGGGCGCTCAACGTGGACGGTGAAGTTTTTGCCTGACACTTTGCCCGACCTCCAGGGCAAACGGGTTTTCGGCGCTGAATTCTGTGTGCGCGCCGGAAGCCCGCACCATTTTATGACGCAAAATATACAAACTCAATTAGAGCCGGCACTGGAAAATTTGAACCACTCTTTGCCGCGCGACCGTTCGGCGACGAATGGGGACGCGCCGCTATCCGAACGCCCCGGCTTCGAGGAAACGTTCTACGATCAGTTCGTGCCGGAACTGGTTGCGTCCTACGGCGCAGTTGGGGGACTGAACAATCGCGACGCACACAATATGCCGTCCACCCGAGCCGTCGGGCAGATTTGCGAAGACCTATTGCAATTGTTGTTTCCCGGCTTCCACGATGACGACGCGGTGCATCACGGCACGCTCGCGGAATTGACGCACAAACGACTGGGCCACGTCGGCAAGCGGTTGGAAGACCAGGTTCGCAAAAGCGTCCGCATCGGGAACCCAAAGAAACCGACAGGCCGCACCCCGCCAATTTTGCGGCTCTTTTTCCACTCGTTGGCTCATGTGCGCGATCTGCTGCGCACAGACATCGAGGCGGCCTACGAGGGCGACCCGGCGGCGCTGTTCAGCGAGGAGATCATTTTATCGTATCCGTTCATCGAAGCCATCGCCATTCAGCGGTTGGCGCATGTTTTATATGTGGCGGGCGCGCCGATCATTCCGCGCATGATGACGGAATGGGCGCACAGTCGCACGGGCATTGACATTCATCCCGGCGCGCGGATCGGCTCGCATTTTTTCATAGATCACGGCACGGGTGTGGTCATTGGCGAGACCAGCCGGATTGGCAGCCACGTGAAGCTTTATCACGGCGTGACGCTGGGCGCGCGGAGTTTTGCCAAGGACGAGACCGGCCACATCGTCAAGGGCGGCAAACGACATCCAAATGTGGGAGACCATGTGACGATTTATCCAAATTCAACAATTCTCGGCGGCGAAACAGTCATCGGTGCTAACTCCACCATCGGGGCAAACGTTTTTCTCATGCACAGCGTGCCGCCGGATTCACTTGTGGTCTATGAGGAGAAGCAACTCGTTGTCCGCGACAAGTCGGCGCGCAAAAAAGAAGCGCCGCTCGACTGGATCATTTAACGCCAAACCTAACAACAACGGCACCGACCGGACAACTGGAGGTTCCATAAAGATCAAACAACCAAAAAAGACTGATTATTTATGAAGCACTCAAATCGTTCCAAATCCGTGTCTCGCATCGCCTTTCTTGGCCTCACGGCGCTGGCTGTCACCGCCGCGCACGCCACCGACGGGTATTTTGACTATGGCTATGGCATCAAGGCCAAAGGGGTTGGCGGTGCCGGTGTGGCTTTCCCGCAAGACTCGCTGGCACCGGCCTCGAATCCGGCCGGCATAGCCTTCCTCGACAACCGTTTCGATGCCGGCCTCACCTACTTTCAGCCCGACCGCTCCGCTTCGTTCGGGCCGAATGAATTTGATGGCAACGGCATTCAAAACTTCTTTATCCCTGAAGTGGGGTTCAAACATTCGCTGACGACCAATGTGGATTACGGCATTGCGGTCTATGGCAACGGTGGCATGAACACCGATTACAAACAGCACATCTATGGCCCCGGCACCTCCAATACCGGTGTGGATCTCGACCAGGTGTTTGTCGCGCCCACGCTCGCCTACAAAATCACGGAGAACCACGCCATCGGCATTGATCCGATTTTTGCGCTGCAACGCTTCAAGGCCTACGGCCTGCAAAATTTTGGCGTCGGCGACAATGGCTATGACTATTCCTACGGCGGCGGCGCACGCATCGGCTACACCGGCAAACTGACCGATTGGCTGACCGTCGGGGCCACCTACCAAAGCCGCATTTATGCCACGCGGTTCCACGACTACTCCAATCTGTTTGCCGAGCATGGCGGCTTTGACATCCCCGCGAACTTCGCCGGCGGCTTTGCGCTCAATCCGTATAAGCCCGTCACGCTGGCCGTGGATGTCGAACACATCCTTTTCAGTCAGGTGAAATCTATCGGCAACAATCTCTCGGCGGGAACGCTCGCGAACGGATTGGGTTCGGATGGCGGCCCCGGCTTTGGCTGGCGCGACGTTACCACCATCAAGACCGGCATTGCTTACGATGCGACCAAGCAACTGACCCTCCGTGCCGGCTACAATTACAGCACGCAACCCATCCCGGACAACCAGACCTACTTCAATGTCCTCGCGCCAGCCGTCGTGCAGCATCATGTCACCGCCGGTGTGACCTGGCGCTTCAACAAGAACCTGGAGTTAAGCGCATTTTATGCCCACGCCTTCCAGCAAACAGTCAATGGCAGCGGCAATTACTTCGGCCCGCCCGCCAATGCCAATTTGAAGATGAGCCAGGACAGTGTTGGCATCGCCATCGGCTGGATTCTTTAATCACCAAACTTTTTTTCATAAATCTTTTATGTCAAATCAAGCGACAACAATTAAGCCCGCCGAAGCTTCGGCGGTGGTTGGTAGCGGACGCGGAACTCTGGTGGACGTGCGGACGCCGGCGGAATTCGGCGAAGTTCATGCGACGGGTGCGCAGCTTGTGCCGCTCGATGTTTTGGATCGTCTGGCTGTGGAAGCGGCGCGCGGAGCGAATACCGGCCCCGTCTATTTGCTGTGCGCCTCCGGCATTCGTGCCACCAAGGCGGCGGAAAAACTTTGCAACGTCGGACTCGACGAGGTGGTCGTGGTCGAAGGCGGCACAAATGCCTGGGTCGCGGCCGGTCTGCCTGTGATTCGCGGACGTAAGACCATTTCCATTGAGCGACAAGTTCGCATCGGGGCGGGATCGTTCGTGCTTATTGGCACGGCGCTGGGCCGTTTTGTCCATCCGGGATTTTACCTGCTCGCCGTTTTCGTCGGCGCGGGGTTGGTCTTCGCCGGCGTCACCGACATTTGCGGGTTGGCCATCGTGCTGGCCCAGGCACCGTGGAATCGTTCAGGAAAGAAATTGTGAAGCCCGTGAACCGGGTAAAACAACATTAAATCAATAAATAATATGCGAGCATTACAACCCACCCAACTCATTTCCTCACCATTAAATGCGGAAGCATTGAGTGATCAACCCAACGCAACCCAGCGGTTGTTGAAACCATTGCTGGATTTGGTGGGAAATTCGGAAAACCTGATTGGCGGTTCGGTCGGCCAGTTTCTGGTTGATCAATCTGTATTTCAGATCCCACGATTCATCTTTATGGGGCCGACCGGCGGCGGTGACACCATTCGTCTTGGAATATTTGCCGGCCTTCATGGCGATGACCCGGAAGGAGCGGAGGCGCTGGTGGAACTTTTACAGGAACTTGAAACTGCTCCACAAGCGGCCAGAGGCTTCCACATCTATGCCTATCCCATTTGCAACCCAATTGGTTTTGTGGTGCGCACTCGAAGCAACGCTGCCGGCGAAGATTTGGCGGGACAATTTTGGAGCGGCTCATCTCAGCCCGAAGTGTATTATTTGGAACGGGAGCTGGGGGTGCTTCACTTTCATGGGGTTATTTCACTACGGACGCAAAATCATTCCAGCGGCTTTCTTGTAAATACAAAAAGTGACATTTTGAACCGGGCGCTGGCACAACCAGCGATTCAGGCAACCCAACGATTTCTACCGGGCAGCATCTTGAAAGCAGAATCCGTCGCCGACTCGTTTTACGCGTTACCCAAGGCATCTTTGCAGGACTTCCTCACGGTAACGGATGAATTGGATCCGTCTCCTTTTGAACTCCACATTGGCATACCGAAACACGCACCCCAGCCTTCCCAAATTCACGGAACGGTGGGTGCTCTGAAAGAAATTTTGGATTCATACCGCAGCCTGCTGTCCATTGGTCAAAACCTGTAAACCAACACTTTGAACCATGAAAAAAATTGAGGCCATCATCAAACCGTTCAAGCTCGAAGAAGTCAAAAATGCGCTGACCGGACTCGGCATCGAAGGCATGACCGTCACCGAAGTAAAAGGCTTTGGCCGTCAGAAAGGTCACACCGAATTATACCGTGGCAGTGAATATTCTGTGGATTTTTTGCCGAAAATCAAAATTGACATTGTGGTGTCAGACCATCTTGCGGAGCAGGCCGTTCAGGCCATCATCAAAACGGCCAGAACCGGCAAGATTGGTGACGGAAAGGTGTTTGTTTCAACTATTTCGGAGGCGCATCGCATTCGCACCGGTGAACGTAACGATGATGCGGTTTAGTTGATAAATCACATTGCACAGCGGCGGATTTTTCAGTCTTCTGTCTTCGGGCAGGATCGCTGTCCACCATTTTGTGGCGCGTCAAAGTTCACCTTGCCGGATAATGTAAAGATTCATCGTCATCTGAAAGCCGATTCATATTATGCCAGCGACCGCGACCAGACTTTCCAGATTTTCTGAATCGGTGATCCGGGCAATGACACGTCTTGCTAACCAGCACGGCGCGATCAATCTCGCGCAAGGTTTTCCTGATTTCGATCCGCCGGAGGAATTGCTCGCCGCGCTTGAACGCGCCACGCGCGGGCCGCACCATCAATACGCGGTGACTTGGGGCGCGCCGCGTTTTCGTCAGGCGCTCGCGCGCAAAATCTCCCGGTTCACCGGCCTCGCCGTTGATCCCGACCAGCATCTCGTCGTTACCTGCGGCAGCACCGAGGCGATGATGGTGGCCATGATGACCGCGTGCAATCCCGGCGACAAAGTCATCGTCTTCTCGCCGTTCTACGAAAATTATGCCGCTGATGCGATTCTGTCCGGTGCGGAACCGATTTACGTTCCACTGCACGCGCCGGATTTTAATTTTGATTCAGACGAACTTGCCCGTGCGTTCGCGCAAAAACCGAAAGCCATCATTGTCTGCAATCCGTCCAATCCCACCGGCAAGGTTTTTACGCGCGCCGAACTTTTGGAAATCCTGAAGCTCGCGGAACAGCATGACGCCTTTGTCATCACCGACGAACCTTACGAACACGTTGTCTATGCGCCTCACGAACACGTTTATTGCGCGTCGCTGCCTGGTGCGTTGGATCGCGTCATCACCTGCAATTCGCTTTCCAAAACTTATTCCATCACCGGCTGGCGGCTCGGCTATGTCCACGCCGCGCCGGAAATCATCGCGCAGGCGCGCAAGGTGCATGATTTTCTGACCGTCGGCGCCGCAGCGCCGTTGCAGGAAGCCGCTGTCGCGGGACTGGAATTGCCTGACAGTTATTACGCCGGCTTGCGCGAACTCTATTCAAAAAAACGCGACGTGTTTCTTGGCTATCTGCGCCGGACTAGCCTGCCATTCACCGACCCGCAAGGCGCTTATTATGTAATGCTCGACATTTCGTCGCTTGGTTTTGCACGCGACATCGAAGCGGCAGAATGGTTCGTGCGTGAAGTTGGCGTGGCCGGCGTGCCCGGCTCCAGCTTTTTCCGCGAACCGGAAAATCGCTTCATTCGTTTTCATTTTGCAAAAAAAGAAGAAACGCTGCACGCCGCCGGCGAACGGCTCCTGAAATTAGCGGACACATCGTGGCTCGCGCGGGCAAAAATTGCGATAGCGTGAAGGAAATCGAATGAACTACGCAATGTGGATTCGCCGCAATGGTTTTATCCTTGGCCTGATTCTGGCCGTGGTGCTGGCGTTTCTTTTTCCCGGGCCCGGTTCGCGCACCGGTTTTTTGCATCCTGAATTGGTGAACAATGTCGGGATCGCTGCAATCCTGTTTTTACAAGGTCTGTCACTGGCATTTGAGAAGCTCAAAAACGGCGCGGGCAACTGGAGGCTACACGTCATTGTTCAAAGTTTCACGTTCATTGTCTTCCCGATTGTCGGGATTTTTTTATTTATTACCGTGCCGTTGATTTGGCCGGCGGAACCGGCGGGCATTCGCCAAGGATTGCTTTATTTATGTGTCCTGCCTTCCACGATTTCGACATCGGTGGTGTTGACCGCCGTGGCGCAAGGCAATGTTGCCGGGGCATTATTCAACGCAGCGTTGTCGAACATCATCGGCGTGGTGCTGACGCCGTTGCTGGTGCATGAATTGATGACGACCACCGGCCAGTCCGCGCCGCTGGGACCGTTGATGCTGAAAATCATGCTGCTCACGCTGCTGCCCTTTTTCATCGGCATGAGCCTGCGGAGATTTGTCCGAAAATGGGTGGAACATCACAAAGCCTGGATTGCCCGCATCAGCAACACGGTCATTGTTTTCATCGTTTACAGCGCGTTTTGTGATTCGTTCGCGGAAAAAATCTGGCAGCAGCATGGTGCGGCGATGACGGCCAAATTGTTTTTGTGCGTCTCCTTGCTGTTCACCGGCATGTCGCTGTTGATTTATTGGACGTGCCGGGCGCTGCGATTGAATCGTGAGGACCGGATTACGGCGTATTTTTGTTCCGTCAAAAAGACCCTAGCGATGGGCGTGCCGTTGGCCGTGTTGATTTTCGGTTCGCGCAGCGACGTTCCGCTGATTTTGCTGCCACTGATGTTTTATCATCCATTGCAAATCTTCATCAACGGCCTGCTGGCCAATCATTGGAGAAATGAGGTTGACGTGGCCGCCTAAAGTCTGAACCTTCAATCCGCCAAAACTATGATTATCGGCGTTCCCAAAGAGATCAAAAAACAGGAATATCGCGTCGCCCTGCTGCCTTCGGCGGCGTATCAACTGATCAAGCATGGCCACAAAGTCGTGGTTGAACATGGCGCTGGGATTGGTTCTGGATTCGCCGACGAGGAATATGTCCGTGCCGGGGCAACGCTCGTGGCTGACCACGCCGCCGTTTTTGAACCGGCGGAATTGATTGTGAAGGTGAAGGAGCCGCAACCGGCGGAAGTGGCGTTGCTGCGTCCGGGCCAGATGCTGTTCACCTATTTGCATCTGGCCGCAGATAAAAACTTGACCGAGACGCTGGCGAAAACCGGCGTGACCGGCATCGCCTACGAAACCATCGAGGTGAACCGGCGGCTGCCGTTGCTGGAGCCGATGAGCGAAATCGCCGGGCGCATGAGCGTGCTGGTCGGCGGTTATTTTCTGGCGAAACATTATGGCGGCAGCGGCACGTTGCTCGGTGGCGTGCCGGGCGTGCTGGCCGGCAAGGTCGTGGTGCTCGGCGGCGGCTCGGCGGGCATCAACGCCGCGCGCATGGCTACCGGCCTCGGCGCGGACGTGACGATTCTTGAAGTGGACATTGAGCGGATGCGCTATCTCGACATCACGTTGAGCACGGCGCACACGCTTTATTCCGACGAATCGCATCTGCTGCAAATGCTCCCGCAAACGGATCTGCTGATCGGCGCGGTGCTGGTGCCGGGGGCCAGGGCGCCGAGGTTGATTCGCCGCGAGATGCTCAAGCTTATGCGCCCGGGCAGCGTGCTGGTGGACATCGCCATTGATCAGGGCGGTTGCGCGGAAACGTCCCGCCCCACCACGCATGAAAATCCGGTTTTTGTCGAGGAAGGCGTGACGCACTATTGCGTGGCCAACATGCCGGGAGCCTATTCCCGCACCGCCACCCAGGCGCTGACCAACGCCACGAATCGTTACATTGAACTGCTGGCTGACCACGGTCTCGCCGAAGCCTGCCAGCGGCAACCGGCGCTGGTCGGCGGCATCAACGTGATGGGAGGCAAGGTCACGAATCAGGTCGTCGCCGCCGCGCACGGGTTGCCGTGGACGCCCCCAAAATGTTGAAGGCCAAACTTTCGTCATCGTGGCAAACTCTTTCTCTTTTTTCGAAACGGCCAGGGTTTTAGATAGGGGAAATGTGAATAGACATTGGCATTGACAGGGCAGCCAACGCATCTAGCATTTGACCCACAGCAGGCGTAAACGCCACTTTAAACCGTCTCGAACCTCACGGCGCTCACCGGTCAACTGGAAGCTTCCATGAAACTGAAAGTGTATTCATGTCGAGTTGTGTCCAGATTCCGGCGCGACCGGAAGTATTAGCGTTGGCTTCGGCGTTTTCTCGCACGAAGTCGCTTCCGCTTTCTCCAATGCGCTTCTCGTTTTGAATTTTCCCACTCACCACCAACCAAATTAAATTATGAGCAAAGAAACTGAAATCAACTTGAGCTTGAGTGCCGCCGCTGCACGCAACCTGGCCACCGCTACTGTCACCGTCCCGCAGATGACGGAGATCACCCCACGCTGGCTGAACAAACTGCTGCCGTGGATTGATGTGGACGGCGGCGTCTATCGCGTCAATCGCGTGGCCAAGGCGGCCAAGGGCAAGCCTGCGAATGAATTCGGCGAGGGCAAAGTGGATTTGCTCACCGTGGAAAGCGGCGAGCCGAAGCTGCCCACGACCTTTGTGGATTACGACCAGGACCCGCGCGAATATCATCTCAGCACCATCCAGACGGTGCTGCGCACGCACACGCGCGTGACCGATCTTTACAGCAATAAGATTGATCAGCTCCGCGAACAAATCCGTCTCACGGTCGAAGCCGTGAAAGAAAAGGAAGAATGGGAACTCATCAACAATCCCGATTTCGGCCTGCTAAGGGAAGTGGACGCATCGCAAACTATCAAGACGCGCAAAGGCTCGCCGACGCCGGACGATCTCGACGAACTGCTCGGCCTCGTCTGGAAAAAGCCGGCGTTTTTCCTCGCGCATCCCAAGGCCATCGTCGCGTTTGGCCGTGAAGCCACGCGCCGCGGTGTGCCGCCGCCGACGGTTCATCTGTTCGGAACGCCGTTCATCACCTGGCGCGGCGTGCCGCTGATTCCCAGCAACAAGCTGGATGTGAAAAATAATGCCACCAGCATTTTGCTGCTGCGCGTTGGCGAAGCGGAACAAGGTGTAGTCGGTTTGCAAAAAACCGGCGTCACCGGCGAAGTGGAACCCGGCCTGTCTGTGCGCTACATGGGCACGAACGAAAATTCCATCGCGTCGCATCTCGTCACGCGCTATTTCTCCGCCAGCGTGCTGACTACCGATGCCATCGCCCGGTTGGACAATGTCGTGGTGAATAATTACTATGACTACAGCGCCAAATAGCGCGGCGTTGCCGGTGGCAGAAGCACCGGCGAGCGAAGTGGCGCACAGCGACTTGGTCGCCAAACTGGTGGCTGAGGCATTTTCGGGCTTGAGCCGCAGCTTGCGGCCAACGGCGATGCCGGCCGGGCCGTCAGAAATTCCGGGCATTGCCAAACTGCCCGAACTCTCCGCATCCGACGCGAGTTCCGCCGTGCCGCCGGTGCATCCCAGCGCGCAGCCGGCCGCGCCGAAATTATCCGAGCCGGCCACCGCACCGGAAAAAACACCGACGGGCGCGCACGCCCCGGATTCCGGCGAAAGCTACGCCTTCGGCGAACCGCGCTGCAACGGGGACTATCGTCCACAGGGCAGGAAAGCGGATGCGAAAACGGCGAATAATAATTCGCTGCTCGGTCTGCCCGGAGCGGAATCCGTTGCGGCCCCGGAATATTATTTTCTGCGCGGCGGCAATGTTTCCGGCAAATCGCCGCTCGCCTGCCAGTCGTATCCGAAGAACGCCACGCCGATTCCAAAGTTCGACATCGAGGGCGTGCGCCGCGATTTTCCCGCGCTGCACCAGTTCGTCAACGGTAAGCCGCTCATCTGGCTCGACAACGCCGCCACCACGCACAAGCCGCAGGTGGTAATTGACGCGACCTCGCAATTTTACAGCCGCGACAACTCCAACATCCATCGCGCCGCGCACGCGCTGGCCGAGCGCTCGACCGAATTGTTCGAGGCCGGCCGCGAGAAGGTTCGCAAATTTCTCGGCGCGACGGACGCCAAGGAAATAATTTTCGTTCGCGGCACCACCGAGGCCATCAACCTCGTCGCGCAAAGTTACGGGCGCAAAAACATCGGTGCCGGCGACGAAATCATCGTCACCGAATTGGAGCATCACGCGAACATCGTGCCGTGGCAGTTGCTCGCCCAGCAGGTCGGCGCGACGGTTCGCGTTATTCCCATCAACAACCGGGGTGAACTGATTTTGGAAGAGTATGTGAAATTGCTCAACGACAAGACGAAGTTCGTCTCCGTCGCGCACGTTTCCAATTCGCTCGGCACGATCAATCCGGTGGAGCAGATCATCGCGCTGGCGCACGCGCGCGGCGTGCCGGTGCTGGTGGACGGCGCGCAATCCACGCCGCATTTGCCGGTGAATGTCACGGCGCTCGATGCGGATTTTTACGTTTTCTCCGGCCACAAGATTTTTGCCCCGACCGGCATCGGCGCGCTTTACGGCAAAGCGCCGTTGTTGGAAGCCATGCCGCCGTGGCAGGGCGGCGGCCACATGATCAAAGACGTGCGCTTCGAGAAAACGGTGTATCAAAACGCACCGGAAAAATTCGAGGCTGGCACGCCGGACATCGCCGGAGTCGTCGGACTGGGCGCGGCGATTGATTATTTGTTCAAGGTCGGCATTCCCGGAATCGCTGCCTACGAACACGCGCTGCTCGAATATGCGACGCAGGCGCTGGCGACCATTCCCGGCCTGCGGCCCATCGGCACCGCGCCGAACAAGGCGAGCGTGCTGGCCTTCGTCATTCCCGGCGTGCCGAACGAAAGCATTGCGCGCCATCTGGACAAAAACGGCATCGCCGTCCGCGCCGGACATCATTGCGCACAACCAGCCATCCGGCACTTCGGCTTGGAGAGCAGCGTCCGTCCGTCGCTCGCGTTTTACAACACGCGCGAGGAAATTGATGCTCTGGTGCTGGCAATACGTTCGTTACAACGGAGTTGATAGTTTGGGAGCTTGGGCTAGGAAGCAATTGGCCAGCCCAACTGTCAAAACTCTCACGCCGCAACCGTCGGCACTTTTAATTGATGTGCGCACCTTGGTAGTGTTCGCGGAGGTTTATCTCCCCCAACGCGGATTGATCACTGTGGAATTCTTCTGCTTCACAACATCCTTCGAGCAAGCAAGCTGCCGTTGAAGAATGATCTGTATGAAATGGCACCGAAAAGTTCACCTGTCTGACCAAAATGGTCAAAGCATCAATCGTCGTGAATGCGCCGAAGAGGCGGGCTAGATTTTATTTTCAAGACCACGTCGCTCAGGATTCAATTCGCAAGTTGAATCTATTCGCCCCCGCCAACAGAACACCTCATGACGCTAACGGCAGAACCTCGGAATATGGGATGCGAAATGACTGCAAACTGACGGCGGCAAGTCATTTTGTGCAATGATTGCACAATTTTCGCCCTGAAGTCTGGCAGGCTGGCCGTTGTGAAAATGACGTTCACTGTCTTCGTTTCCGCTGCCGGAGATCGTCGGAAAACGGAGGTCTCATTTTGTGTAAAGATTACACAAAACGAGAAATTATTTCGGCCATGTTTGTGCCGAATGAAAAAATATCATGCAAACGCATCATGTGTGTCACACACGCCTTTAATGGCAAAATGCTGGTCAGGCTGCCTGGTATGAAAGTGATTATATGAACTACAAGGGTTCATGCCCGTTATGCCCGCGCCTCCAGACTCATGCTGCAATGGATGGCATGAACCGAATTTTCGCCATAACCGAGATGAAATGGCATTGCCAAAAAACCCCACGTGAAATTTTATCCCTCCGACCCCGTCATGGTCGCCGCCTAGATTTTGCAAAGTTTGCAAATTGAACCATCCAATCGCTGCTAGAGTTCCGGCCATGATTAAATATATCCCTTATTGCACACCGGGGCGAGAAACTGAAACGTCAATGACAGCAATGATTCCAAGAGTGCCTCCGGGATTATATTTTGATCAACGCCGGTCTTGGTTGACGGCAGATTTTAGGAAAATGTCAAACGGTCAATGGAAACAAAAAAAGACCTTGCGATGGTGTATCACATACACCTGCTGCATCCAGACTTCAGATAAAATGACCAGACGATAGATAAAAATGAAATTAACGATTGTGCCAGAAGGGAACAAGACTGTTTTGAAAATTAGCCATACTGCGTCTTATGTTTACTGCGGTCGCGCATAAAAATCTGGCCGATGCCGAAAGTTATTTCGACGAGCATCTGGCACAGAATGATTACTACGCCGCCGGTGAAATCCGGCCCGGCGAGTGGATTGGCGCGGGCGCGGAACGATTGGGGTTAAACAATGCCGTTACCCGCGAACAATTTCATGCGCTCTGTGAAAATCGAAACCCTGAAACTGGCGAACGCTTGACGCAACGGCAGCAGAAAGAAAACACGCGCCGGGTATTTTTCGATTTCACCTGCGCACCGCCCAAATCCGTATCAGTGCTGGCGGTGACATTGGACGACCAGCGATTGGTTGAAGCCCATGAGGAATCCGCGCGCATTGCTTTTCGAGAACTTGAAACCTTCGCCGCCACGCGCGTGCGCAAACAGGGCAATCAACGTGACCGCACGACCGGCAATCTGGTGGCCGCAGCCTTCGTGCATAACAGCTCTCGTGAACTGGACCCGCAACTGCACACACATTTCACGGTGTTCAACGCCACGTTTGATGAAAATGAACGGTGCTGGAAAGCCCTGCAAGCGGGTGGGATGTATGATGCCATCCGTTACGGCACGGCGGTTTATCGGAATGAACTGGCGAAACGGGTGCAACAGATCGGCTATCGGATTCAACCGGCCAAGCATGGATTTGAAATCGAGGGCGTAAGCCCGGAGATTCTAAATCGTTTTTCCAAACGTGCGCAGCAGCGTGATCAGGCGGTTCAGGCGATGGAGCAAAAGTTGGGGCGAAAACTTTCCAATGATGAAATCTCCCATGCGGTGCGTCAGAGCCGGGCGAAAAAGCTCAAGGGCATCTCGACGGCGGAAGTGCGCGAACGCCAACTGGCACAATTGCAGCCCGATGAATTGCAGTCGTTGCAAAACCTCATGGCTTCGGTGCATCGCACTGGTCTGACGCACATCACCGGACTTGAAAAACAAGCCCTGAATTACGCCGTGGCCCATGTCTTCGAGCGCAAATCGGTCGTGCCAGAGCATGAACTGTTGAATGCGGCCTTGTCGCAACGACTCGGCGAAGTGGATTTGCCGGCGTTGAAAGCATCCATGAAGAGTTCGGCGGACCTGGTCAAAACCGAGCGCGGATTTTCCACGCCGCAGATTCTGGCGACGGAACTGGACTTAATCCAGATGGTCAATGCGGGCTGCGATGCCGTCGCGCCGTTGCATCCGGGTTACAAACCTGCGGACTGGCTGGGTGAAGATCAACGCAGGGCGATTTACCATGTCCTGCGCACCAGTGACCGCATCACCGGCCTGCGCGGTCTGGCCGGCAGCGGCAAAACCACGGCGTTGCGCGAACTGGTCGCCGCCTGCAAAGATGCCAAGATCGAACCCCTGTTCTGTGCGCCAACGGTGGCGGCAACGGATGTTTTGCGCAAAGAAGGATTCGACGCAAAGACGCTGCAAAGCCTCCTGCTGACGAAATCGGTGCTGTCTGCTCGTCAGTTGCTGGT
>Ga0302266_10001020_pt1 | contig 26863 bp, 29 predicted proteins | sample III_Bog_E1_2_FD_194559 | JGI IMG/M metagenome (GOLD analysis project Ga0302266, IMG submission 194559) | Peat permafrost microbial communities from Stordalen Mire near Abisko, Sweden - III_Bog_E1_2 | ecosystem: Environmental > Terrestrial > Soil > Wetlands > Peat | place: Sweden: Abisko... | reverse complement strand
GACCTGGAGCAAAAACAGGATCGTCTCACGCGTGCCATCGAATCAGAAACGCGCTTCGGTGTGGGCGCAAATTTCAAAGAGCGTCGCGCGCACGACGTGCTGGACGCGGATTGGTCGGTCAGCCCGGTCACGAAACAGAACAAGGACAAGGCGTGGTCGCAACTCGGCACGAGCGGCAGCGGAAATCATTTCGTAGAGTTCGGAATTTTCACCGCACATGGCAAAATTCTAAATCTTGAGCCGGGCAATTACATTGCGTTGCTTTCACACAGCGGCAGTCGTGGCACAGGCGCGGCGGTGTGCGATCATTACAGCAAGATTGCGTTCAGCCAGTTTCCCGATTTGCCAACCGAATTGAAGCGGCTTGCATGGCTGTCATTGGATTCGCAGGAGGGACAGGAATACTGGAACGCGATGGAGCTGATGGGCCAATACGCGGCGGCGAACCATGCGTGCATTCATCGGCACATCGCAGAACATCTCGGCGCGCAGGTGCTTCTGGATTTGGAGAACCACCACAACTTCGCGTGGAAAGAAAAACACGTTATCGGCGGCGTTGAACGCGAAGTGATCGTGCATCGCAAAGGCGCAACACCCGCAGGCGCTGGTGTGCTGGGAATTATTCCCGGCTCGATGGCAACACCGGGATTTGTCGTAAGCGGCAAGGGCAACGCGGAGTCGCTGAACTCCGCATCGCACGGCGCCGGTCGCACGATGAGTCGCAAAGCCGCGAACGAGAAGTTCAACTGGAAAGACGTGAACCGTTTTCTGAAGCAGCAAGGCGTGACGCTGATTTCCGCCGGTCTCGATGAAGTTCCGATGGCCTACAAAAACATCCGAGAAGTCATGGCGGCGCAAAACGATTTGGTCACGGTGCTCGGCCAGTTTGATCCCAAGTTGGTGAAAATGGCTCCGAGCGGCGAGCGACCGGAGGATTGAATAAATGAATCAATTACAAAAGGTATGCCTCGAAATGCAAATATCATCGGACGAAATGTTGCCAAATTTCGGTATCAAGCAGGCTGGACGCAGGAATTTCTTGCTGCCAGGATGCAATTGCTTGGGTGTTACATAAGCCGTGACGTCATTGCCAACATTGAAACACGCCGCTCCACTGTGACTGACAAACGCATCGCATTTTTCGCCATGGTTTTTAGAGTCCCGTTGCATTGCCTTTTCCCGGCGGGTCTGACTTTGAATTGGCCGGTGGATCAGTAGAAAAAATATTCAAATCAAAATTCTCGTCATCAGCGATTACAGTATTGCCGTTAAAATGAAAAAGATTTCAGTCAGTCAGATGAAAAAGCAGGAGGCGAAAAACCGGATGGCGGCGATTCGCAGGGCACGTCGCAGTCCAGCCGCAGCCGCAGCCGAACAAAGACGGGCTTCACTGATCGGCAATGGAGCCAAATGGCGCATCACTAATCTCAATGAAGTCGCCCGCGCAATGGCCAAACATTGGGGCTGACCAGGAAAGACCGCAGATCATCACCTGATTTTGCCGGTCAAATAGCCTATGCGCTTGGCAGGAGAGAACCGTTCGATGGCGTAGCGCAGCATGGTGCGCGGCATGGCGTCATGATGCTGCCGGAGAAAATCCTCTAGCACCGACTGATTCCGTTTGCCGACCTCCCGCAACATCCAACCGCACGCCTTGTGCATCAAATCGTGTTCATCGCCCAAAAGCTGTTTCGTCAGTTTCAGGGTATCTGTAAAATCATCAGCCCGGATGAATGTCAACGTGGCGAGAATGCCAATTCGCCGATCCCAGAGTGAACGAGATTGTGCCAGTTCATAAAGCAATGACCGGTCTCCCTGGAGCAAATGTGCCCCGACGATGTAGGAAGCCGAACCGTCCACCAGATTCCAATTGTTCACCCGGTGGCGGTTGTTCAAATAAATTTGATACACCTTGTTTTTTACGCCGACATCCCCCTTCCGATACTGCTCGACCAGAATCAGCAAAGCCAATAGCCGCTCGTCATTGTAGGCAGATTGCAGGAGTCGTTCACAATCAGTCAGGTCAAGCTGCCGAAATTGCCGGGAAAGTTGTCGAATGGCGGGAACCGTTATGCCTAGGAAACGATCTCCCTCGGCGTATTGAGCTTTCCCAGTTTTGAAAAAGCCAGCCAGGAACTCAGCCTTGTTCGGATTTGCCAGCTCCAGCAAAGCCGCGTGAGCCTGACGATGATTCACCGCCGATTCACCTGACGAACGATCCACTTGTCTCGGTGTTTTGATAATTTTACGCGCCATAAATCAGAACGCGAACACAACAATGCGGTAATTTAATTTGTTTAAACGTATGTGCCAGCAAACACATCCGACCAGCCCAATATTCGACTAAAAAAAGTCGGCTTAATGTCTCCGAGTCGTGCGCCCGCAGTGGTCTGCCTTTTTACAAATGTATCGTAACCGCGCTCACTGATGGCAAATAAGCGGATTGGTCGAAGCTGCCCCAAATCGCGACAATAGGCATAATGCGGGTTTCGCCGTAAAGCGGAATCCAATGATTCAGCGAGTTCATTTGGCGGCTTGCCTTCAAAGTAAAGTGTGTAATGACAACCTGCCGTGTCTTTGTCGGGTGCTAGGAGCACGAAGGTTGGTGAAGTGTCTAATGCGACGAGTGCTTGTTGAATTTGTTCGGTGACGAACGCTTCGGAAAGTTTTTCGCCGAACAGATCAGACACGTTGCCGCTCCGCCCGAGAAATCGCAGGGACGGCGTCCGGCCGATGAAGCTCGTGACTTGAACGCGGTCGCGCAGCCGGTAACGCCAGAGTCCGCCCGCCGTCGTGACAACGATTTCATAGGTTTGCCCCACGCGTAATTCGTAAACGCGGTGAACCGCGCCAGCATCGTCAACAAACTCAAAGAAGTGGGATCGCACCGCAACGGGCTGCAACCCGGCAAAGGGAATCGTCACAAACGCTTCCGTGGCGAGCAAACCTTTGGGCTGTAGCATCACGTTTGGGAAATATTTTTTAAGACCGGCAGCGGCAAATCCAGCCGAGCCGTCGCCCCAGCAACTGATCAATTTCAAGAGCGGCCAAAGTGTTTCCGGTTTTTGCGGATCGGCGCAATGTAACTCATCAGCCCGCTGCGGAAGCGAGCGCAGTTTCAACGCGGTGAGGACAACGGGCGGAAGTTTGCTCGCGTGTTTGCATTGGCCATTGCGAATGTCCGCCAGGAGTTCCTGCCAATTCGTGGAAAGCGCATCAAGCAACAGTGTCAAGAATGACGGATGCCAAACAGAAATGAGTCGTAAATCATGCTGTCGGATCAGGCAGAGCAATGCCACATAACGAAAAACTTCCATGTCTTTGACCAAGCGCAATTCATCCGGCACAGCCATGACGGTGCTCGCGAGTCGTTGGCGCGTGCCGCCGAGATATGCCGTGTCGGCATCAAAACCAATCGGCACCGCCGAATTTTCCGGGCAAGCGTTGCTCATGACCGGTGTGACCGACCAATAAGCCGGGCCGCCGCCAATTCCCGGCGACTGGCGCAATAAATTAATCAGCCACGGCCCAATCGCAGCGTTGAACTCGCGCTGCAAACCAGCCGTGAATGGAATCAGCTTGCGCGCCCCGGTCGAGCCGCTGGTGGGAATGAGGTGAGTCACCGGCTCGCGGGTCAATACGTTGGCTTCACCGCGACGAATCTGCTCAATCCACGGCTCAAGGTCTTCGTAATCCATCAGCGGCACTCGCTTCTTAAAATCTTCGTAGCTGCGAATTGAATCGAAACCGTGCGCCTGGCCGAAAGCCGTCTGCGCGTTTTGATCAAGATAAGTTTGCAAAAGCTTATGCTGCGCGTTTTCCGGCTGCTGCAACGCGCGACGGAACTGGAAATACGACGGCAGATTCGTCGCGCTCCAGAGCGAATTTGCGATGGTCGCTTTAAGATTCACAAAGTTGCGGAGCCGTCATGCGACGACCGGCAGCGGTCAGGTTTTCGGGATAGAGTTCCGTCAAACAAACAAGCTCATCGCCTTGCGCATGGCCGGGGTTATGCGTGACGAAAAATGCAACGTGCGGATCGGCAATTCGCTCGGTGGGAATTATTTTTAATTCACCACTAAGCCGCTGCGGATGGCGAAATCGCACGATACCGGAAAGTAAATCGAATTGTTCGCCGAAGCGTTCCGTCGCCAGTTCGTCGCGCAACCGCTTCATTCCGGCTGGTGTCGGTGCGTCGTAACGCGGGAAAAACTCACGCCAGAAGACCGGTAGAAAGCGGTAGGTGCGAAAACCCGATGTCAGCAGCAGCCAATAATACTTCCCGCGAGGATAACGCTCGCGCAATTTATTTACCGCCGTGATCCAGCCGCGTGCCAACGCCGTCGTGCCCCACGCTTCCCGCGCGACGATTGTGTCACCAGAATACACGACGCTTACCGGCTCACCGTCGAATGACGACTCGTAAACCAGCAACGTCGAGAAACCGACGAGCCGTGTGTCGCGCCGGATGAGCACTATCCAATTCTTCTCGGCGAGGTCACGCGTGAACTGCGCCCGCGTTACGCCGTCGAAATGCACCGCGAGCAGTTGAAACATTTCGTCCGTCTGCGCCGGAGTCAGTTCTTCGCGCGGCACAATTGCAAACGCGTTGTTAGCGATTGTCTTCAAAGCAGAGCCACCTCCGGGCCGAGACAACGCCCGTCCAATTCGCGGGCTGAACTGCCAAGTCCGGGCCAACGAACAACGTAAATCCGGCTGCGATATTCGCGACAATTGAACTTGCGGCGAAGCAAAGTGAGGTGCGGGTCATTGGCTGCAAATCCCAGCGTGAGAAATTCGATCCTCCGCCCCGCAGCACACATCCGCAACTTGGAAACCAAGCCAATGAGTGCGTCTGTATTTTCCGGCTCAACCGCGAGATGCGAAACAAATGCGTGCGCCAGCGTTGAACCGACAGCAGGCAAACGCGGCGTGCCGAGGATGCGCGCGGCGAAATTCACCGCCGGTCGCGCCAGCGCCAGCCTCGGCGTGTAGCCGCGAATCACTGTTTGTTTGAAGGCGCGCTGATCCCAGAGCGCAGCGCAGGCGTTGATGCGACCGCCATCTCGCATGACCTGAAAGTCATCAGCTTTCAAATTGAGTGATAGAAGTGCGGACAATTCGGCCACTGACCAACGCGGTGCGAATTGATAATCGCGGCCATGCTTGTCTAAGCAATCGAGTAGTTTGTAGAAATCCAGAGCGTCGGCCTCCGGCTCAGTGTGATTTGAAGCCCGACTTTCTATTGGTAGCAACACTGTCACGAATTCGCCGATAAATTCGTAAGCGGGCATTCCGGGCAATCCCCGTTCCAAAAATTTTCGTGCTGTGGCATTGTCAGCGGCGATGCTGGTGAAATAAAAATCGGCCGGCCTGTCAGCTTGAAGTTCTCGAAAGAATTCGTAACCACGCCGCAAAATGTCAAAGCGACCGGCTGTCCGCGCATCCAGCCGCAATCCGCCGAGATAACCCACGCGGTGCGGCTGGCCGTTCACGAACCGTTCACGAATCGAACAATTTCCCGTGCAGACCACGCGACCGCCTTCATTGGCGATGATGGTTTGTTTTTCCGTTCCCGGCAAACCGGCGTCCACAAAATAATCCGGCTCGCGTTCGAGCGTGAGCGTGATTTGGCCGGGCATCGGATTTTCGCGCAGCAGACGCCGGACGTCCACGTCATCGGCTGGCGTGGCGAGTGCAAACGGGACGCGAGCGGTTCTTGCAGGCGTCAGTTGGCGGTCAAGAGTTGTCCCTGCCATGATTCGTCTCCGAGTGGATAGTGATCCCGCAGGCTCACGTCGTTTCGATGAAGCCCGTTTATCAAATAAAAGTTTCGCCACATAAACCAATTGCTTCGGTTCACTTTCGCAAAACCGCGTTGGGCGATGCTGGGCCATGAATAAAACTCTCGGCGCGCGGCGAGGCAGTTTTGTTGGAGCAGTTCCGGCGTCATGCCACGCGGTTGAAATGGAATCCGGTTATAGCTATAACGCTCGTCCAGCCACCAATTCTCGTAAAGCAACCGGCCTTCATCTTGCAACCGCTTGTAAAGCGGCGTTCCCGGGAACGGCGTGAGATGATTGAACGCCGCAATGTAGAGCGAATGTTCCCGGGCAAATGCGACGGTTTCGGCAAAACTCTCCAGCGTGTCGCGATCGTATCCGAAAATAAAAGTGCCATAGACGCGGACACGATGCTTGCGCAGGTTCGCAAGTGCTTTTTCAAAACCACCACGCATCGTATTAAACGCCTTGTTCATGTCCTTGAGATTCGCCGGATTCAAACTCTCGAAACCGATGAGCACGCCCTGACAGCCGCTGCGCACGAGCAGTTCCAAAAATTCTTCGTCGTGTGCGGCATTGATGCTCGACTGGCTCACCCAACGAATCTTCAATGGAATCAATGCCCGGAAAAATTCTTTCGCCTGTTCGATGTTCGACGTGATGTTGTCGTCCACGAAAAAGAAAAGTTTTCGCTCACGCTTCACCTGTTCGATTTCGGCAATGATGTCATCAACGGGACGGCGTGTTTGCGTGGAATTAAAAACCGTTTGCACTGCGCAAAAGTCACATTTGAAATGGCAGCCACGTCCGGCCTCAACCAAGCCGATGGGCAGATAACGCTTGCCGCGAAAGATGGAACGGTCGGGCTTCAATCCCTTGAGCGAAGGACGATCAGATTGGCGGTAAAACTTTTCGAGCCGCCCGTGTCGCGCGTCGTCAATCACGCGCGGCCAGAGTTGTTCCGCTTCGCCGCATACGACGGCTTCGGCGTAACGCGCCACTTCGTCAGGGCAAAGTGTTGCATGAAATCCGCCCATGACGACTGGCACACGGCGTTTACGATATTCCGAAGCGATTTGATACGCACGTTTTGCCGTGTAGGTCTCGACACTGATGGCCACAAGGTCGGTTGCCTCGTCGAAGGGAATTTTCTCCATGCGGTCGTCATAAAAACGCACTTCAACATCCTTGGGCGTCAACCCGGCGAGGGTGGCGGCGGGCAATGATTCCATCTGCCAGGTGCGGATGTATTTTTGTCCCGGCTTCCGCCCGATGCACGGATGGATGATGGTCAGTCTCATCGCTCACTCAAAGAGGTGGTTAATTCCGGCGAAACATCTGTTTGAATTTTTGGCTGGGACGAAGCGCGTCCAATGATCCAATCACAATTGTAGAACCGGCTCAAATTATGAGCATAAAATCGATAGCCAAGATTTGTTCCGAGTTTTACCGGCCACGGTGCGGGCGAATGTCGAATACGCCGCGCTATGGAACGAAAACTGTAAGTATGCTTCCACGCCACTTCCGTTCCTGTTTGAAGCTCTTCGACGCTCATTTTGGCGGGACGAAAAACGACGTGCTGCCCGTCATAAAGTTCCCAATTGCGCGTTAAGATCCGATTTTCGGCCACGAGTCGTTTGTAGAGTGCCGTATTGGGAAACGGTGTAACGATGGCATAACGCGGCAGGTCTATGTGCGCTTGCACCGCGAACTCGGCCGTTTTGAGAAACACATCCGATTCGTCGTGGTCGAGGCCGAATACAAAGCAGCCTTGAAGCGCAATACCGTGTTCATGGAGTCGCTGCACGACGCGTGCAAATTTATCAGGCGAGTTGAAACCTTTGTGATTCTGCCGAAGATTTTGAGGTGAAATGGATTCGAGTCCCATCAATAAACCTTTGCAGCCGCTCCGCTCCGCGAGTTTCAATAATGCCGCATCATCGGCCAGCAGCACCGTCGCCAGTCCATACCACTGTAGCTTCAAGGGAATCAGCGCGGTGAAAAGCAGCACCGCGTAATCACGGTCGGCAATGATATTCAGGTCCACGAATATAAGTTTTCGCGCCCCATGCTGACGGATGTCCGCGATGACTTGATCCACCGGTTTCAGGTAAGGTTTGCGACCCCACGCGGTCGGCACGACGCAGAACTCGCAGCTATGAATACAGCCGCGCGTCGCCTCAAAAACATTGTTGGTCAGATACCGCTTGCCCGGCAGCAAATCGCGCCGGGCAAAAGGACGATCCGCGAGGCTAAGGCCGGGTGCCTGATCGTAGCGTGGTTGTAACTGGCCGCAGGCAAAATCGCGGAGCAGTTGTGGCCACGAATCCTCAGCGTAGCCGGAAACAATGGCGTCCGCGTGGGGTGCGGCATCTTCGGGTATGAGCGTCACATGCGGTCCGCCAAGCACCACCGTAATGCCACGCCTGCGAAAATGATCCGCGAGTTCATAGGCGCGCATCGCCGTGCCGGTGATGACAGTCAGCCCAACAAGGTCAGCATCCAAATCCAAGGGCACGTCGGAAATGCCTTCGTCGAACAATTGTAAATCAACGGGAAGCTCCGGCGGTATCAGCGCCGCCAGCGTGGTCAACGTCAGCGGCTGGTAGCGCAGCGACTTTTTCCAAATGCCGCCGCGATGCCGGTAAAGCGGGCCTTTCGGCGACACGAGCGCGATTTTTAGTTTGCGATGTGGCAACGGCTGCATTTATGAAACAAGGTTTATGGCGTATGTCAGAGCGCTTCAAGTCGAATCAACAATGTGGTGCGTTGATAATTTCGATGTTACACCCGTCCCACTCAATGTTGCTACCGGCGCATAATTTTTACAACCGCCAACGCAAGTAAGAATCCGGTCACAGCATCCACGACATGATGCTGATGCGTGAACACAGTTGAGGCGGCGATGAGCACGCCCCATGTGCGCAATAGAATTTTACCGCCAAGATTTGCATGGGGCACAAACAACTCAACACAGACAACGCTTAAAGCGACATGAAGTGATGGCACCAGGTTGTAATCGAGATTCAAACGGTCGGCCAAGCGAAACATCCCACGCCAGATTCCCAATTCAGAGTCGGTCGCGACCGGAAAGGCAAGTTTGGCGGGTATCAACAAGAAGCCGATACCGGCGACTGTAATTGTGATTGTTTGCGCCACAGCAAGATTCGTAATTTCGCGTCCGGTCCGCAGCACGAAAGGGGCAACCAGAAAAAGCCCGTAGATGCTCATGTAGATGAGCGTGAATGATGGAATGAGAGGGATTTGTAGTTCGGCGTCAAAATGAACACGGACTCGCGTCACTCGTTGGGCAGTCACCCAGTTTGCGCCGCCAAAAACGAAGGCGAACCACGCGGATACCAGCACCGTTTGCAGCCAGGCGATTCGCAGGTGCGCCCAACCCGGCCACGCAAAGAACGGTTCTCGCTGCGCAGAAATCATTGATGCGCAGCAGCGGAGTTGCTCGCGGTCGGTTTAGATTCAGAAACTGGACGCGGCCCCAGCCATTGCCGCCAGTATTGTTTGATGTAATTCGGTTGTGATGGATCTTTCGGTGCCAACCGGGGCAGGTAATACCAGGAAATTTCCGGGTGCCGATGGTGGCTGAGATCGTATTCACCGTGCAACAGCAACGCGCTCATCCAGCGGTTATGCCGCAGATTCCAAGCACCATCAATCAGGTCACGATTGCTAAACGCATGGCCAATATACTGCCGCGTTGACCAATTGAAGGCGAAACAGGCGTAAAGCACGAGCGTGTTTTGCCAATGCAAGTCCAGCAGCCAGAACAGCAACGTAAATAACGCGATGATGAAAAGCGTTTCCGCCCGAACAAGCCAGACGGCGGCGTTTTGCACTCCGTTCAACAGATAACCCGTCGGCTTGTGTCGCCCAAATACCTGTTCGCGGATGGCTCGCGGGGCGAGCGAAAAGATCACCGCACCCACCGGCACAATCGGCCAAAAGAATCCACAGAGGATCCCATACCACCGGATGTATTTTACGACGCGATTGTCGTCGGGATAGTAAAGGTCAAACATCTCCACATCGGTGCGATTATGGTAGTGATGGCCTTGATGCGTGCTGCGCATCAACGTGAACGGCATTGGGAAAAGAAACCCGGCAATCACGCCCAGCAAGTAGTTTCGGCGCGACGAACTCTGCAAATTTCCGTGGCTGGCTTCATGCAGTAGCGCGTAATTCGTCAGCAACAAATAAGAAAACAGCACGCCAATACCAACCACCAACCACCAGTTCCCAACGTGAGACGCGAGCCAAAGCAATCCCAGCGCGATGCTGAATACCAGGATGACGAGGAAACAATTTAGCCGGTCTGGAATCGGCATATCCGACGGTGCGGTGGCGAAAATCGGCTTTTTCCCATCCTGAGATGTTGCGGCCTCGACATTCATCAAGTCAGTTTAGGTCTCCTAAATCTGAAAGCAAGCCGGACACGACTTCAATTTCTGCTGGCTGCCCACACCGGTCGGAGCAATACTTCAGAACTTTAATGAACACGCGCGGAAATGGTCAGGAACAGAACGGCCACAGTGAAGTGCCCGCCGCTCCATCCGCATCCAGTTTCCCGGCGCATCCAGCGTCGTGGTATTTTTTTTGTCACACTGATGATTTGCGCCGAGGGCCGCTGTCAAAGAAGATTTTGGGACGTGATCTTGTGGCGTTCCGCACTGCGAGCGGAAAATTTGCCGTGCTGGATGCACGCTGTTCGCACTTGGGCGCAAACCTCGGTTGCGGTGAAGTCGTGGGGGAAACGATTCAGTGCCCTTTCCATCAGTGGCAATTTGGCAGAGATGGCCGCTGTGAGAAGATTCCGAGCCAGACGGAAATTCCTGTTTTTGCCCGCCAGCAAAGTTATCCGGTGGTCGAACGGCACGGCTTTCTTTTTTTCTTTAATGGCACGGACGTATTGTTCCCGCTGCCATTCTTCGAGGGTGAAAGCCCGGATGCCTTCGCGCCGGGGAAATTATTTTCGTATGTCGCGGACGCGAGCTGGGTCATGGTTGCGGCGCAAGGCTTCGACCGGCAACATTTTGAAACCGTGCATGAGCGGCGACTGCTTCGCCCGCCGGAGATTTCCAGCCCAGGTCTGTTCGTGCGGCGCAATCAATATCATGCTGAAATAATCGGGGAATCCTGGCGCGACCGGATTTTGAGGATGCTTGTAGGTGATACCGTCACGTTGACCGTTCACAATTGGGGCGGCACAATCTACCTCGTGAAGGCGGAATTTCCACGGGCTTGCAGCCGGTTTCTTGTTTTGTATCGCCCGCTGGAAGACGACCGCACCCATTTTGACGTGATTGTGTTTTCTAAGCGTGGTTTGCTAGAACTTGGATTGGCGGCCCGACGGTGGTTCACGCGTGGGCATCTTTTGTCTGAGGCGGCACAGATTCGAGATACACAGTATCGGCCAGGGCGATTCATTGCGGCGGACACGGAAATGGTAGAATTCTTTCGTTGGCTCGCCGCATTGCCGCAGCAATTACCGAAAAGTCCGACGGTCAAAGATTCCACCAACGACACACCGGCAAATGGATTTGCCGCTCACATTCATCAACCAAAATAAAACCCATGAAACTAAATCTAACCAGCATCGCATTGGCAATCGCTCTGTTCGCGCCAGTTTCGTTGTTCGCCCAAGACCAGAAAACGGCAGCGGAAAACCCGGCACATCAGGAATTACGGCAGTTGCGCGATGGATTATTGGTAGCCATGAATAAAGGCGACATTGATGGCACGTTGGCTTTTCTCGGCACGAATTGTGTCATCACCTGGCACAACGCGGAAGTCAGTCGTGGCCATGACGGTGTCCGCAACTATTTCAACCGGGTGATGACCGGGCCGAACAAAATTGTCGAAAGTTTTCATTGCGACCTCAAAGTGGATGAATTGACGATACTTTATGGCGACAACATGGGGATTTGCTACGGAAGTTCAGATGAGCATTTCAAATTAGCCACCGGAAAAGACCTTGATGTCAAAGGCCGTTGGAGTGCGACGGTGGTTAAGGAAAACGGTCGGTGGGTCATCGCCTGTATGCACGCCTCAACAAATCTTTTTGACAACGTGATGCTGGATCTCGCCAAGAAAGTAGCCATCATAGCCGGAATAATTTGTCTGGTTGCTGGCTTGGTGGTGGGTTGGCTGCTGGGACGATGCCGGAAACGCGCCGCTTGAAATGGGCGATGTTTATTCGTCGAAACCAAAATTCCGAAGGTGAAACCTCGTTGCTCCAGCGTGCGGCGGATTGGTCGAGTCACGCGACGATTGAAAGCCTGACTGCCGAAACGCTGCAACAAATCACGAAAAATGAGGGGGTTGATTTTGCCACAGCGCTTTTATTTGACCGCTTTTCAAAATCCAAAAGGCACGCAGAATTCATCCAGCGGATTGAGTCCTTACGCGGTTGCTCGTCGGTTACATCAGCCGCCATTGACGCGAAAGTCGTAATCGTCCCCGGTGCGCTATATCAGGAGCGACCCGACATGGGCGGTGATGGACGACTTGTGCGAGAGGTTGCAGCCAAATTCGGATACAAGACGGATGTGATTCCACTGTTAAGTTTCGGATCGGTAAAGGAAAACGCCCGTCTCATTCGTAGCTGGTTCTACCAACATTCAGGGGAGCGGATGATTCTCGTATCTTTGAGCAAGGGCGGAACAGATTTGAAACGGGCTTTGGCTGCACCGGACGCACCAACTTTGTATCGCAACGTCATCGCATGGGTTAATGTTTGTGGTCCGCTTAACGGTTCGCGTATGGCAAACTGGATTCTTGCGAGTTGGTGGCGAACCATGTTCGTCCGCGCCAAATGTAGATGGCAGCAACGGGATTTCCAATTGATCACCGATTTGCTTCATGAACCTGCCGAGCCGTTGAATTTTCACCCCCTTTTGCCGCCTTCGATGAAAATGTTCAGTCTGGTTGGCTTTCCTTTGAAAGCACACATGACAACTCGTTTTTCGCGCTTTTGCCACCACACACTCGCTGCTTACGGACCGAATGATGGCACGACTTTATTGTCTGACTTGGTTGGTTGGCCTGGAGAAATTTTCCCGGCATGGGGCATGGATCATTACTTTCGACCAGAGAACGAGGCGAGAAACCTCGTAGCGGCAATATTCAAATACTTGGCTGAAGAATGGTCGTCCGCGAAAAATATCAAACCGTAAAAGTTGAGCCGAATAGTGACATGACCCCCCGGCGCTTTGACTGGCCGGCTTTCCTGCGGGCACTCGGAAACCGGCCAGACAAATCGCCTCAATGGAAACCTAAACGGTCGCGCACTCATCGGTCGTTTTAAAACCGCGCTCAACTCCGCCGTCGTCCGTTCATGCCACTCCCGACCTGCTCCGTTTCGCTGCCGGTTTCAGAACGCCCGTTCAGTGCGACCAATCATCATCCAATTTCATACGTTCAATCGAACGTGATTTGTGGCGGCTTTCTGGAATGGGAAAGCCGGTAATTTTGTTAGACACCATCCCCTTATCAACAAATAAGGCCGCAAGACGAGCAACGGCCGCGCAATTTCCGCGCAGCGTCCGGCGCAGCATCCGGTGTGATGTCCGGCGTAGCGTCCGCTGAATCGTCCGCGCAATATCCGGCAACTTGTCCGAGCATCAGCCGGGCAGTATCCGGCTAGCGTCCGGGCGATGGACGGGCAACTGCCGAGACATGTCCGGCAAGTTGGCGGGAAACGTCTCACAAGATGTCGATGAATGTCCGCGCCAAAGTTTGCACCAAAGTTGGCACGATGGTTCGCAGGTGACTTGGCAATTTTCGCCGAAGTCCACACCGCAGTTCACGAAGCAGACAGGTTGGCGTCCGCGAAGCAGTCCGCGTGATGTCCGGTTTGGTGGCCGGGCAGTGTCTGGGAAATTCCACAGAAGAGTTTCATCCCATAGAATGACGAGCAGGAGTGGAATTCTATTTTCAAACTCCACTCCCGCTCGCTTGATCAGTTCTTAAAGGCTAAAAGCCTTACTTTTTCTTTATAAGTCCGCTCAAACTCTTGCCCGTGTCGCTGCGCACGGTTTGGAGCTTCGTGTCAGAACGATAACCTTTGGCAAAATTGTCGCCATATTCCTGGCGCAATGTGCCAACACGGGTATCGCCCCGTTTTTCACGAATTTGGCCATTCTCGTCGCGCTGCCGGCCATCAAGTCCGTTGCTCATAGTATTCCTATGGTTGCTCGTTGGTAGAATTGACATGACGCAGCCGGGCTTGTTGGGGAAAACATCGGTTTCAAATCGATAGTCTTCCGACCGTGCTCACGTCTCTGCGCTTGAATTCTGTTCAGGCACAGAAAAAATTTCCAGCCATGTGTCTTAATCCACATGCTCATTCCAGATGGCCTTGAAAGCCTCATCATGTTTCGTGGCGTCCTCGATGGCGTCTTGAACTTCCGGGGAGACGGCACCGTAATTGAGGTTCTTGAACCAACTGATCACATCGGCTGGTTTGTCGAAGGGTTGTGCCTGCGCCAATTTTTGATCCGCTTTCAGTTCGCCGATATATTTGATGTCTTTGGTGCGATAGATTTTTACCCGTGGATTCGGACCACCGCTCTGACCAATTAGCTCACCGGTGAAGTCAAGGTTGGCAATGCCAGCTCGTTCAATGCTGTAATCTTCCATATTTTTTAATAGTTACACTCGCACAGTGCGTGGTGCGGAAATGCAGCCTGTGCTCCAAGGTCCGGGGTAGACGCAACCAACTCGGGTGCGATGTTGCTGTCAATATCAAGCGACTGTCGGCTGTCTCCAAGATGCAGATTCAATATCCGCGCCCCCTTGAAAATGAGTGCATTGCGGAGCGGTTCCCAAGCGATTACCGCCAGAAAAACCTCGGTGAGAATTTCGTTGATCCATTGATCTCGGCTTTCGGGATTCATTGCAATCAAGGGTTACGGAGTCCGAACCTTCCAAGTTTTGTTCAGCTCAGGGAATTCAAAACCGGCCAGCAGCGGAATTTCAGGAACATGCTGTGTCAGCAATCGGTCTCTGACCGCATTCAGCCGCTGACCCAAAGTGGATGCCTCAAAATGTGCGCCGATCATTTCCAGAACCGCACCCACGCGCCGGTCGAGATCATCACGCTGGATTTTCGCCAGATGCTCGCCCATGCGATCCGCGTCAATTTGCTTAACACCAGTTTCCCATGCCTCCAAAGCAACCGCTTCACCACCGCAGCGAACTGGTTGCATCAGTGCATCCAGTAGGGTCTGCTCCAGTGTCGTGATTCGCAACCAGCAACGCGGGGACACCACGCGAAACTGGATTCCAGGAACAAGGGACGCATCACGTTTGTTCAGGTAATAATCAACATCCTCAAAATGGAAAATTTTTGTCCCGAGCGGGTTTCGCTCCACGGCTTCAACCGCCGGTTGCGTTGCGTCAACCGCCGCCAAACTATTTTTTGACCTCGGCGGGTTGAGCCGGGCGACGTGGTGATGCGCGACAATCTGTGTGGTCAGTTCGTAATAGTTGATGGCACTGAAATAACAGACGACGCCATCCGGCAAATATGCCTGGAGCAGTTCCAGCGGATAAATAGTTTCGCCTTTTCCGGCTTCCATATCCAGCAGGAGAAAATCATTCAAATCGGTATCGTTCGGAGATTGAACCTTGATTGCGTGGATCAAGCCCATCCGCTTGAGTTGCTCGATGACCACATGAGCCGGCGGAAAAGTTGTCCGCAATACTGCCTGATTTGATTTGGTAATCGCTCGGATTTCACGAAGGAGGGTTGAATGTTTCCAGCACCGCGCCGTCAGATTTTTCTCGCTGGCTGCCGAGACACGATCACCCAACGTCCGCAAAAACACCTCCCATCGGTCCATCGGGACTTGCGTTGGTGGTTTAGTGATTTTCACAGTGTCTTCCCCGTATGCTCCTAAGGAGCATACGGGGAAGACACTGTGTTGTCAAGCTACACGAAATCGGGATGACTATGAATATACAATGGAGATACGCTTCCGCTGGCTTCACGAAGCCAGCGGAAGCGTATCTCCATTTTAGCGGCTTGTCAAGTTTTTTGAAAAGACAAGAATATGGAAAAGTGGTCGGCTATTCTCGCGGGCGTGCGGACCCGGCGGCAAATCATGTTGGATTGATTGACGATTACTTGGTCGGAGCCGGCTTAATTCCAAACCACGCCTTCGCCTCTTTCGGCTGCACCAGTTCGCGGTAGTGCTGGAAAATAATTTGTGGCGAATTACCCGCTTCCAGCGCCACTTTCGCCACGTCCTGTGTCTCCGCCACGCGGTAGGAAATGAAGGAATGCCGCAGCGCATTCTTTTTCCATTTCAACTTTTTCGCCTTCTCCGGGTCTTTGCCGTCTTTTTCCGCCGCCTCTTTCAGCGCCAGGTTCGTGTCCTCCACGAGCCAGCCAATTTGTTTGTTCACGTTGTCAAACGGCACAACGCGCCCCTCATCTTTGGCGTGATCTTTCAACCACTTCGCGAGGTTGCCGGTGATAGGCACTATGCGCCGGCTGGCGGTCTTGGCTTTGGCCGCCTTGATCTCGATGAATTTGTCGGCCAGATGGACTTCGCTCCAGTCCAGCCGCTCGATTTCCGCCGACCGCAGGCCCGCGAATGCACCGATGGCAAGGAACGGCACCATTTCCGGCCGCGAGTGATTCAGGAATTGCGTGACCTCCCATGGTGAATAAATCGTGATGTCCGTCGGCTTCTCCTTGAACTTCGGCACCAGCTCAATGCCTTCATGGTCGCGCGGCAGCCAGCCGCGTTCCTTGCAGAATTTGAAAAACGCTCCGATGGTCGCCCGCGCATTATTTCTGCTTCGTGACGACACGTCCTGATTACGGAGATAATCCGCAAGCTGTCCCGTCGTTACCGCCCGCAACTGGCAGTTAAAACTTTCCTTGAGCTGGTTCAGATAAACCTTGAGAACTCTCACATAGGCGTCGCCAGTGCCGTCCTTGGTCCGCGTCTCGATCATTTCATCCACGGCCACCGGCAGCATTTTGTCGGGCAGCTCGTGCATTTTTCGCCGCTTAAATTCCTTGGCCATTTCCAACAGCGACACCTTGCCGTCCACAATCTTCACTGCCTCGACGGCATCTTTCACCAGCAGATCCAGCGGTATGTCGGTGGACTTTGCCATTTGAGCGCAATAGACATAAACCCGCGCATCCTCGGCGCGCAGGTGCAGGGCGTCCAGTTCGCCGTTGGCAAGTGTGGTCGCTTTGGCTTTGCCTTCGGCAACGGCCTCATCAAGGCTGGCGAACATTTTGAGCACGCGCTTGCCGGCGGCGTGATAGGAGAGGGTGAAGCTTTCCCGGCCTTTGTTTTTGACCCGGTAGATTTTGAGGATGACCGATCCGTTACGGATGATTTTCGGCCACTCTGGAACTTTTGCAGAGGCACTCTTCATGCCCCTATTGTGTTAGGATTTTGTTAGGATTTCAAGCAAAACCCTCAAAACACTTGTAAATAATGGTCGGGGCGGTGAGATTCGAACTCACGACCTCTTGCACCCGAAGCAAGCGCGCTAGCCAGACTACGCTACGCCCCGACGTTTGAGTTGGAAATCATGCCACGCCAAAGCCGGAATGCAATCGGAAATTTGGGTTGCCGCCGCTTAAAACTTCCAGGCGTTCGCCGCGCGGTCGGCGTCACTGATGCACCAAAGATGCACGGGCGAAACGGCCTGCGGATACTCGAGGAACCGCGCGCTGCCGTCGGCCATGGCATAATTGGAGCCGCCGGAACCGCTTTGGCCGCCGGCTACGGAGCTGGCGTTGCGGTTGTCATGGCGGCATTGTTCGGCCACGCTGGTATCATTGCCGCCGACGGCGGGATTCTCAAAAAGATCCATGTAATAATCCCCGGCGTCGGACAACTTTTCTCCCAGCACAACCGTGTCGCTCGCATAAAGAATGACGCTTTCCTTCAAGCCGGTTTGCGCGGCGGCGTTTCCGACCTGTTGGAAATCCGTGGTGCCAATCTGATCCGCATACCAGTCGTTCCAGCCGTTGATTAAATAACTGCGCGGGCTGGCGTCGGCCACGTTGTTGGAGCCGGTGCCGGTCTGCGGAATCTGGCCGTTGAGGCCGTCGGTCGGGCAAAGCAACAGTTTAACATTTTTGCCGTAATTGCCGTAAAACTTGTCCGGCCAGCGGTCGGTATTGCTGCGCAACGGATAAGTTCCCTGATTGTCGTCCACATAAAGATGCGCGGCGACAGAAAGCTGCCGGAGATTGCTCAGGCATGAAATCCGCCGCGCCGTCTCCTGCGCGCGACTCAACGCCGGCAACAACATCGCGGCGAGAATGGCGATGATGGCGATCACCACCAGCAGTTCAATCAGCGTGAACGCCGGGCGCGCGCACCGAACGCGTTCGCACCGGTTGCAAGATGGGATTTCAATTATTTTCATAACCACGGCTTTCCCGGCTGCGTCTGACCATGAGTTCGACGCGGCTCCTGCGCGCGGCGTTACATAAATCTATAATGAAAAGAAACCGGTTCCTCATCGTCGGCGCATTTTTATTGGCCGCCGTCTATGCGGTTTATTTCACCGACTGGTTCAAGCCGAAGACGCTGCAAATTCATCACATCTACCGCGACCTCTCGGCACGCCCGCCGCGCGACGGGATGCTGCCGGCCTTGATTTTCGGGCTGAACCGTCCGTGCCGGCTCACGGAAATCAAAGTCGTGCCGCTCGCCGCGTATCAAATCAACCAAAGCATCCTACCGCTCTGGCATCTCGTTTCCGATTCCAATTCGGTGCCGGTGAATGTCTTCTTCTACGGCCAGCGCATCCGTGGCCTCAAGCCGGAGGTTCCCGGCACGCATGCCCAGCCCTTGACCAATGGCGTCACCTACCGGCTCATCGTCACCGCTGGAAAATTTCGGGGCGAACATGACTTTGAACTTAAATGACCCGCCGCGCCACGGTTCTGGGTTCAGTTCATTAACGCTTGCCGTCCGGGAAAAAACCATTATTTTTTCAAGTCCGATGCGCGCTTAGCTCAGTGGTAGAGCATTACCTTCACACAATTAAAAGGCCGGTTTTAGCTATTTTTAGCAGGTTTTTATTCCCCTTGGAAATCATTGCAGAACTATTGATTTAATTGGTGAAGCTCGATGTTCAGGTGTCATCTGTCGCTATCTCACAAAATCCGAAAAAAATATTTCGGGTTACAAGTCGGGTGCAAGTTTTGCCATCGATGAGGTTGATTTGACACGAAGCCGGATTCAAATTCTCACGCCGCAACTTTGACTTTGAGTGGTCACATACGTTTGAGAAATGGAGCGTGCCATTTTGATTTCAAACGACCCGGCCACAATGCTCATGTCCTGATGCGGATACTTTTCTGCCAGGTGTTCCCTAACCTGTGCGTTCACATCGTCCTTCCAAACTCTCAAAACCTGCCGCTGATCGCGCACGAACGCTTGCAACACGTCGCGCGCGTCGTGGCCGCTGTTCAGAACGTCTTTTAACTCCCCCGACTTCAACGGCAGGGATTCGACGATGGCAAATTCCAACCCTGCCGGTGTGTGGCGATGGCAAACGGAAGTGATTCCCGTCAGATCAACGGCGTGCTGCCATTGCGCGCCGTCGTCGGTCTGGATGATGCGGTCTGACGATTGCAGCGCGACTCTGATAGCATCACCTGCTGTCATTGACAGATTGCGCTCGATGTTTTGCAGCGCGTCGCAATTCGCTTTGAATTGCTTCAGATGTTCTGCGAAATGCTGCATGGCCTCGGTGTGGGCCTGTTCTTGCAGCGGTGTGGGTCGTTCGTAGTAGTTCATAATTCACCTCATTCAGTTCCCAACAATTTTAATAATTCAGTTCGCGGCACGAGCAGTTTGCCGCGCAAGGCGCGACAAACTTTCAATTTGTTACGCTGGATTAAGCGATAGACGCTGAAGTAATTTACGCCGAGCATATCGGCGGCTTCTTGAATTGAATACGCCAGCCGCTCGGTCGGCGCCTCATCATTTTTTGGAATGGTTTCCATACGCTTCTGCCATTGGTGGGGTTTTCATTGAACAAATCATTCTTTCAACCTGATTGCGCCAGTCAATTTCGGCCAGCAAATCACCTGGGCTAAGGCCGAGCGCGGTGGCGATGTAATACAACTGGATCAGATCAATCCGTAAAGAGCCGTCCTCAATTTTGGAAACGGTGCTGCGCGTGGCGTTATGCCAGCCGGCGAGCTGCAACCGATCGGCAAAAAAGTCCTGCGACCAATCGAGTTGGTCGCGCTTTCTGCCCAACAGTCGCCCGATGAAATTTCGCTGCTTCATTTCTAGCCACTCAAATTTTCCAGCTATTCGCAAATGCTTAATCTAACGAAACTGTTGCCTCAAAAAATCAACTATCGTATTTGACGATAATTCGTATAGGCATTTCCGATAACTGTTGGCACGGATTGCACAATTTTCCTGGATTCAAAAAACCGACTTCCAAAGGCATGGCAAAGCCATGCAAAGGGAAGTGGGGGTCATCAAACTGACAGCAAAATCAGCGTCAGTTCTCACCAATAAGTTTCCTCATTTGAGGACGCATCTCTGCGTATAAACAGGCATTTGCCTGACCTATAAAAGGATTTGAAGGCATCATCGAACCGGCTTACGCCGACTCTAGCGAAGTGGGAGAATCCAGACTTTCGTCCTGTCTCAGGAAAATCAATAGCACAGCCACAACAAAACGCAAGCCGGACAAAACGAAAAAATGCCCGGGCGAAAAAGTGATTGATTGCGTCGTTAAAAAACAATCAATCACGATGCGCCGCGCGGCGCGAGAGCGCAAACCGCAACCTGACTCGGCCAAGCCACGCCGCCAGCACCCCCGCCGTGGAAATTTACAGATGACAGACGGAAGCACGACACTGCCACACTACAAGCCGCCCCAATTTTCAGTTCAAAAGAACAGGATGTTTTTTTGCGAATCAGGCGGCTACCGCAATCAGTCCAAGAGACAACGGGTGTCGGAATATACATCTGCCATCAGCGGCAAAACGCTAAATTTGTGATTTTTGACGAAAACTCTTGTCAGAAAAATTTGATGTGCGTATAACTGCATTAGTTCCACGCGATTACCCGCAAGGCAAGACGTGTAGGCTTTGCAGAATGGGCGTGGTCAATCATGAGCCACACGTCTAAAAGGCAGGTTGAAGCCAGCTTCAAAGGCAACGATAACATCCGCGCCGGAAAGAATTTTTTCAGTCAAACCCCGGCATTAAGAGCGTCCTTGAAAGCCCTTCATCGTCAGGCCTTCACATTGGTTGAACTATTAGTCGTCATCGCGATCATCGGCATTTTGGCGGCGCTGCTGCTGCCCGTGCTGGCCAAAGGCAAACAGAAAGGCACGCAAACCGTGTGCCTGAGCAACCAGCAGCAACTGGGACTCGCTTGGGAAATGTATGCCAACGACAATGGCGAGAAGGTGGTCGGCTTCAGCACTTTTCCCGACAACGGCACACCAGGCGTCACGCCCCCGGACCCGGAAGACTGGCGCACCGATGTCCAATATGTGCAACCGAGCATTCCGCTAACCAGCCCGCAGGCGATCATCCAGGCGACGGAAGCCGGATTTCGCCAGCCCATGAATTCAAGCACGCAAACCGTCGCCGGGCCGCTATTTCGCTACGCTCCGAATCCCCATGTCATCCATTGCCCGGGTGACCAGCGCGCTTCGCTTCCGGCCGGCAGCGGGTTTGCCTGGGACAGCTATTCCGGCGTCATGGGCGTCAACGGGGAAAAAGAATTCCAAGGCCAGACCAACACCGTCATGATCACCAAGACCATCCAGATCATGCACACTTCGCAACGGATTCTTTGGGTGGAGGAATGCGACGCGCGGGGAGATAACCTAGGCTCGTGGGATTTTAGACCCGGCAGCCCGCAGGACGGTTTTCAGACGCAGGCGCCCAGTTGGATTGATTCCCCGGCGGCATTTCATGGGAACGCCAGCACGTTCAACTTTGCCGACGGCCATGCCGAGGCGCACCAATGGGTCAACGGCTCGACCCTTTATTTTGCAACGAGCCTGGATCAGAACAAAGCCAATGACACCGTGGCGCAGATCGCCAACGACCCGGACAATGGCACCAATGATCTGTATTGGGTCGCCACTCATTACCCAACACTCCTCAATCCCTGATGGGAACATGAAATTAAAACCGGCCAACGAATTTCCGACCCCCCGCGCATTTTCGCGGGTGGACTTGCTGGCGGTGATTTTCACCACCACGCTGCTGGTTGCGTGGGTGGTAGTCACCCATGTGGGAGCGATCGGACGTCAAGTGCGGTGCGCGTCCAATTTATCCGCGCTGGGCAAAGCCATGCATGAATACGCGAATGAACACGACGATGGTTTGCCGGCGGCGTCAATAAATTGTGGCAGCAAACAAAGCAGTTGGGATTTGAAACTATTGCCCTATCTGATGCCGGGACTGGCCAAGGCGAACAGCGGAGATCTGTTTGCCCAAGCCCCGCGCTGGATTGTTTGTCCTTCGGACATATCGGGCAATGCCACGCAAGGCCACACGCCGCGCAGCTATGCGATGCCCGTCAACGACATGGCGGCCAACAACTGGCCACCTAGCCCGGAGAGCGCCACCGGAGTGGGTCTGGATTGGAATGATGGGAATGCAGCGGCGCTCGGTGGCCCCGATGCAACTCCCGAAAAACTACCCGCGGTGAAACTTTCCATCGTAACGAATCCAGCGCACACCGGCCTGTTGACTGAATTCATTGATCCGATCAACCACATGGGCAGTTATCAGGCCGCCTCCGTTTGGAATCCCATCGAGCAGCAAGGTTTTTTCAATGCCAACACTAATTATGACTATTGTCATCGGGGCGAGTTTAACTACCTCATGGTGGACGGCCATGTCGAACGGCTATCGGCATTGCAGACCGGGTCGCTCGTCAGTGGGGCCGGAATCTGGAGCATACGGAAAGGGGATTAGAAATGCTGGAGACATTATTTGCCAAAGCCAAAGACGGAGTTCAGAAACAAAGCCAAAAGTGGTTGCCTACTTTCTCTTCGGGCGTTTGGATTATTATCACGGTCACCATGCTTGTGGGCGGGCGCTTGCTCTGGGTGGATGCCAGTCGCCCGGCGCATCGGCAGGCAATCGCCGATGCCTTCGGTTCAGATCGTATTTTTTGTGATGAAGCCCAACTGAATCATGACGGCAGTCGGCTGACCTATGTCTCGACCAGCGACATGGGCTTCGGCCTGTTCCTGTATGACCGGACCACGGGGCAAAAACGGGAAATCTGCGAACAAAATCATCTGGGTGAATTAGGCGAGATCTATACCGTTCATGCGTGGCCTTGGTCGCCGGATGACCGTTGCTTTATTTATTCGACCGGCTACACGCTGACCGTCTGTCCGGTTGATTCGGGAAAACCTTCCGAATCGGTGACGCCCGATGTTCCGGGCGCGACCAGTCTCGATCTCAAAAGTTTTTATGAGACGTCGCCAACGTTTTTCACTAGCGTGGTCTGGGTCAACCCTAACGAGTTTGCCTACCAAACGGGTGACCTGATCGGCTATGCCCGCAAGCAGCCTGACGGCCATTGGACTAACCATTGGCTGCCCTACAAAGAGTTGCCCAATGCTGGCTCGGCGTCAGGTCTGACCGCAGTTTCCGACGATGCCATTGCCTGGCTGATGAACGGTTCCATTTGCCGGGTGCGCCTGACTGGAGACATGACTGGCACCAACGACCCTTTCACCATCACGCCCGCCGGGGCGAATGCCCAGCGGCAGCTTGAAGCGAATCTAAAGGCGGTCATGTTTGCCGCCCCGTCGGCACTCCAGCCGCCTGCCGACCACCTGTTTTTCTGGAGCGACGCCACCACCTTGGAACAGTCAAATCAGTCGCCGGTGCTCCGGCTGGCGGATTTGAGTCCCGGCAAAAATGACCTGGTTCCTGATGGCAAGGCTCCGACCTATAACGCACCCGACAGTCCGCGCGCCCTGAATGGCAGGGGAACCGTCCATTTTAGTCTGAACGGTTCGGTCACCAATGCCACCGGCTTGAAGACTGGTGCCAATCTGGGCATCACTGGCTCCGCGCCCCGCACCGTCTTTGCCGTGATGCACCGTGACGCTGGGAGTCAAATGCTACTCGGCATGGGCGACGATAGTTCAGCAAGAAGCTATTTTGGCTTGTGCGATCAGAATGATGGACTGTATCTGCCTAGCGTTGGAGACAAGGGCAATCAAACTGCCCCTTCGGATGGTTCTTGGATGATCACGGAGGTGGTTTATGACGGAACCAACCAGACGGGCTACGTCAATGGCCGGCTCCGGAGCCGCACCGCTTTTTCACTGGACACCACCGAAAGTGAACTTGAACTTGGGCTGCGCACCGGAGCGACCAACACCGTCGGCTCGGACGGGGATTTGGCCGAACTACTGGTCTATGATCAGGCACTGTCAACGGCAGCGCGGCAGCAGGTCGAAAATTATTTGAACCTAAAATGGTTTGGCAACTCCCTCCTACTCCCCGGCAATCCGGCGGTGTGGTGTGATCCCCCAATTTCTGGGATAGCCAGTTTCAATTATTCCCAGCAGAACGGGCAGCTTTTAATAAAACAGGCGGAAGCTAACGGGCGCAATGCCCTGTGGCGTTTCGATCCCCGGGCGTCCGAGCCAGACCAAGCGACGCGGATTGTGGAAGCCGGTTCCATCACGGGCGAACAATGGGCTGGGTCAAAGGCTTGCGCCTACGCCAGTGCCGATCCGCCGCATCACGGGGTGGCGGTGGCGGATGTTTTTGGCAGCAGAACGACCCGCTGGTATGAACCGCAAAGCCTGAACTGGTTCAAGGCAACCGACGATGGCGGGAAACTGTTCTTTGGCGGAACCGTCAGCAACGAACCTTCGGCGGAGATCGGGCAGTATGATCTCGGGTCCGGGCAGTTTGAGACGGCGGTGCCGTATGCGGATTATCCCTCGGTCTATGCTAAAAACCTCCAATCATATCAAGTCTCCCTGACGTTGCCATCGGGACGCACGGTCACTTGCACCGTTTTCCCACCGGCACATTTTGATCCGCATAAAAAATATCCACTGCTGCTCGGCGACACCCAGTTCTTCGTGACCGTCAACGGTCCGAGTGGCCGACTCTGGATCCCGGCCATCTCCACTTGCGGTGCGTATGTCGTCTTCATCGAACGGTATAGTTGGTGGCAGCTCGACAATTGGGAGTCAGACATCCTGGGCGTTTATCATGTTCTGGCAAAGGATCCAAGCATTGACGGGCAGCGGGTGTTTGTTTTCGGATCCAGCGCGGAGACGCAGTATTTAGGCAATTTGCTGACGGATGCTCCCGGTCTTTGGCAGGGGGCAATTTTTCTGAATCCCAGCGGATTACCTGACTTTTCGGAAGCACCACCGTCACAATCGCGCCCCAAGATTCTAATCAGTGCCGGTGGCGATGAACAAGAAGAAGATCGGTTCAAACGATTTCAGGCTGAAGTCCTTAAATCTGGCGTGATGGTGGACTACATCATTCATCCGGGCGAGGGACATCACATAGTCGGCAATGCTGCTCAGCTTGATCGAACCCGGGCTATCATGCATTTCATGTTTGAGGAATGATATGAAGCTGATCAAATTTTTCATTCACTCTGCTGGTGCTCTTCTGCTGGCGGCGGCGTTGGTTCGCTTTCTCATTGTGACGGGTAGTGACCTAGTTCTGGCCATGCCTGAACCCATGCTTGGACTGCCGCTCCGCTATGCCGTGCTTTTGGTGGGTGGATTTGAACTGCTCGTTGCCCTGATCTGTCTGTTTGGTCGTCGCCCCGGCGTCCAATTGGGCTGGCTGGCCTGGGCAGCCACCAATTATCTGGTCTATTGGATCGGGCTTTTTATGATGCATTGTCATCCGCAGACCACTTGCATCGGGAGCCTCACTGACCCGCTTCGGTTTGCGCATGGAAACATTGGGATGATTGCCAAATTTTTGCCAGCTTATATCGCGATTGGCAGTTATACTGCCTTGTTCTGGCTTTGCATCATCGAGCCCATGCTGGGCCGCCGGCGGCAGTCATTGAGCGAGTTCTTAAAAATGTCTTGTCCCGCGTGTGGCATTCATATCCGGTTTGCTAGCAAAAATCTTGGCCAGAAGATTCCCTGTCCAAAATGTCAGATCAGCATCACCTTGCGCAGGCCTGACCTCCTCAAAATGGACTGTTTCTTTTGTCACGGGCACATCAAATTTCCGCCCCACGCCATTGGCGAAAAAATCTCCTGCCCGCATTGCAACAAGGACATCACTTTGAAAGAACCCGTATGAATACAAAGCTAAACCAAATTAAAAACTGGGTTGAACTGGCGCGCGAAGCCAAATGGTCAGCTGCGCTATTGGCCAAAAGATGCAATGTCTCGGTACGGACGTTGGAGCGATTTTTTCTCAAGCGAAAAGGCAAAGCTCCCAAGGCATGGCTGGCTGAACAGCGTCAGCAACTGGCGGTAGAACTATTACATGATGGCAGTTCGGTCAAGGAGACGGCAGGGTGCCTCCATTACAAACATCCGAGCCACCTGACGAACGAATTCAAGAAATACTGGGGGCATTGCCCGACGATCAAAACTGCGGCGAAACGTGATCAAGCCCTATAAATGTCGCATTTTTGCAGGTAATGTCGCATTATTGCAGGTGATTGAGCTATCATAACCATTCGAAATGGATATAAACTGAAAGTCACATGAACAAGTTTTACATTCATTTACACAGAAAAGAAACTATGACATCGCGTGAAATAGATAATCTTGGTTTAAGTTGGTGAAGCCGATTAATAACAAGTCGCAGATCATCAGGTTGGGAATTGGGTTAATATGCACATTAGCATTTATATTTTGCGCCAACACATCGGCAATTGCGCAGACAATATCCATGAGTCCCAATCCGGTCTGTGTAGGACAAGGTGTCACCGTCGTTGTATATCCAACTTGCACGGAATCCATCGCTCCTTCACTTTCATATAATGGAACCCCTATTGCTTTAACGCAGATGCAACATGGCTGGTGGACAGGCTCGTTCACGGCATCCCAAG
>Ga0302266_10001018_pt1 | contig 26875 bp, 14 predicted proteins | sample III_Bog_E1_2_FD_194559 | JGI IMG/M metagenome (GOLD analysis project Ga0302266, IMG submission 194559) | Peat permafrost microbial communities from Stordalen Mire near Abisko, Sweden - III_Bog_E1_2 | ecosystem: Environmental > Terrestrial > Soil > Wetlands > Peat | place: Sweden: Abisko... | reverse complement strand
ACCGCTATCTGGACGAAGCTACTCGTTGTTATTTCTTTGGCTTGTTCACGGCTTGTGCGGTCATGTGCCGCTCCGTGCTGGAAGAGGCTGTGCGGCAAAAACTGCCCGCCGTGCTTAGCCGCCAAGTCCGCACGCGGTATCGCAACGTGGCTACGCTGGGCAATCTGCTGCACGAAGTGAACAATAACCTGCTGCTGACGGGCATCGACGCCGGCTTTCCCCGTGTCGCCAACCAAGTGAACGATGTGGGCAAAAAGGCTGTGCATCAGGGCTTGGTGTCTGAAGACGAGGCGCGCGTCTGCCTGCAAAGCGCCCGAGAGGCCTTGCAGCTGCTGCTGAGGAAGTGAGCGCCGCATGGATTGTCAGCTTGCAATCGATCGCGGCAAACACTTTACCCCTGCTCTTCTATACTGAAGTTTCCATGTCTTACGTCGCTGCCGTCGAACAACTCAACGCCATGGTTCCCGAACTCTACCAGAGCTCTGGCCAGCCCCGGCGCAAATTCTCGCTCGACGAGATTCGCATTCTGCTTTCTACTCTCGGGGACCCGCATCGCCGCTTCCCGTCGGTATTGATCGCGGGGACGAACGGAAAAGGCTCGACCGCTGCGACGCTGGCGTCCATCCTGACCTCATCGGGACTGCGCACCGGCCTTTACACCTCGCCGCACCTCGCCCGCGTGAATGAACGAATCAGACTTGATCGAAACGAGATTGACGACGAATCGTTCGCAGCGCTCTATTTTCGCGTTCACGATGCCGCACAAAGACTTGTTCTGGATGGCAGCCTTCCTCAACTCCCCAGTTTTTTTGAAATTCTTACGGCGCAGGCGCTGTTGTGCTTTGCGGAAGCGCAGGTCGACATCGCCGTTCTCGAAGTAGGCATGGGTGGGCGTCTCGATGCCACCAACATCGTCGATCCCCTGATCTCAGTGATCACCGATATTTCGCTGGACCATACCGAGTGGCTAGGATCCACGATTGACGCCATCACACGCGAGAAAGCGGGCATTCTCCGACGAAATGGCACGCTGATCACGCTTCCGCAGCACCCTGAGGCCAACCAGGCTCTGGGCGAGGTTGCGACTGCGCTTGACGTCCGCGGAGTGAGTGCGACTTCGTTTATGCCGCCGGCCGGCGTGGCTGCGGGTGCACCATATTCAGTGCAAGCTCTCGACTCTGCGATTCTCGTCGATTCGCCGCTCACCGGCGCACACCAACATCGCAACATCGCGCTAGCCATCGCCGCCGCTGTTGAGTTGGCCACGAGTCACGGCTTTCCGGTGACGCCTGCTTCCATTGCAGAAGGTATTCATACCACCCGCTGGCCGGCCCGCCTTGAGCGCATTCACCGGGACGGCGTGGAATGGATTCTGGATGTAGCCCACAATCCCGCGGGCGCATGGGCTCTCCGTGCCGGACTCAGGGGCGGGTTGGATCAGGAGACTCCGCGGGCGCTGGTCTTCAGTTGCTTGCGAGACAAGCCGGTGGCGGAGATGGCGCAGATTCTCTTTCCGCTTTTTGAGACCGTCATCATCGCACCCATGCACACGGCCCGCGCTGCCGCTCTCGATGAGTTGCTGGCCGCCGCCAGGTCCACCGGCACTTCGGCCATAGCGGCTGAATCCGTGCCGCACGCGCTTCAACTTGCGCGACAACATCAGCCACATTGCGGGCAGGTGGTTGTTTCCGGGTCAGTCTACCTGGTTGGTGAGGCGCGAACTCTGCTGCTTGCTGAGAAACCCCTAGACGAAGCGGGGGATAAAGCGTGAATCGGCGGCCGAATCCTCTGCCCTGGCAGTATTGCTTGCGCACCAATCTCATTCAAATCCCGATTCTGGCTGCAATTACAGTCGTGTGCGGCTCCTTGTCGCTCCTGGTGTCCCTTTTCGACAAGTCCGGCCGCATGCAGCAGCGATTCGCGCGCGTCTGGGCCAAGGGGCTGGTTTGGGGATCTGGCTCTTCGCTTACTGTGCGCGGAGCAGAGAACCTGGGTAAGTGCCCGGTCGCCGTCTACGCTTCCAACCATACTTCGTACATGGACACACCGGTAGTGTTTGCCACGTTGCCCTTCCAATTCCGTATCCTGGCCAAGAAGGAATTGTGGCCTATCGCGTTCATAGGATGGTACTTAGATCGATCAGGCCAGATTCCGATTGATACCGTCAATCCCCGCGCTACACTTTCCAGTCTGGGCCTCGGAGTGAAGGCACTGCGCTCCGGCATGCCGCTCTTCGTCTTTCCTGAGGGCGCGCGAACTTTGGACGGCGAACTGCAGCCCTTCCTTTCCGGTGCGGCTTATTTGGCCATTCGCGCCCAGGTGCCTGTTGTGCCCATTGCCCTTAGTGGTGTCTACGATCTGCTGCCCATGCACACCCGCCATTTCTACCCCGCAAACCTCACCTTGTCTGCCGGTGAGCCAATAGACACCACCGGAATGACCGTCCGTCAGACCGACGAGCTGACATTGAAGATTCGGAACGCGATTGAAGCACTGCGGGAAGACTCGAAAGCGCAGGTCTCAGTGACTGCATCTGCTCGGGTCTGAACATTTCGTAAGTAGAGGCGAATAAAAAGCGAATATATGGAGCGCCATCTTGCGCCCTGTTCGATTCAAAGATCTTATTTCTGCGTGGGGCCCCCGCGGCTTTACACTGGATCTGTCTGCATGCCGATCCATATCGCCATTCCCGAGCCCACAAGCAGCGACCAGGACTACAACCAGCGGACGCTTCCCCAATATATTTCCGCGTTGCAATCCGCGGGAGCAGTGCCGGTTCTCATCCCGCTTAACGAGTCGAAGGATCGAGTGGCGGAGTTGTTGTCGGGGGTTCAAGGAATACTGCTTCCTGGCAGCCTGTTTGACGTTGACCCCCATATGTATCGAGAGGAGCGGATCCCTGAATGCGGCGACTCAGATCCTGACCGTGGCGCCATGGACGAATTGCTGCTTCAGGATGCATTCAACCTCCGCAAACCGGTCCTCGCCATCTGCGCCGGCGTTCAATCGTTGAATGTGTGGCGTAATGGATCGCTGATCCAGCACCTGCAAACGCCTGTGGATCACAGTCCCGGCAGGGCAGTTGCGGAAGCTCACCCGGTTGAGATCGCGCCTGGGTCCAGGTTGGCCTCTCTTCTTGAGAACGACGAGACCGCCGAGGAGAAAGTTAATTCGAGCCATCATCAGGCCATCCGAATCGCCGGCGACAGTCTAAGGGTTGTTGCTGTTTCCCCGGTCGATGGTGTCGTTGAAGGCGTTGAATTGGATTCCGCCGATCACTTCGTCGTAGGAGTGCAGTGGCATCCGGAGCGAACTTACGCGCAAAGCTCCTTCTCACGCTCCATCTTTGCCGCATTCCTCAGCGCGGCCCTGGAATTCGAGTCCGGGAACGCTGAAAGCCCCGTTGTGCAAAATGGCTGAGGCCCCTATAGCAGGGCAACTGAATGGGTTGCTGGTCCAAGCTGGCGAGCATCCGGCCGATGCGGACCTTGTCAGCAAGCTGGAATTGTATCTTGCACTTCTCCTTCGCTGGAACGCCCGCATGAATCTGACGGCCGTTCGGGACCAGGAGAGCATCGTTTCGCGGCATTTTGTTGAGTCGATCATCTGTGCGCGTCACTTGCCGACAGGGGTCGAGACATTGCTTGATCTCGGCTCGGGCGCCGGGTTCCCCGGAATTCCCATCGCCCTTTGCCATCCTGAAATCGCGGTCACTCTCGCGGAATCGCAGGGCAAGAAGGCGGCTTTCCTTCAGGAAGCGGTCCGTACGCTGAAGATATCCGCGAAGGTCCATTCCGGGCGCGCTGAACTACTTCAGAAGGGATTTGATTGCGTAACGCTTCGTGCAGTCGACAAAATGGCGGAGGCGGTGCAGACTGCCTCTGACCTTGTAGCTCCGGACGGCTGGCTGGTCCTGATGACAACTGAAGCGGAGTGGAATCAATTGAAATCCCGCATTGGCACGGCTTTTAGGGAATCCGATGTCCACCCGTTGAATGGGACCGAGCACCGTATTCTCGTGTTGATTCAGAAGAGTGATTGAGCACCGTCATCCGGCCAGCATCCGATAAAGGGCCTCCAATTGTTCCACGTGGAACAATTGGAGCGAGGATCCAATCCAAGACTACGAATGTTCCACGTGGAACATTCCACTGGGATGCGTGGATCGAAGTCCGGATTAATCGCTCAAGTAAAGCGGAAACTTTGCACCTGAGGTAACGGAGTTTTCCACCGTGGAGGCCTTTCACGCTCACAAAATCGGCGATAGATACCTGGGTCCGGAACTCCTTTTCCGTCAGCACTTTCCACGCATTTCAGCTGCCGCGGTCCGATCCGCTTTCCACAGCGCAGACCTGTTCTCCACAGCGGCTCTTCCTATCCCCAAACACCTCAAACCTTTACTCTTGATTTCCATGGGACGAATCATCGGAATTGTGAACCAAAAGGGCGGTGTCGGCAAAACTACGACCGCAATTAATCTCGCGGCCTGCCTTGCTCTTGAGGGGCTTACAGTTCTGCTCGTCGATTGTGATCCGCAGGCAAACGCGTCCTCGGGCCTAGGTTTTCAGCGCGACGACAACCGCAATTCCATCTACGACGTCCTGATGGGCGACCCTCCGGCCGCTCAGGTCATCCTTCCTACCGAAGTCGAACGGCTCTGGCTTTTGCCGGGTTCGAAGAACCTTACTGGTGCGAATGTCGAATTGGCAGGGGCAACTGACCGCGCCCTCCGGCTCCGTCAAGCACTTCAGCCGATCCAGGATCGTTTCGACCTGATCGTTCTCGACTGCCCGCCCGCTCTGGATCTGCTCACTTTGAACGTACTCGTCGCCGCTGAAAGCCTCATCGTGCCCATGCAGGCTGAGTATTTCGCCCTCGAAGGCGTCTCGGAGCTCATTTCGAACCTGGAACGTGTCCGCGCATCCTACAACCCCGACGTCACCATCGAAGGCGTTCTGCTTACTATGTATGACGACCGAACCAATCTTGCTCAGCAAGTAACCGTAACTTTGCGTGAGTATTTCCAGGAGCGGCTCTACGTCACGGTCATTCCTCGCAACGTTCGTCTCGCGGAGGCTCCCAGTCACGGTAAACCCGTTGCTATCTACGATCCCCGGTCGCGCGGGGCAGACGCCTATTTTGAGCTGGCGGGCGAATTTCTGGCTCGCAATCATATTGAGAGCCCACGTGGCGCAGCGCGCAAGGCAGCAAAGGCGGCTGAAGCCGCCAATCCAAAAGCGCCAGTGCGTTTCTGGCCTTATGCGTAGGCAATCGCAGTTTTTCACCACTCCGGCAACTACCGGAGCGGCTATTTTCAGCAGATCCACAGACACCGGAAAACTTGCCGGCACCAAGGACTCAAAGAAACCATGAATACAGCTGCCATTGATCCCAAACGACGCGCCCTCGGCAAAGGGCTTGATTCGCTTCTCCCCCGGGTGCAGCCGCAGGCTCCCGAATCGGAGGGCGGCAAACCTCGCGAGATCGCTCTTGACCAGATCGATCGCAACCCTTTCCAGACGCGCACACAGGTGAATGAAACGCAGCTTGCGGAATTGGCTGCCTCCATTTCATCCAATGGCGTAGTCCAGCCGATCCTCGTGCGCCCCTTGCCCAATGGCCGTTTCCAGCTCATCGCAGGCGAGCGCCGCTGGCGTGCGTCGCAACTCGCGGGCAAGGCGACCATCCCCGCAATCCTTCGCCAGGTTTCTGATGAGCAAGCGATGGAAATCACCATCGTCGAGAATCTTCAGCGCGCCGACCTTAACCCCATGGAACAGGCACGTGCCTTCGAGCGGCTTTCCCGCGAGTTTCACATGACCCAGGAGCAGATGGCTAATCGCACCGGAAAGGACCGAGCGTCTGTAGCCAACTTCCTTCGTTTGTTGAAGTTACCGTCAACGGTGCAGGCCCGCGTCGAGTCCGGTGAGCTCAGCTTTGGGCACGCCCGCACCCTCCTGGCCTTCGAACACGCGGAAGAGATGGAGAAGGCAGCCCAGAAAATCGTGGAACGTTCGCTTTCTGTTCGCCAAACTGAGGTCTATGTTCAGGGGCTTTTGCACCCTGAAAAGGCAGCTAAGAAGGACGCGAAACCCATCCCTCCGATTGATCCGAACGTGCGCGAAGTGCAGACCCGGCTTCAGAGCGCCTTGGGCCTCAAGGTCCAAATCGAAGACAAGAATGGTCGCGGCAAGGTCATCATCGAATACGCTCGTCTCGAAGACTTCGACGCACTTCTCGAACAGCTCGCAGGCTAGAGTGGTGAGGTGCGAAAGCCTCGAGCTCGACTGTCGGGGACGCGTTCGGCTAGCCCGCGCCCGCTATACTCGCCTTTCAGACTGGAAGCGCTGACATTGGCGCCTGATCGCAACGGAGATCCCGGATTTGCCTTTCACCCGTCGCACGATTCTCAAGTCGCTCTCGAAAACCGCCCTGGTCTTGCCTCTTGAAGAAGTCCTGCGTCTTGCGCAGCCGGCGTTCGGCCTTCAGGCAGGTCAGCCGCAAAAGCCCACAGCGAACTCCCGGCCGACGTACGAGGCGCCCGCCCGCTCGGCACCCAAAGGGCTGGCTTCGCCAGTTACCGGCACGCCACTGGGCATCCAGTTCACAGATGTTGCCAAACAAGCCGGCCTTACCGTAAAAACCGTCTTCGGCGGTGAGCATCGCAACAAGTATCTTCTTGAAACCACAGGCTGTGGCGCGGCTTTCTTTGACTACGACCAGGATGACTGGGTCGACATATTTCTGGTCAATGGATGGCGATTTGAAGGCTTTCCGAAGGGCCAGGAGCCTGTCTGCCACCTGTTCAAGAATAATCGCGATGGCACTTTTACAGACGTCACGGTGAAGGCCGGCCTAGCTCGCTCCGGCTGGGGCCAGGCCTGCTGTGTGGGCGACTACAACAATGACGGCTGGAATGACCTTTTCGTCAGCTATTACGGCCAGAACGCCCTGTTCCGCAATAACGGCAACGCCACATTTACTGAGGTCACGAAAGAGGCCGGCCTGCTGCAGTCCCGCCTTCGCTGGAACTCCGGCTGCACCTTCCTGGATTACGACAAAGACGGCCATCTCGACCTTTTTGTGGGCAACTACATCGATTTCGACGTAAATACCGCTCCGCTGCCGGAAGACGCCAACTGCACCTACAAAGGGATCCAGGTAGCCTGTGGACCGCCTGGCCTTGAGGGCGGCAAAAACCTGCTCTACCGCAACAATGGCGACGGTACCTTCACCGATGTGACCGACAAGGCCGGCATGAACGGCACGCTTGGCACGTATGCATTGAGCTGCGTCGCCGCGGATCTCGACAATACCGGCTGGCCGAATATCTACGTCGCGAACGATTCAACTTCCGCCACATATTATGTCAACCAGAAAGACGGCACATTTCGCGATCAGGCCATTGAGGCCGGCGTCGCCTATTCCCCTGATGGAAAGCCGCAGGCCGGCATGGGCGTCTCCGTTGGCGACTACAACCGCGACGGACTCTTCGACATTGTGAAGACCAACTTCGCCGGCGACACCGACTCGCTCTACATGAATCTAGGCGACGGTTCCTTCGACGACCGGACGTATCAGGCAGGATTGGGCGTGAACACGCGCCTCCTGGGTTGGGGCGTCAGCTTTATGGATATCGACAATGACGGCTGGCTCGACATCCTTGTCGCCAATGGCCATGTTTATCCGGAGGTCGATGGAACCCAGGTGGACGCGGCCTATGCGGAGCGCAAGTATCTCTACCGGAACCTCCGCAATGGCCAGTTTGAGGACGTCAGCCTTACCGGCGGACCTGGCATTGTGGCGCCTGTGCCGGCACGCGGATTCGCGGTCGGCGACTACGACAACGACGGCAATCTCGATGCGATCGTCAACTGTGTCAACGCCCCGCCTCAGCTCCTTCGCTGCGATTCAAGCCTCAAGCGAAGCTGGATCAAGATCCGCCTGGTGGGCGTCAAGTCGAATCGGACCGGCATTGGTGCCCGGATCAAAGCCGTAGCCCAAACCGGCTCCCCGCTGCTGAATGCCAAGCCGGGAGCGCCATTGACCCAGATTGACGAGGTCCGCTCCTGCAACAGCTACTACTCTGCCAACGATCTGCGCATCCATTTCGGTTTGGGCGATGCGAAAAAGTTGGATTTACTTGAGATTCGCTGGCCCTCCGGAGTCGTTGACACGCTCAAGGACCTCGACGTGAATCGCCTCTATGTCATCCAGGAGGGCGGCAAGATTCTGAAGACCGAACTCTTTACCCCGGCGAAATCCAAAGGCTGAGAAGCCGAACTTCCCGCCCCGTGACTGCGCCATTTTAAAGGCTAATCCCAGACGGCCGCCGACTTCCGGCATGGGCCCCGCTCGAGGATCACTGACGATTCCGAAGCCCCAACGTCCCGCTTCAAGCGCTCGCTCAGTTGACGAGTGAGGGCCGCTCCGAGAATGTCATGCCGAAAGAGTTCACCAGTCGCTCTCGTCCATCCCTCGGTTCACCTACAAAATAAGCACAGGAGCGGTTTCGATTTCAGTCTTCGAGTGGAGAATTGTGCGTTCAATCCGGTGAGCTAATTCCTGTTTGCATATGAATCCCATCAGATAAATCAACCTTTTGGTGGAGATGGACCTCCTCCTTCGGAACGCGATTTTAGACTTCCCTGCCGGACTGCTGAAGCGAAGTGAGGCGTAGGCAGCGTGATCGTGCAGCCGCATAAATGTAATGACATTTATAGCTATATACCTGCCGTCGAATCGCTCGATCATACCGTAACAATACGTATCAGGATTCAAAACAGGGGCACAGAACAGCAGCCGTGAGCCGATCTCGGAATCTAGTAAATCCCTTTAGTTAAGTCAGTTAGTGGCACAAACCAGATCGTTGCGCCGGCCCGGATTGGAAATAGCGCGAAAATGTAAAGGTTTCCATGTATTGACATATCCTATTTACGCTTAAGCTCTCATTTTTTTCGAATTTCGCCGTTGACAGGCGATGCTTATGTTGAGTATGGTTTCGATTGCTCCGGAGTTCGCCCTTTTTGCTCCCCTTTCGGCGCTTCACTTGGGAGATGCAACACCGGTTCTTAGCTCACCATGCCAACGTGGCAGGTGAGCCTTTCGTGCCGACGGGCAAGGTTCAACTTGCCGGGCAGGTGGGTACACCACAAGTTCACACATAAAACAGACACACCTTTCAGGAGACCGCATGAACAAGATCCTTCGTACAGCACTCGTGCCGGCATTTTTTGCCTGCGCGAGCCTCCTACTTTCAGTGCCTGCGAATGCGCAATCGGTCTACGGATCGATCTTTGGCACTGTGTCCGACAAGACTGGGGCCGCCGTTCCGGGGGCAACCATCACCGTCACTGACGAGGCCAAGGGCACAGTCGTGTCCGTCATCTCCAACGGATCGGGTGACTACAGCGTCTCGCATCTGTCGCCAGACATCTATGATCTGAAAGTAACGGCCAAGAATTTCAAATCTTTCGAAACCAAGGGCATTCAGGTTGAAGCCGATACCTCACCCCGCATTGATCCCACCCTCGAAGTGGGCGGCTCCGACACCACCATCACCGTCAACGCCGATACGCAGCCCGAGTTGAAGACCGACCGCGCTGATGTCGCTGCCACGTTTGACGCTCAGCAAGTTGAAGATCTCCCCATTGAGGGTCAGAACTTCGCCAACCTGCAGCTTCTGCTTCCGGGCGCGCAGCTACTTGGCTGGTCCCACGCGGCCGATGAAAACCCGCAGGCGTCTCGGCAGATTCAGATCGACGGACAGGCGTTCGGCGGTGTCGCGTACGAGCTGGACGGCACCGACAACCAGGATCCTATTCTGGGTATCATCGTCGTGAACCCGCAACTCGATGCCATCACCGACGCGAAGATCACCACGCAGAATTTTGACGCCGAACTGGGCAAGGCTGTTGCCGCTGTTCAAACGGTGCAGACCAAGTCCGGATCGAACACCTTCCATGGCTCCGCATATGACTTCCGCACAGGGAACGCCAACCTGGCCCGCGACCCCTACTCGCAAGTCGGACCGGGGAGTATTCCTGCAGGCTTGCATAACAAGTTCGGCCTCACTGTCGGCGGACCACTCAGCAAGGACAAGAGGTTCTTCTTCTTCGGCTATGAAGGCCAGCGCCAGAAGTCCGGCGTTACCAACGTAGACACGCTACCCTCAAAACTGCTGACGGAGACCTGCCTGGAAGGAGCTAAAGGAGTAGCTGGACCGAGCGGAATTCCGGGATGCGACTTCAGCGAATACCTGGCCAACATTCCAGCCGGCGCCGGCCAGATATTCGAAACCGGAACCGCAACACCCTACCCGAGCAACGTGATTCCGGCTGCGCAGGTTTCGCAACAGTGGCTCAGCCTGCTGACGCTCCTCGAGCCTTACACCAAGGCGGAGTCGGGCGGCGTCCTTGGCGGCTTGGCCTCGAACTCATCGGAAAGCGGCACGGGTGTCTTCAACAGCAACATGTGGGTCACCCGCCTGGATCAAACATTCAGCGAAAAGCAGACTGCATTCGTCCGGTTTACGCGCTGGACCGACGCTCTGGGCGGACCGCAGATGTACGGAGCTGCCGGAGGGCCTGGATTCGGCATCGGTGGCTACGGTGGCAACTCCACCAGCGCCGACGACAGCCTGGCCATTGGCACCGATTACGTCTTCAGCCCCAAACTGATCATGGATTTGCGCGGGGGCTACCTGCGCTACAACATCATCGATGTCAAGAACGACGAGTCCACGCAAGGGGCCAATGCCCTTGGCATCAATGGTCTCAACACCACGCAAGCCATCACTGGCGGTTCGCCGGGCTTCTTTGTGGCCTCGCTGCCCTCGGGTAACCAGCCCCTTTACGGCGACGGCCTCAACATTGCCCGCTGCAACTGCCCTCTCACCGAGCGTGAAGACCAGTTCCAGATCGTAAACAACTGGACCAGGGTCATTGGCAATCACTCAGTCAAGGTTGGCGCCGATCTGCGCTATGGACGTAACCTGCGCGTGCCTTCGGACAACGATCGCACCGGGGTGCTCAACTTTGCGACTGGCCCCACTTCAAATGCCGGGACCGCCGGTCTCGGTTTCGCCACTCTCGCTCTCGGCGATGTCACCAGCTTCAATCGCTACGTGTCCAGTTCTACTAACGCCAAGGAATTCCAGAAGCGCGAGTTCTTCTATGGGCAGGACACCTGGCGCGCCAACACCAAGTTGACCCTCAACCTGGGCGTTCGCTGGGAACTCTACTACCCGGAGTCAGTCAATGGTCCGGGCAACGGCGCCCTGTTGAACATGGCCGACGGCTATCTGCACGTGGCCGGGGTCGGCGGCATCAAGTCCGACATGGGCTGGCAGGTCGACAAGAAAAAGCAGTTCGAGCCTCGTCTCGGCGCGACTTACCAGCTTAACCCCAAGACCGTCATCCGCGTCGGCTATGGGCGCAGCTTTGACATCGGCGTCTTCGGTTCCATCTTTGGTCACACAGTCACACAAAACGTGCCGGTGTTGGCCAACCAGTCCATCAGTGCGGCGAATGCAAACACCGGTCAGGCCTTCTGCCTGGGAAGCTCCACCACGAGCCCCGGATGCAATTACGCCAACGACACCAAAGCTTCGGTTCAGCCACTCGACGGCGGACCGATCCCCTACGCACCTCCCGTAGTACCTGCGGACGGCCTGCTGCCGAATCCCGGCAACACGGTCGTAACATGGGCTCGCCCTAACCCGTTGCGCTTCCCGACACTCGATGCCTGGAACGCAAGTGTGCAGCACGCCCTGACTCCGAGCCTGACCATCACCGCCGCCTACATTGGAAACAAGGGTACGCACACCTTGAGTGACGGAGACAACAGAACCACGAACCCGAACGAAGCCGCAATCAACCTTCCCGCTTCGTTCAGTCCCACAGGCCAGGCGTTGCACTTCGACCCTAAAGCTCCGGCCATTCCAACTTCCACTGGTGCGACCTCAAACACCAACTACCTGCAACGCTTCTACGGCGGCACACTCAAAGCCTGCCAGGACCCGAACTATACGCCGACAGTCGATCCGAACATCGCTCTGCCAGCTGGCGCCTGCGGCTGGTCTCAGGGCGTCAACTACCTGGGCGACGACCAGAACACTAACTTCAATGCTCTGCAAATCACCCTGGCTCAGGCTTCCTGGCATGGCCTCAACGTCAACGCCAATTACCAGTTCGCACACGCCAATGACTACAACGGCGGCTTCTACACATGGGACAAGGCTGCGGTCTATGGTGCCACCCAAGACGTTCGTCACCACAGCGCCACGCTTTACGGGCTCTATCAGCTTCCCCTCGGCAAGGGCAAGCAGTTCCTCAACGGCGTAAACCATGCGGAGGATCTGCTTCTAGGTGGTTATGAAGTGTCCGCAACCGGGAACGTAGCCAGCGGCCTGCCGTTTTCACTCTCCCTCAACTCTTGCGGCGACGACATTCCGAGTAGCGCACCCTGCCAACCAAATGCGACCGGCAGGTTACCCACCAGCCTGTCAAAGTTTGTGCCCGGAACCGGATGGACTTTCTACCAGGCGCAAACGCTTGGCAGCACTTTCAGCGATCCCGGTCTGGACAACATCGGCAACGTTCGGCGCAACACCTACTTTGGGCCTCACTTCTACAACGTGGATTTGTCGCTTCAGAAGAGCTTCAGTATCTGGGAGCACGTAGAGACAAAGTTCCGTATGGACGCGGTCAACGCTGTTAACCACATCAACCCCGGTAACCCCGGCGGAAATATTCAATCGGCTGGCACGATCACCGGCGAAGGCCCTGGACCGGGACCTCGTCAGTTGGAGTTTTCTCTGTCTCTCAAGTTCTAATTGGGCAGAGGAGCCGCAACAAACCTCGAGGGGAGCTTCGGCTCCCCTTTTTTTGCGCCTCAACTTCTCTCAAGGCCTCCTGTACCGCCCTTTGCGCGGACGGGCAAAACCAACATCAAGGGATTAAACTTCGAGATAGGTTTCTGAAATGCGTCGCACATTCATCGCCGCCATTTTTCTAGCACTCCTGACTCTGGCCGCCTCTGCCCAGGTCCCGCAAAATGCAACTCCGCCTAACGCCGAGCCGCAAGCGCCCGAGCCCACACCGTTTGAAACCGCGCAGAACCTCGCCGCTAGAGGACGCCTCGACAAGGCGATGGCCCAACTTAACCAGCTCGCAGCGCAGAATCCGGAGCCTGCGGGAGTAGAGCGGTTGCGAGGCGCGATCTTTTATCAAAAAGAGCAATTCCCCGAAGCCGTCAATGCCTTCAGCAAAGCCGCCGCGCAGGATCCCAACGATCGCGAGTCCATCGAAATGCACGGCGTGAGTCTGTTCCGCATGGGCCGGTCAAATGAAGCGCTGCCGCTGCTTGAAAAGGCCCATACCGCCGTCGAGCGCGCCAATATCGATCCCCAGTACGTTCTCGGCCTCTGTTATACCGATGTCAAGCGATACGACGATGCCCGCCACGCATTCGCCGCGCAATACGGTTTCGAGCAGGATTCCGCGGAAGCCTATCTCCTGGCCGGGCGCCTGTTTCTGCGTCGTGAGTTTGTTGCGGAAGCCGCAGTCGAAACCCGCAAGGCGCTCGAAATCAATCCATCGCTTCCTCTCGCGCACCAGCTTCTTGGAGAAGTCGCCCTGGCTAAGGGCGATTCAGCAGGCGCAATTCAGGAACTGGAGGCTGAACGCAAAATCGATCCGCTCAACGGACTCATGTACGACCGGCTGGGCGACGCATACGTCCGCGCCGGTCGCTATGCCGATGCCCAGCAAGCATTGAACCGCGCCGTTCTGCTCGAGCCAGGTGCCACAGCCCCATACATCCTGCTTGGCGAGACGTTTCTCAAGTTGAACGAACCCATTCAGGCTCTTCACTACCTGGACCATGCCGTCAAAATGGACCCTTCAAATTACATCACCCACAACCTGCTGGCCCAGGCCTACAAGGCAACCGGGCAGGTGGCAGAGGCCAATCGCGAGTTTCAGTTGGTCGTGGACATCCAGAACAACGCCAGGCCCCAGGCCACGCCAAGCCCCACTGCGGGAAAATAGAGCATGCACTTTTCTCGCGGCCTTCGAACAGTTCTCCTGGTCGGACTTCTGGTGTCGTTGGCGCGTCCGTCGAATTGCCAGGATGCTCCTCCAACAGAATCGGACCCACTTAAACAGGCAGACGCCGCATTTCATGCCGGATTTACTGCTCTCCAGTCCGGCAACCTGGAGCAGGCGCGAGCTCAGTTTGCTGAGGCTTCGCGCCTGGCTCCGCAAATCCCAGAGGGTCACGAGGCACTGGGAACGGTTTTGGTCGAACTCGGCAAGCCGGCCGATGCCATTCCAGAGCTTCAGACCGCTCTCAACTTAAAGCCAGGCGACCCAGGCTTTGAGACGAACCTGGCGTTGGCCTTTGCAAAGGCCGACCAGCCGGCAAACGCCATTCCGCACTTCAGCGCGGTCTACCAAATCTCGCTGCAGGCTGGCCAGCAGCCGGTAGATGCATCTTTTTGCGAGGCCTATGCCCGCGCTCTTGCTGCAGTCGGCAATCAATATGAAGCAATCGACATGTTCCGCGCCGTAGCCGAGCGCAGCAGCGACCGCGCCGACATCTTCGACGCCATCGGATCGCTCTATGCGCAGCAGTCAAAATGGACCGAGGCTCAAAGTGAGTTCCAGCACGCTCTCACCATTGACAGCTCTTTTGTGCTCGCCCGCATCCATCTCGGCATCGTGGAGCGCGAGCTGCATAACCTTGAGGTTTCGCTCGCCACACTGCGGGCTGCGGTAACTGCCGACCAGCGCAATGCCCTCGCGCAGTTGGAGTACGGCCGCTCGCTTGAAGCAGCGGGCCAGGACGAAGCCGCCACTCCTCACCTCGAACAGGCCGTCACACTCGACCCCGCACTTCCCGGCACTCAAAACGAGCTGGCGATGGCCTTGCAGCGCCAGGGCCGCCAGCAGGAAGCCATTCCCTGGTTTCAGAAAGCGGTTGAACGCGATCCTAAGAACGTAAGTGCCCTTACAAACCTGGCTCTCGCACTGACCCTGACTGGAAAAGCAAAGGACGCGCTGGGAATCTTCCAGCAAGCTGTCGCTCTGTCCCCCAACGATGCCAACGTCCTCAAGGACCAGGGCGTCGCACACGTTCAGCTTTCTGCGTTCGATGAGGCCATTCAGGATTTTCAGGCCGCGCTCGCGCTCGATCCCAACGACCCCCAGCTTCACTATGACCTCGGCATGGCCTACAAGTTCAAAGATCGTGTGGATGAAGCCATTGCAGAGCTCACCCGCGCCGGCCAAATGGATCCCACCCTTCAGGATCCGCCCTACACCCTCGGTATCCTATATATGCAGATCGGCAAGCTCGACGAGGCCGTGTCTGAGCTAAGGAAAGCTGTCGCGCTTCGCCCTGAAAATGGAGATGCCTGGGCAATCCTCGGTAGCACTCTCAAGCAGGATTCGCGGCTTGATGAAGCCAGGGAAGCACTCGAGAAAGCTATCCCACTGCTGCCCGGCCAACCCGGTCCACGCGTCACCCTGGCCGGTGTTCTCGCCGATCAGGCAGGCGCAGTCATGACCGCTGCAGGCGAAGCAGAAGCCGCCGGCGACCAGCCGAAAGCCGACCAGCTTCGCGCCCAGGCTAAGGACCTCCGTGCCCAGGCCGCCGAGTATCGCCGCCAGGGCGCAGACCTCGCTCGCAGCGCCGTGAGTCGCCAGAAGGCCGCCTTCGCCCTCAACGCCGGCAACCAGTTACTTCTGCGCGGACAAATCGCCGATGCCGTCGCCCGCTACCAGGAATCCATTGCCGCCGATCCCACATTTGCGGACCCCCATGTCCAGCTCGCCATCGCCTATGACCGCCAGGGCCGCTCAGCCGATGCCGCCGCTGAACGCGACCGCGCGACGGCCCTTGCATCATCAAAGTAGAATGTCTCTTCTCGTTGTTTCAAGGAGTTCCATGCGCCTCTGCTTCGTAAAATCTCGCCACCTTCTGATAGCCCTCGTTTTGCTGGCCGTGCTTCCAGCTCTACACTCGCAGGAGCGCTGGACAGAAGCGCAGGCGAACGCATGGTACGCGCAGCAGCCTTGGCCGGTCGGTGCGGATTTTCTGCCTTCCACCGCCATCAACCAGCTTGAAATGTGGCAGGCCGACTCATTTGATCCCACCACCATTGATCGCGAACTGGGTTGGGCTGAAGCCATCGGCATGAATACGATGCGCGTGTTCCTGCATAGCCAGCTCTGGCAGCAAGACCCCAAAGGTTTCCAGCAGCGCATCGATGCATTCCTTACCATTGCCGCGCGTCATCGCATTCGGCCCGTCTTTGTCCTCTTCGACTCATGCTGGGACCCCAATCCCAAACTCGGCCCGCAGCACCCGCCCATTCCCGGCGTCCACAATTCAGGATGGGTGCAGGATCCGGGAACGGCCGTACTCAATGATCCCACGCAGTATCCGCATCTTGAGGCGTATGTCAAAGGCCTGCTGGGCGCGTTCGCCAACGATCCCCGCATCCTTGCATGGGATCTATGGAACGAGCCTGACAACGGCAACGATGATTCCTATGCCAAGGGCGATCCAAAGAACAAGAACACAATCATCATCGGCCTCTTGCCGCAGGTGTATGCCTGGGCTCGAACCGCTCATCCCACGCAGCCACTCACCAGCGGCCTGTGGCATGGCGACTGGACTTCGCTCGAAACCATGCCTCCGCTGGCGCGCATTCAGATTGAGCAGTCGGACGTCATCAGCTTCCACAACTACGGCTGGCCTGAAGATTTCGAGCGCAGCGTCAAGCTGCTGCAGCAGTTCCATCGGCCGCTCATCTGCACCGAGTACATGGCCCGCAACATCGGGAGCACCTTTGACACCATTCTTCCCATCGCGCACCAGTACCATGTCGGCGCCATCAACTGGGGCCTGGTTGCAGGCAAGAGCCAGACATGGATTCCGTGGGACTCGTGGCAGCGCCCCTATGTGACCAGCCAACCCGCGGTCTGGCAGCATGACGTGTTCCACCCGGACGGTACGCCTTACCGCAGGCGCGAAGTGGAGATTATCCGCAGCCTGACCAGCGCGAAGTGAGCTTGTCCGGATGGGCGAAATGTTCAATCGGAGGGGTGCGCTACATAGGTGATCAGGTTGTTTAAATGGTCACAAAACATGCGAAAGGGTTGAACCTGTGGTTGCGACTCGTTGAGACACGTACCTTGCGGGCAGCCTTTTTGAGATGTTTCGGTTGCTGAGAGTTTTCCTTTTCGAGGGAGAGGGTTGCAGAGATTTAGCCGTTTTTTCGCAAAACGCGCTGATTCTGCATGGGATAGCGGCTTAACCTGTTGATAATGTGTGATTTATTCCAGATTTGTTTACTGTAGGGTTGCGCACGGGAATGTGTTGTTACTGCGGCTTGCGAGCAGCACATTGCAGCGTCGTTGAGGATGTAGCCCGCGCCGGAGGGATCGTAGATGGGGCGGCGAGGCTATGCGCCTACGCCAACATAGAGCTCCAACCCTCCCGGTCCCCAAAGGCGATGGACCGGGGCACCCGTCGCACATCTCAATCGCAACTTAACTCCAGCAGAGCCCGACTCCGCTTCACCGGTTATCGACTATGCTCAAGGAGAGGCTACGCCTTGAACAGACAATCACACTAAACGGCAACTGTGCCTTTAGCAGACTGTCTCACCCAAGGGGGTCACTCCAGCTTGCTTTATAAGCAAATCACTTGGTTTGCTTCAGCTGATAGTAGCGACCTCCTGTTCCATTAATAATGGTCACCGAAAAAGTGGCGTCATGCGGGTAGATTCCGAAGCGATGGCCATCGGGCACATCGAATAGAACTTGACCACTGATTGGGTGCTCGATATTCGTCGGAATGTTTTCTTCGTGAACGATTTTGTGACCTTGCAGGAAGACGAATTGACCGTCGAATTCCCTATATCCATCATCTGCGATTCCAAGTGCTAGCTCTCGGTCCTTCTTCGAATCCCCACCGTCGAATACATACAACTGATCCCATTCAAAATTGGTTGCCCCGCGAAGAGAAATCTGACAGCTAGAGGGATTGGGACAGCTGTTAATTCGCGCAACAATCGCCGACTCGACCGTCTGTGATCGAAAGCAGCCGAATAGCGCAAAGATTATCAATCCAGTAGACAAGAAGGCATTTTGTCTGCGCATCTTAGTTTCACCTGCCATTTTGGTCCATTTTTTGAAGCGCTTGCTTTCCCGCCGCGTATTGCTGGTCAGAAAGCCTTGTCTGTGAGATAGAAACTGTGCCGTCTGCTCCTTGCGAAGCTGTATATAGGCCCGTGCTGTGGTAATAATCTAAGGCGGCACCGGCGAGTTGATTCATTGAGGCGCCTGGATTCGCATCTCCGATAGCACGTCCGATCTGATTGTTGAGCAAATCTACGGTCTGGTCAGCCCTATCCCAGGCCGCCTGCCCACCTCCGCTGAACGTGCGGATAGAAAGATCAACATTCGGATTCTCCTCATGAGCATTGCCGATTTGCGTCGCCGTGCCATGACCAAATTTGGCTGTTAGGGTTGCCTGCCAGATTGTGTGCCGCATTGCATTCCGTTCAGATCCCTCGTGTACACCTAGTCTAGTCTCTCGCTCAGTCATCCCCATGCCTGCCGCAAAACGCTGAGAATTCGTCGAGATGTTGGTCCACCCATTTTGGACCCAACCGACCTGCCAAGCTATTAGCGGATGCGCGACAGTAAACGCTACTGTCGGGTGCGCGGCAAAATAAAGTGAAACAGCGCGAGAAAGGTCTTGGCTCCCTTGAATGTCTTCGCCCGGATCATGTCCGTCCGCATCTACGCCGCCAAGCGGATTGTTCAACATGTAGGCGTAAAGGTTCAAGCTCTGCGGATCGTCAAGCTTCGCATAAGGCACAGGAGCAACTTTGGCCGACCAATCGGGTGATAAAAACCGCCCCATCGTAGATGCATAGTACCTTGCCCCGAAGTAGTCGTTTCCGGATTCGGCGTCGCGTTCTTTGCCGGTGAAGTGGTGTTCGGTGGGGGCTTGCAGGTCGCCGCCGGTGCAGCTTAGCAAGTCGCCGTAGGGGAGGCTGGCGCAGGTTTGCTCAAGCACGCCGGCGTAGTCGGTTTGGGCGCGGCGGGTGCCCAGCGGGTCGTCGAAGTAGAAGTGCAGGCCATTCTTGTCGTAGGTGCCCAGCAGCTTGCCGCCTGCCCAAATGTTGGCGTGCTGCCAGGTGAGCGTATTGGTGGCTGTGCTGCCGCTGACGGTGGTGTCGATGCCCATCTCCGTCAACTGCTCGCCGCCCGGGCCGAGAAGGTAGTCGTTGGTGGTTTTGAAGCCGCTGAGGGTGGGGTCGCAACTCCACGACGTGATGGTGCCCTTGGCCACACGCGTGCCGTCCGCGTCGTAGAGGTAGCCGGTATAGAGGGTGGCGCCAAATGCATTCGTGGCGGCCACGGCGCAGATGCGGCCCTCGCCGTCGTAGAGATACTGATTTATGGCGTCGTTGAGGATGTAGCCCGCGCCGGAGGGATCGTAGATGACATTTCCGGCGGGCGTGGCCGTCACCTGATTCTTGCCGTTATCCGGCGTGCTGGTTGTGCCGTCGACCGTGTAGCGAGCCCATACATTGTTGAACGAGGCGCCGTTGGCGGCCGTGCAGGTTGGCGCGCCCACGCTGTTGGTGAAGAGTGCGTTTGAGCCCGCCTGCTGCTGCCGGTTCCCGAAGGCGTCGTAGCTCCAGCAGTAGTTGGTGTTGGTGTTGCCGGGCTGATTGTCAGTGGCCCCGGCGAGGCGGTTCAGCGTGTCGTACTGGAACTTCCACGTGCCCATGATGGGGCCGTTGGTGCCCGCATCGGTATAGCTGAGCAGATTGCCGGCGGGGTCGTATCCAGTGCCGGTTAACGTGCAGTCAGGGTTGCCCGAGCCAGCAACGCAGAAGGTGTAAATGGGCGTGACGGCGGCACCCGAGCTCGCGCCGCCGTCGAGGTTTCCACTTGGCGGCGTGACCTGGAACGAGGGCTCAGTGAAACCCGTCCCTTGAGGGATGTTGAGGGAGTAGGAGAAATCTGTACTGCTGCCGATGCTCGCGTAAGCCGAGACGGCGGCGGGGGTGGCCTGCATATATAGAGAGTTGTCGACGGCAGCCAGGGTAACGCAGGGCTGAGGGTTGCTATTGGTGGCAGTGCAGGGGAGCAGGCCAGCCGCAAGCCCCGCGGCGATGGAACTGGGGGTGTCGTATTGCTTGTAGCTGTAGGTTGAAGCAACCACGCCGCCCACTGTTAACGTGGCCGTGCCCTGGTCAAAGGTGGCGCCGGCACCGACGGTGATGGGGACCGTCCTGGTGACGGGTTCGAAATATTGTGCGCTGGCTCCGGGCGGAGTGGCAGTGACGGTGAGCAGATTTTCGCCGGTGGGCAGAACAGTTCCCGCAGTCACGGTTTTGGCGCCTACCGAGTACGTGAAGGTGCTGCCGGCGAGGGAGGAGCTGGCATTCAGTTGGGCTGTGGTGAGCGTAGCGGACGACATGGCCGCCGGCGACCAGGTGATGGTCGGCTCTGCCTTGTTCACGTTCAGGATCACCGTTGCGGTGACGGATGCGAAGTCTGTTGTGTTTGTGGGAGTGTAGGTGACTGTGAGTGTCTGCTTGCCCGGGGTCAGAATGGTGCCCAGGGGCTGTGAGTAATAGCAGGTATTCGCGACACTTGGTGTAGTGGAGATTAGGCACGCAGACAACGTGCCTGACACCGACACCATTGCATTCAACTGGGCGGCGCTCAGCGCGGTGTTATAGGTAATGGCTGCTGGTGGCGGCCAGACGATAGCCGGCGCAGCCGTCACTACGTTGAGAGAAATTGCGCAATTCGAGCTGGCGCAGTTCGTGATTGGGTAATTTGTTGTGTCGGCGGGTATGAAGGTGTAGTAGAGGCTCTGGGTTCCCAGGGTAGTGAGGGTGGGACCGAGGGAGACGCCAGGTGTGGCACTGGTGTAGGTAAAGGTTCCCGCGACCTCGAACTTGCCTGCTCCCGTGTTAGCGTAGATTTTTGCGAAGGGTTGCAGCGCGGCCAACGGCGTGCCATAGGGCACAATCACGGGGTTTGGCCAGGTGATGCCCAGAGGGGTCGGACCCGCCGCGGGCGCCTGCCAGGACGCCGTCGAAACCGAGAAGGACGGTGACGTGGTCAACGTGTCCTGGATCGTAATCGTAGGCCATCCGAAGGTGTCGGAACCCTTGAGATGAAAATAGATATTTCCCCCAACGGCGAACGCGCATAGCTCACCATTTTGGAAGTAGGTATTGCTGAACAGTGCGCCGAATGAAGATGCGATGGAAGCGGGGGTGGAAAACTGCCCGTAGGTGACCTGCTCGGTATAGGTGTTGCTCAATTTATCAGTAAAGGAGATCGTGATTTTTGCGGTGTCCCAGGCGCCAGCGACCTTCTGCTCGGTTCCGGAGATCGTGAGCATCGTATCCGCAGCCAGCGCACGCCCGGCGAACCCCAGCACAACCGCCAAAAGCAGAATGAGATTGCGGAACCTACGCGACATGCCGTTCTCCTTCAAAAAACGCCGCTGGACTGCTGCTGCAAGGTGACCACCGCGTCCATACTGCCGGGGCCGGAATTGTTTACCGCTCAGTGACTCTGCTCCGCTCCGGTAATTGCGATGGTTGCCGAACCTCCGGTTGACGATGCGTTGGTTCCTTTATCTGTTTCGGCTGTGATTCGGAGCCGGTTGTCGTAGGTGCGGTTCAGCGTGAGTACGTTGTTGCCTAAGAACGCACTATTCAATCCGCCGAAGGCTGCATAGGATGGCGCGGCTGACGATGGAGGCGCCGAAAACAGAGTCTGGGCATTCCCGCTAATGGCCGAGTTGCTTGCCAGCGTTTGCAGGCGGCCCGCCGCATCGAAGCAGTTGGCGAAGGTCAAATGAGCTGAGCCGATGGCCCAATTAGGAGCGTTGACTGCGCAGGAAGGAAAAGTCGCCAATGTCGAAACCGGACTGATTCCGTCAGTGGAATAAGCCAGGTCGCCGGCTAAATCGTAACTGTATTGCAGCTGGTAGTAAGGCGTTGCGGCCGCCTGACTCGCCAGCGTGTACTGGTACTCACCGAGGAGGCGACCCATTGCGTCATAGCCGAATCCTGAAACTGCCGGAATTGCCCGCTGGGTGAGAAAGACGCTCGGAGCCACAGTCGGTGGGGGTCCGGCGGGGGGTGATCCCGAAGCCCGCTGGGTCCAGGCATCGATCAGCCGCCCGACGCCATTCGGCACGGAGGTACTGGGCAGGCCATAGATGTACAAGGACGATGGCGTAACGCCATCCGAATAGCTCTTTGCCCACAACCGGTTCATCACGTCGTATTGGTAAGTTGTTATTACGCCTCGAGCATCGAGTCTGCTGGTCAAATTGCTGTTGGGATCGTACCCATACGAGGTCACTCCGGTCTCGGGATTCGACGAAGTTACCAGCCTGGACAATGAGTCGTACATGAAGGCCCTTTCAGCTCTCGCTCCCGAAGCGCCAATGGCTCCGCCCCATTGATCGACTCCGAGCAAATTGTTCAGCATGTCGTAGTAGTAGTCGGTCTCCATGGAAGGCGTGGGGCTGGTTCCGCTCGGCTCGAACACATGGGTCATTTGCCCGAGCGCATTTTGGGTTCGCCGCCAATCGTTCCCATTCTCGTCCGCGTCGTCTTCCCATGCGACGGCAGGTGGCACGGTCCCACCCAGATTGCAGTTGGACTGACCTACCGTGACGAGCCCATTGAAGCACGCCTGCTTACTCGTCCCGTCAGGCGCCGTAACAATGGCCTTCCGACTGAGCGCGTCATACGTATAACTTGTAACTCCGTATGTCGCTTCGCCCTTGCTCCGGTAGGGGTTGGACACGGTGGCAACGCGGCCAAGGCTGTCATAGGTTGTATCGGTGTAGACATGCCCATTTGGATCGGAGGTGAGTTGGGTTTGTGTGAGGCGCCCGAGACCGTCGGCCAAGGCTACCTTTGTAAGATTCGTCGTGGAAGTGATGGACTTGTTGAAGGTAACGGATAGACCGCCGACCGTGTCCACATAAGAGAGCCCCTCGGAACCTCCATCGGGATATGTGACCGCGGTCAGACGCCGCATGGGGTCGTAGAAGTAGGAGGTCGTCTTGCGATTTACGTCTGAGTTAGATATCAGAAGACCGGTGTTGTCGTCATACGTTGGAATCTCGAAGGACCCATCGGCATACACAACCTTATTCAGGTATAAGCCGGATGAATCGTAGTTCAACCCTGTCTTATTTCCGTTTGCATCCTGCTTGGCTTGCGGCATGCCTGCAACCGCCGCTGTCAGTTGCACCCCGGCAACTTGCGACAAGGAAGAGCAATAATACGTATTTGTTATTACATTGGAGCCGCCGCTGAGCCATCGCATGACGGAGGTCAAGTTGCCTGCATACGAGTTGGAACAGTTGCTATAGGAACCCTGATCGTAAGAGTAACTTGTCTGTGCGATCTGATTGGCAAAAGAAGCTGTGCAGAGCGGTTGCGGATTGCTTGTTGTTGGTCCAGAGCCGCCGGCCAATACCGTGTCCAGGCATGGCAAGTCGATTAGATTCTTCGCGTAATAGTTCCAGTTCCCAGTCCCTTGCCACTGTTTGGTATGCAATGTGGTGCGCGCGGGCGCGGTTGAACCCCAATCGGATTCGGTAGATGCCAGCACCTGCCCAAAGCTGAAGTGATGTGTGATACCGGTGTAATCCTCATAGCTTCCGAACGAATCGTACAGATATGTGTCCTGGCTAACCAGTGATGAATTAATCGTGGGAAGAGTCGTGGTCACGGTTTGCGGGAACACACCGAGCGCAATGTAGTTGGAGAAGTTGGTGGGGTTCGCATAGTCCGTTCCGGTGTTGGAGTACGTCGTATCTACTTCTTTGAGCAACTGCGACGAGCCCTGATAGTACTGCGTCTTTGTCTCATAAGGCCCGCATGTGGATACGGCCCCCGCAGGGCCTTGGAGCGTAAACGTATGTAAAGTGACATTTCCCTGCGGGTCAGTGACTGTTACCGTTCCCGAGTTTGGACCGCCTGGTGATGAAATTCCTAGTGTTCCTGCGGGAGGCGCACCTATCCATCCCGACCCGATGTCGTTGTTATACTGCCATACCTCGATTGGCTCGGAAGCGGTCGAGCTCAGATAGACGCTTCTTTGAACCACCATTCTGCTGGATAAAATATTCGAATAAGGCCATACCGCAGTTCCTACAACCGGAATCTGCCCCGGTGGATTACCGCAGGCGAGGCGGGTGGCATATTGGTAGGTGACCATGGCTCCGGTGGGCATAATAACTGTTTCAACCTGGCCATAATTGTCGTAACCAAATTGCCAAAACGTTCCATTCGGCAACGTAACACTTGTCAGCGCCCACCATTTTTCATTGATTGTTTCGCTTTCGAGATTGGCGCCGTTTACCTGTGGAATACTCGCGCTGACAGGTATTTCTGCGTAGCAGAAGGTCAATTTTGTGGGCTGCGTTGCGCCCGCCGCGCCGGGGAATATGTAAGGGTCAGCGAAGTATTGCGGCGTATACTTAGGCTCCTCGTAGGTGAGCGGACTGCCCGCCGGGAAGATATGGCAGACGCCGGTTGGAAATCCTGGATCGGCGTTTGTCGTTGCCGGATGATAGGAGGCGTCGATATCCACCAGGCAACTATAGTTCTGCAGAGGAGGAAGATAACTTGGGTTCGGAATGCCTGGGTTTGAAGCGCCAACTGCATTGCCTCTTCCAATCGTATCGATAATGTAGTTGGCTGAAGCAGTTCCGTGCGCATAGCCCTCCCAAGGCGGCAGGCTGGCATTGAAGAAGTCGCCGCTGCCCGGGGCTGTGGCGCATGGCCCCTTTGGCGTAATCGCATTTCCATTGGGGTCAACCAAGCCGCCAGTATTGCCTTTGCGGTCCACCAGCACAGGACCGGTGGTTGTTGTGCCTGGCTGCAGCATCAATCCGCTTCCATCAACGCTGTAACGTATGCCCGGCACATAGCCTGCCGTAGAGTTGGCAATCGAGCCACCCAGCGAGTGGGTCGCCCCGCTGTCATCGGTCGCGACGAATCGAACCAGATATTCCGGCCCAATCCCCGTCTTGGCGGCTGTAACGATCCGCTCCTCTTTCCAGAAGAGCCCACCGGGGCTGATCAACACGTGCGGCTGGCCCCATGGCGCCCCTATGACGCCCGACGCTACTTCATGCTGATTGGTGTCGGCCGGCCCGCTCTGCAGGGGAGGCGAGGATTGAAAAGTTGTTGAATTGCTTCGGATCGAAATCGTTACTGGCGGCACGCCGCCCCGTTGTTCATAAGAAAGGAGCGGGATATTCAACACCAGATTTCCGTTCGCCAGATTCACCGTGTCGAAGTCCGAACCATGGTAGGACTGGAAGGCCTGATATCCCTTCTCAAAATCCGCTTGCGCACTTGCGATGGCGCATGCAGGCACAATGGCAGCGGTCAGAACCGCTGAACGCAAGATAGTCCGCAGAACGGCAGATGCTCCCGGCTTCATTGTCAGCGACCTGATACTTGAGCTCATCTTCGAATCCTTTTCCTGTTGCCGGCATAGCAAATGAAGAAACAACTATCCACTCATACCGCGACTGTCGGATGGCGTTGGCGGACCTAGTGCGTCTGCCAACGCCGTTTTGTCTTCCTGGTTGTTAGTTCATAGCGGCGCCGAACGACGCCGGTGTAAATCCTGCAGAGTCATTCACGGTAAGTGAAATTGGATTAGAGGTATTGGCGGCGGTCGATGCGGAGGATTTACTGGAAACGGGAGTGAGTGTGACAACAGCTCCGCTTGAACTCGCCTGATAGTACGCGGCAGCAACCTGATTAACCGACCCAGCGAGTGCCGCTGCAACCGTTTCTGCGGTGCTGCCTTCAGCCCATGTGGCCGAGGCCGTTACGCCGTTGGTCGTGAGCTGGACGACGCCAGCGTCGTAGTTTGTTGTGGTTGTGGCGTTCTTGCCCCCTGTCAGCGCTGGGCCGGACGCGACCATTGCGAACCGCGCGTCCCCGGTGACGGTCAGGGCCAGGTTACCTGCTGTGCCCGCGCTTGAACTCGTGAGTGAAATTACATTTCCATTCTCCGCAGCTCTGACAGGCGATCCAGCTACGTTGATAGCTCGAACCAAAGCCTGGATCACGGCGCCGGTGGGTTCTCCGGCAGCATACAGCGCCTCGGCTTTGAAAGCTCCCACCTGCAGCGAAAGAATTCCACCTTTCAGTCCGGCCGAAAGGCTCCCTGTGGCATTGGTTGCGGCCACCTCTGCTTTACCGCCAGTGAGCGCCTTGCCAGAACCGCTAAGGACAAACTTGGAGTCGCCTGTGACAGTGAAGGCAAGATTTGCAGCCGTGCCCGTGCTTTTACTAACGAGTGAAATCAAGTCTCCGCTCGCTGTAGCTTTGACGGGCGATCCAGTCGCATTCAAAGCTTGTACCAGGTTCTCAACCACTGCGCCGGTCGCTGCACCGGGAGTGTGCGGTACAGTAGCTTTGAAAGCGCCCAACTGCACCGATAGAGTTCCACCCGCGAGTTCCACGGAGAGGCTCCCAGTAGCACTGGTTGCAGCCACAAGGTTCTTACCCCCGGTAAGTGTCTTGCCGGAGGCATTGAGGGCAAACTTCAAATCACCTGTGCCAGTTAAGGCGAGATTTGCAGCCGTTCCCGAGCTAGTACTGGTGAGTGAGATAACATTTCCGCTTGCCGTAGCCTTCACCGGCGACCCAGGCACGTTCAAAGCTGCAACCAAGCCCTTGACCACAGCACTCGCTGTTGCCCCGGCAGCATAGGGTGCAGTGGCTCTAAAGGCTCCTACCTGCACAGAGAGAGTACCTTTAGTGGCC
>Ga0302266_10001016_pt1 | contig 26894 bp, 19 predicted proteins | sample III_Bog_E1_2_FD_194559 | JGI IMG/M metagenome (GOLD analysis project Ga0302266, IMG submission 194559) | Peat permafrost microbial communities from Stordalen Mire near Abisko, Sweden - III_Bog_E1_2 | ecosystem: Environmental > Terrestrial > Soil > Wetlands > Peat | place: Sweden: Abisko... | reverse complement strand
GGGCGCCAGCTTCAAACTGCTCTCCTGGCTGGGCGTATATGGCCAGGCGGAGAACCTCACCAGCAACCGTCACATCGCCCCCATCGGCTATCCCAGCCTGCCCTTCACCTTCCGCGCCGGCCTGCGCATCGAGTGGACCAGAGCTGTTCAACAGTAGATTTCCCTCCTGAACAGCAAGGAGAAATAGGGCGGCGGATTCCGCGCATATTCCTTTGCCACAGCGCCGCCCTTGCCCGAGTTTCGGGCGTGTTTTCCACCATTGCTCCTCTTTATAGCCTGGGGTATACTGGTTTCCCTTTGGGAATGTACGCTTTGTCGCCGCGAATCAGTTGTGTCCGTGGAGCGGAAAGGTGTCCGCGAAGCGGTTTGCGGTATGTTTGACAGCCGCGGTTGAAGCAAGCATTGAGTTCCAGCGGAGATGAGCAGACGCCCGAAGGGCCGGTTGGCGCAGGGAAGTTCATTGTGGTGGCCAAAATCCGGATGTACACTGTCGTCAGAGCCAGTGTCATTTGTTTGAATGCAAACCCGTGAGAGGGCATGAGAAAAGAGTGTTTAGATCGGTCTCTGGGCTGTGAAGGCACCATAACTGCTTATGGGAGAATGCTTTGCATGACTTCTGCTAGAATCTCACGCTCCCAGAGAAGGCAGAAAACCAGAGATTTACAATGCCTTAATCTTGGCTTACTATATTCTTCTCTCAGGGGAAGCTTGCATCTGCGGCGCCCCCAAGGGCGGTTTCCCGTTTGCAAGAGCCGCCAGGATCAATGGTGCAAGGAGTTCCTGATGCTTAACGCGTTACGCGTTTTGCCTGTCGTTCACGAAGGGGCGCTGCCGATCACCAACACAGCGCATTCTCAACAAGCGCATTCTCAACACAAGCAGCATTTTGGAGAGCCATCATGACCATGAACCGAATACGTCAGAGCTTTATCTGCCTGATGATCCTCACTCTGGCCGTGTGTTTGGGCACAGTTGCCCTGAACGCGCAGACTTCCACACAAGGCTCCATTGCCGGATCAGTTCTGGATCCCGCCGGAGCTGTTGTTCCCGGTGCCGCCGTCACCATCCACAACATGGGGACCAACGCCGAAATCAAGCTCATCTCCGATGCCAGCGGCTTTTACAAGGCTGCACTGCTGGAGCCCGGCACCTATCGGGTGACTTTTGTCGCCTCCGGCTTTGCCACCACTCGCGCCGAAGGCGTTCTTGTCCAGGTCGGCCAGGTGTCTGACGTTTCGCCACGCCTGACGATTGGCGCGTCCTCGACCTCCGTCGAGGTCATTGAAACGGCTCCGGTTCTCAACCTTGAGTCGCCGGACTTCAGCGCCTCGCTCAACTTGAGAGCGCTTCAGGAAGTCCCCATCAACAATCGCCGCTGGTCCAGCCTGGCCATGACCACTCCGGGCGTCGTATCGGACAGCAGCGGCTTCGGCCTGGTCTCTGTTCGCGGAATCAGCCCGATTCTCAACAACGTTGAAATCGACGGCGCCGACGACAACCAGGCTTATTACGCCGAAGAGCGCGGGCGCACCCGTGAAGCGTATTCAACCACGGCAGCCGCGGTTCGCGAGTTTGCCGTCAACACCGGCGTCTACTCGGCTGAGTACGGCCGCGCTGCTGGAGGCGTCATCACCTCCGTCACCAATAGCGGCACCAACCATCTGCACGGGCAAGCCTATTTCTGGGATCGCGAGAGCAAGTGGGCAGCCTACAACAATTATTCCAAGATTACGCAGTACAGTTCCGCCACAAACTCCTACGTCTCCTCGTATATCAAGCCTGAAGATCTGCGCAAGATCTATGGCTTCACCGCAGGCGGGGCGCTGATCAAGGATAAGCTCTTCTGGATCTATACCTACGATCAACATTCCCGCGTCTTCCCCGTTGTCGGGGTTCCTAATACGCCGGCGACCTTCTTCACCCTGCCTCTGACAGCGGCCGCACTGCCTGTTGGAGCAGTCTGCAACACGACTACAGGACAAATGACTGGTGACACATCCACCGGCACACAATTAACGTTCGACGGCTACGCTTGCGCATTGGCGGTTCGCCAGCAGATCAGCTACGCTACGGCCGTCACCGCCTGGACAACCCAGGTCACGGCCCTGACCGGGGACATCGGCCCGGTGGGACGCACCGGCTTCCAGGAGATCAATACTCCAAAGCTGGACTATCAGATCAACTCCAAAGAGCATCTGAGCCTGCTGTATCATCGCCTCAACTGGGATTCGCCCGGCGGTGTGCAGACCGCTTCCACGGACAGCTATGCGCGCGACACGCAGGGCACTGATTACGTCAAGCTGGATTACGGCGTGGCCAAGCTCACCAGCCTCATCTCCGCGAACATCGGCAATGAGCTGCTCTTCCAGTACAGCCGCGAGCTGAATGACGAAGGCCAGCAGCCCTATACCTCCTACACCAACAGCTTCCTGACAGCCGGCGGAAATGTGCCGGAGGTAATCCTGACGGGATCGTCGATCGGCGGCTTTGCCCTCGGTTCGCCCTACTACTCCTATCGCAAGGCTCTTCCCGATGAGAAGAAGTGGCAGGTGGGCGACGTTCTTTACTGGAACAAAGGCAATCACAGCTTAAAGTTCGGCGTAGACGCTGTTCACAATGACGATATTCTGAACAATCTCTACGAGAGCAACGGCTACATCACCTACACCTACCTCGGCAACTACATCAATGATGTGCTCAACGAGGGGAAAAACATTTCAACAACTGGGACCGGCTGCAACCTGAGTGCTTCAGCCGCTTATGTCTCGACCGGCACCGCTGGAACCTATCCCTGCTACTCGTCCTTTGTTCAGGGATTTGGAAATCAGCCGATATTTGAAATTGCCACCATGGACACCGGCCTCTTTGCCCAGGATAACTGGAAGGTTACTCCACGCCTGACTTTAGAACTCGGCCTGCGCTGGGATTACGAGGCTCTGCCTGCGCCCAGCCCTGCTCTCACCACGGTCAACTCTACCAGCGGCCCATACTTCTACGCCTATCCCGGCCTGACCAACAAACCCGAATACAAGATGAACTTCGGTCCTCGCATCGGGTTCTCCTACGACGTCACTGGCAAGGGCCAGACGGTTGTGCGCGGCGGCTATGGCATGTATTACGGCCGCCTCACCAACGGAACCCTGCTCAACGTGGAGCTGAACACCGGCAGCTTGAACGGGCAATACACTTCAACCTACAAGAACACCACCGTCGTCGGTCCACAGTTCCCGGCTGTCTTACAGGGAAGTTGCCTGTCGACCCCATCCACCTGCGCCAAGCCAACCTCATACTTCATGGCTTCCAATCTGCGCCCACCTGCGGTGCAGGAGTTCGACATTATGGTGCAGCACAGCCTCGGCCATGGCACCTACATCCAGGGAAGCTACCTTGGTGCCTTGGGACGCGAACTGCCCAATAGTCTCAACCTCAACCTCAATCCGACTCCGAACCCAGCTGGGCTGAACATTGCCGGCGACATGGCAAACGTGGTGATCACAGTTAGCGACACTTCTGGACTGGGCCCGCTGCCGAACGGATCGACCTACACGGTCCCAACCTACACCTCCTACGGCAACACGGCTCTCTTCGGCGCCAATGCGGCAAACTTCCAGGGCATTGACGAGCTGATCAGCAACGTCAATTCGAACTACAATGCCATGGTGCTCGAGATTCTCAACCGCTCGATGCACAGCATTCAGTTCGACGTCAACTACACCTGGTCGCACGCTCTGGATTTTGCGCAGCAAGCCAACACCACCAACTTTGGAAACAACTGGTACGACCCCTACTCCAATCCGCGCATCAACTACGGCGATTCGGCCTACAACGTTCCCAACCGGGCCGTGGCTTATGCGCTCTATAATTTCCCGAACCTCAAGACAACCAATTTCGTGAAGTACCTGACCAATGACTGGAGCCTGAACGACAGCTTCCAGTTCCAGAACGGCCTGCCCTATACGGTCGGCGTCAGCACGTACGTGGGTGCTGCCATCGGAAGCTACTGGAACGGCACCTCCGGCTCCACGCTGATTCCCATGATCGGGCCCAACACCAAGAGGCGTCCGCACGGCGAGGTGGACGACGCTCGACTCCAGAAGCAGATCTCCTTCGGCAACGGTCGCAACCTGCAACTCATGTTTAACGCCTTCAACATTGCCAACCATCAAAACGTTACTTCCATGAACACCAACGCCTACGTGCTGTCGGGAGGAAGCAGCACACCAACTACTACCACCGGCGGCGTCACCACCAACAACGCCGCCTATCTGCAAGGCACGGCGACCTATCAGACCAACTATGGACTAATTACCAACACGAACAGTCAGGGCTTCCTGTTCACACCTCGTGAACTTGAATTCGCCGTCCGCATCAACTTCTAACGCGGCTGGGTTTCCTAACCAACGCGGCGGCTTCGGCCGCCGCGTTTTTTTGCCCTTCGTAATTCTGAGATCGAACAAGGCCTGAGTTAGAGCATTTTTACTGAAAGTGTGAGGATGCTCCGTGCACCATCCATTTCACGTTCTTTGTGAAATGGGTGGGAAACCACTAAACCCACACTACAGGAACTGTGAAAATGCTCTAGCGTTGAATAAAGCAAGAAATTCAGCAAAATCTGCACTGCCATACAATCGTTAAGGGAAGTTATGCTAAAATATCACTTAAAATGTATTTGATGATATAAAAGTTACTTTCTTGCAATTTGCGGATTTTAGAGCTGATTTATTCTTCTTTTCATATTAGCTGTTGAAAAACCTACAATAAAAAGATTAAAGTTATTTTTTCCTCAGGCTGTTAATTTGCGTTTTTTGATGTTTTTTGCCCAGAGGTGTCTCATGAATTGCCCAAAATGCCAGTCTGCGTCTTTGTCCGTCATTCCTGCGGAGATTCGTCTTTACCGCAATTGTCATCGTACCCTCAGCCATCCCCCCATGACTCCGTCGCCTGACATCCTGGTTTGCCTTGATTGCGGCTGGTCGGAGTTTTCGATTCCGCGTTCCTGGCTCTCCGCAGGGTGGTTGCGTTCGATGCGGTCGCAGCCTGCTCCGGTCGCGACCTCTATCGTCTCCTCGAATGTGGTCGCAATAGCCTAGAGGCGCGAGTAGCTCTTCGCCTTGACGCTGACTGGCGGTTGAGGCGATAAGATGCTGTGCGTGAGAGAGTCGCAGTCTAAAAATAGCTAGCTGCATTTTAAAAGGCCCCCAGCCGAAGCTGGAGGCCTTTTGTTCTGCGGGTTGAACCAGAATGAGCCGAATCAGATTTCAGGGGCCAGGTTCTTACTGACCACTGATCACTGTCCACTGTCCTTAGTACATGCCGTCCATGCCGCCGCCGTGGCCGCCGCCAGCCGGGGCAGATTTGGGCTCCGGAATTTCAGCGATCAGGGCTTCGGTGGTCAGGAGCAGACCGGCAATCGAGGCGGCATTCTGCAATGCCGTCCGTGTCACCTTGGTCGGGTCAATGACGCCGGCCTTCACCAGGTCCTCAAAGACGGAGGTCAGGGCATTGTAGCCGTAGTGCAGGTCCTTGGACTCAAGCACCTTGGCCACCACAACCGCGCCCTCTTCGCCGGCATTGGCGACGATCTGGCGCAGCGGCTCTTCGAGAGAACGGCGAACGATATTGGCGCCGATCTTCTCGTCGCCTTCCAGCGTCTTGATCAGGGCGTCTACCGCGGGAATGGTGCGTACCAGAGCCACGCCGCCGCCGGGGACGATGCCTTCCTCGACTGCCGCGCGGGTGGCGTGCAGCGCATCCTCAACGCGAGCCTTCTTCTCTTTCAGCTCGGTTTCGGTGGCTGCGCCAACCTTGATGATGGCCACGCCGCCGACCAGCTTGGCCAGCCGCTCCTGCAGCTTCTCCTTGTCGTAGTCCGAGGTGGTCTTTTCGATCTGCGCGCGGATCTCCTTCACCCGTCCCTCGATTTCAGACGGCTTGCCGCCGCCGTCCACGATGGTGGTGTTGTCCTTGTCGATGGTGATGCGCTTGGCCTTGCCCAGGTCCTCCAGCTTCACGCCTTCCAGCTTGATGCCCAGGTCCTCAGTGATGGCCTTGCCGCCGGTCAGAATGGCAATGTCGCCCAGAATCGACTTGCGGCGATCGCCGAAGCCCGGCGCCTTGACTGCGGCCACGTTCAGCGTGCCGCGCAGCTTGTTCACTACCAGAGTCGCCAGGGCCTCGCCCTCGACGTCCTCGGCGATGATCAAAAGCGGCTTGCCGCCGCGGGCAACCTGCTCCAGCAGGGGCAGAAGGTCCTTCATGGCGCTGATCTTCTTCTCGTAGATCAGAATGTAGGGCTCTTCCAGGATCACTTCCAGCCGCTCGGCGTCGGTGACGAAATAAGGACTCAGATAGCCGCGGTCAAACTGCATTCCGTCGACCGTCTCGAGGCCGGTGTGCATGGTTTTCGACTCTTCGATGGTGATGACGCCATCTTTGCCAACAACCTTGACTGCCTCAGCGATGATGTCGCCGATTTCCTGGTCGCCGTTGGCCGAAATCGTGCCCACCTGCGCTACGGAACCTTCGTTGACAGGCTTGGACAGCTTGCCAAGGGCGCCGGTTTCAATCCACTTGCCGTCCTTGTCGCGCGTGCCGATGATCGCGGCCACGGCCTTTTCAATGCCGCGTCGCAAGGCCATAGGATTGGCTCCGGCGGCCACTGTCTTTACGCCCTCGCGGAAGATGGACTGCGCCAGAACTGTCGCGGTCGTGGTGCCGTCGCCGGCTACGTCGCTTGTCTTGGAGGCAACTTCCTTGACGAGCTGGGCGCCGACATTCTCCATCGGATCCTTCAGCTCGATTTCCTTGGCTACTGTGACGCCGTCCTTGGTGATGGTCGGCGATCCAAACTTCTTCTCGATAACCACGTTCCGGCCCTTGGGCCCGAGCGTCGCCTTCACAGCGTCCGCCAGCGTGTTCACGCCGCGCAGGATCGCCTGACGGGATTCCTCACCGTGCAAAATCTGCTTTGCCATTGCTGTATCTCTCCTTGAAACAGTTCTCAGTTGTTAGTTCTCAGTTGTCAGTCTTAAGTTTTCAGTTTTCAGCGACACTACCAAGCAACCGGGAGTCTTTACTGAGAACTGAGAACTGTGAACTGACTACTTCTTGACGATTCCCAGAACTTCTTCCTCGCGCATGATCAAAAACTCCTGGCCGTCGAGCTTGATCTCGGTGCCGGAGTACTTGCCGAAGAGGATCTTGTCGCCCGCTTTCACGTCCAGGGGGAAGACTTTGCCTTCGTCGTTGGATTTGCCCTTGCCCACGGAGATCACTTCGCCCTCCTGGGGCTTTTCTTTGGCGCTGTCGGGGATGATGATGCCCCCGCGAATGGTTTCGCCCTCTTCCAGACGGCGGACGAGGATGCGATCATGAAGCGGGGTAAACGTCGTCGCTGCGGATGTTGATGCCATTGCTTCGCTTCTCCTTCACACGCGAATAGGGTTGAATCCCTCCGCGAGGTTTGGTGTTATTAGAAAAACACTGTGGAATGAGCGGGTTGCGGTTCATAACCTGAACAACAAACCAAGCGAGCAGTTTCACCAGCCCTGTGCTAGCACTCTCGCCTTCCAATTGCTAACGATAAGCAACGTGTGCTTATTTTGTCAAGTGCAGTTTTGAACAATATGAGTGTAATTCGCTCAGAAAGTATGATAATAATTTACCAATTTATAGGTAGGCAGCTTAAATCGATGGAATCGAGTTGAGTCCCTTATTAACCCTTGAAATGCGAGCCACTTACAAAATTCAAAGAGGAGTGCAAGTAGTCTCAGGGTTTGCAAGAGGCACAGATGTTTGCAGATTATTTCGGCATCTTGTAGCACAATAATTCTCAGGTGCTTTTTCTCCTATCGTCCTCCAAATGTGCCGCTAACTCCTTATCCTGGACGATTTTGCAGGGAACTCCTTTGTTTTGAAGATTTTACAGCGACACCCTGCTTGTAACCTCAAGAAAACAAGGAATTTGCATCCAAAATACGGGTGGGGGGGGTACCATACAATGCAGCACCAGCTTTGCCGTCGGAACAAACCAAAGCCCCGAAGGGGCGACTGAATATGGAATGCCGGTTTCTTGGTTATTTTGCAAGAGGCTCATGCGGTGAAGGTCCAGGCATCGACAGGCTCTGCAAGGTCAAAGGGGGCGGGAATTTGGTACTCTGGCCGCAAGGGGCCTGCATCAGGGTTCTTAGTTGAATATAGGTGTCTCATGACGCACTCTGAGAGTTCAACCGAAAGCCGAAGAAGATTCATTGCTAATGCTGTTTGCGCGACCGGTGTGGTGCTGGCCTCGCCTGTACTGCAAGCCATGACGCAGGGGCTGGCAGCGAATGATCCGGCACGGAAGCTCCCTTGGAAGAGCACCTGGGATGCAGCTCTGGCGGTGCTGGCGGGCAATCTCCGCAATGTGCCGGGCTATCCGCACCCGCTTCTCTTCGAGGGCAGCACCTACCAGGGCATCTGGCAGGAGTGCGGACCGCATGAGGGGCTGGTCTACGCCAAGCTGGCCAAGCACATTCCCGGTGGCCAAACGAAAATTACCCCCCTGGATGCTGCCCGCAACAACCACATGGCTTTTTTCGAGTTGCAGCGGCCTGACGGGCAACTGCCAGCCAGCATCAAGACCACGGAGAACGGCTTTGGCCAGATTCAGATGGTGGTGCCGATCGCCGCCACGGCGTGGGAGCTGGCCAAGCTCACCGGCAATGAGGCCTTCCTGGCAAAGGCTTACCAGGCGTGCAGCCGCTGGGATGCGTGGCTGCGACAATATCGCGATACGCGCAAGACAGGGTTGGTGGAGGGCTTTTGCACCTACGACACCGGGCACGACAACAGCCCGCGCTGGAAGGGAATTCCCAATCGCTGCCCCGATGCCGATGCGCGCAAGTGCCCGCCTCTGCCCACCATGCCGCGGCTTTGCCCGGACCTGTCCGCCACCGTTTATGGCGGCCGGATTGCGCTGGCCGCGATGGCTAACGCGCTGGGAAAGAAGGCCGAAGCGGTTCGCTGGAAGACCGACGCCGAGTCCATCCGGCAGTTGATCCTCGACAAGCTTTACTCGCCGGAGGATGCCGCCTTCTACGATCTGGACGCGCAGGGCAATTTTGTCCGGGTGCGCTCGGACGTGATCAGCCGGGTTCTGGGCGAACATGTTATGGATCTGGCGCATGCCCGCGACCGGGCTATTTTCAATGCGGTCTGGAGCCGTCAACTGCATAACCCCAAGGCCTTCTGGGCGCCGTATCCCTTTTCGAGCATTGCCCAGGACGATCCTGCCTTTGTTCGCCCCATTCCGCGCAACTCCTGGGGCGGAGCTTCACAGGCGCTGACCGCTCTGAGGGCGCCTCGCTGGATGCCGCACTACGGCAAGCAGGCGGAGTTGAATGAGCTGATGCGGCAATGGTGCCAGGCCATCCTGAGGCACGGTGAGTTTCGCCAGCAAATGGACCCGCAGACCGGCGAGTTCACCCAGCCGGACCCCGGCGGCTACTCTCCCGCCGCGCTGGCCTTCCTTTCATTCGCCAGCGCCCTGGGACAAGTTTCATAGCCAGGCTTCATAGCAGGGCAGGTTACCAATTACAATGATGCCTATGATGCGCAGTTCTCTCTTTCGTCTCAGTATCGTCGTGGCCGTAATCGGCCTGGTCCTCGCGTCACTCACCGCCGGCGCTCAGCAGCAGCCCTCCAATCGAGGCCGCAAGTTCAAGGCGCCTCCGCCCACCGCGCGCATCGAGGTCACTGTAGTGCGCGATGTCAATGACAAGCCCATCACGAATGCCGCGGTCGTCTTCCACATCATTGGGGGTGAAAAGGGCAACATGGAGTTGAAAACCAATGAGGATGGCAAGGCCATCATCGACGTGCTGCCCATCGGCTTCACAGTGCGGTTGCAGATCATTGCCAGGGGCTTTCAGACCTATGGGGACGACTTCAAGATTGACAATGAAAAGATGGCGCTCGATATCCGCATGAAGCGTCCCGGCGAGCAGTACTCCATCTACAAGCCCCACACCGATGCGACCCAGGGCGGCAAGAACCCGGATGCGACCAAGCCCCCGGCTCAGACGGATGCGCAGCCCGCTCCCAGCCAGCCCCAGCCAAAGTAACGTTTGCATTCAAAGCAGGGCCATGAGCAACCAATCCCTCGTCGGCAAATCGGCACTGGTCACCGGCGGTGCGCGGCGCATTGGGCGCGGTATTGCGCTGGCCCTGGCCGAGGCCGGCGCGGACGTGGCCATCACCTTCCGCACCTCCCAAGCCGAAGCAGTGGATACCGCCCGCAAAGTAGAGAGTTTTGGCCGCCGCGCTTTGGCTGTGGAGTGCGATGTGCGCTCCGAGGTCTCGGTGCGGGCCGCCGTCACCGCCACCATGAGCCGTTTCGGGCGGCTTGATCTGCTTGTCAACAATGCTGCCGTCTTTGAGTCAGCGCCGCTCGACTCGCTTACCCTCGAACAGTGGGATGCGGTCTTTGAAACCAACGCCCGCGGACCGTTCCTGATGGCGCGCGAGGCGTTGGGTCATCTGCGCTCCGTCGAGGGCAGGATCGTGAATATCGGGTCTTTGGGAGGAATGAAAGCCTGGGCCGGTCATACACACTATTGCGCATCCAAGGCCGCGTTACACATGCTCACCCAGGCCATGGCCAAGGCCTTTGCCCCTGAGGTCAGCGTCAACTGCGTCGCGCCGGGATGGATTGAGTTGGATGGAGACCCCTCCGGACCGGCAAAGCATTTTGCCGCCAAAACGCCCATGCGGCGCAACGGTCACGTGGAAGACGTGGCCCAGGCGGTGCTCTTCTTTGCCGAGGGGCCGCACTTTGTCACCGGTCAAGTGCTGGCCGTGGATGGCGGGCTGGGGCTGTAGGCGGCGGGATTCAATGCTTCTCTCCCGTGCGCTTCTACCGTCCGAATAAGGTCTTGAAGAAGCCGCGTTGGCCTTCCCTGGGGAGATTGCTGCCGTCCTCTTCGGGGGCGTTTTTTCCGCGCGGGCCGGTAAACTTCCTGGCGCGGAACTTCATGGGCTCATAATCCCATAGTCCTGCCGGTTCGGGCTGTGCGGGCCATTCGGCGCCCTCCACGGCGCCCCTTGGATTGGTCTCGCACAGCCGGCGCGCCGTCTCCTCGCCAACGCGGTTAGCCACATAGTTGTAGCCCTTCCGCAGGTGCGGCGGCCGACCGGTCATGTTGTGCGCGTCGCTGGCTATAAAGTGAACCCAGTTGCGCTCCAGCAACTCGTTGGAGAAAGCCTCCGCCATCTTGCCGAAGCGCCCATACAGTGAGCCGGCGGTCACCTGCACCAGGCAACCCATGCGCAGCCACTCCGCCAGCATCTCTGGCCGGCCCAGCACGGCGGGGTAACGCTCCGGATGGGTAACAATCAGCCGGTAGCCCGTCGATTGCAGCAGGAGCATGGCGTCGTTCATCTGTGGGGGAATCGAATTAAAGGAAAACTCGATCAGCAGGTAGCCTTTGCCGTCGATGGAGTAACGCAGGGGATTGCCCGCAGCCTCCATCACATTGTCCGCGGTCATGTGGAAGTCGCACGCCAGGCTCAACCCCATCTGGCCTTTCAACAGCTCGCACAGCTCCGCGTAACGCTCTTCGATAAGCGGGGCGTGATAAGGATATTCCACGCTGGCGTGCGGGGTACAAACGATGTGGGTCACACCGTTGGCCGCCGACTCCCGCGCCATGGCCAGGGAGCTTTCAAGGTCGGGCGCCCCGTCGTCGATTCCGTAGAGCAGATGATGATGAATATCAATCATTCTGTGGCCGATCCTCGGAGTCGCGGGAGAGAAACAGGGGCAACAGCAGCGGCAATCACAGATGATGTGTCGCGGTTGCCACTGGAACAGGAAAAGGCCAAAGCCCCTGATTTCATGATCTTAGAGTATCAGCTTCCTGCCTTGATGATAAGACAAGTTCCCCAGAGGTGGTTCCGCAAACAAGCCTTTGGTAATACGCGATGCTTCTTTGAAGTCTCCAAGGCGATGTTGCCGTCTGCCTGGCCGCGCCGCCGGGGTAGAATTTATTTTGCCGGACGTTCGGCATTTTCCGGTCGTCTAATTTGACGTCTCACGGGAAAGAGGTTTTTATGGCCGGTATCTCTCGTCGCGAACTGCTCTCGTCTGGACTAGCTCTTTCGGTTTCTTCCCTTGTGGCCCGCTCGGCCTGGGGGCGTCAGGCGATGCAGTTGGCCGCTGCTCCGGGACAAGGTACGGCCGGGGCCTCGGCAGCAGTGGCGCCCCGCGAGCGGCTGCTCTTCGATTTTGACTGGAAGTTTCAGTTCGGCCACGGCACGGACCCCGCCCGCGATCTCGGATTCGGCAACAGTCAGGGAGACTTTGCCAAGACCGGCGATTTCAAATTCGCCAAGGCCGGGTTTGACGATTCGAAGTGGCGCACGCTCAGCCTACCCCACGATTGGGCGGTCGAGTTGCCCTTTGTGCGCGATGAGGCGCTGAACTCGCACGGATTCAAACCTCTTGGCCGCCGCTACCCGGAGACCAGCGTGGGCTGGTACCGTCGCGAGTTCGAGATTCCGGCGAGCGACGAGGGCCGGCGCATCACGGTCGAGTTCGACGGCGCCTTCCGCGACGTGCTGGTCTTTGTGAATGGCTGCTTCATCGGCCGCAACGACAACGGTTATGCGCCCTTCAGCTTTGATCTGACGGACTTTCTAAGCTATGGCCAGAAGAATTACATCGTGGTGCGCGTCGATGCCAGCTTCGGCGACGGCTGGTTCTACGAGGGCGCAGGCATCTACCGCCATGTGTGGCTCACCAAGACCGATGCGCTGTACCTCGGCCAGTTGGAGAGCACGGTGCGGACGGAATTGAAGGGAAACTCCGCAACGCTGACGCTTGGCACTGTGGTGGTGAACGAAGGCAATCAGGCGGAGAACGCCAAAGTTAGTTGGCGGATTCTCGACGCCGCGGGCAAGACGGTGGCTACGGCCGAGGCGCCAGGGCAATCGATTCCGGCGGATGGGACGGCAAACTTCACCTCAACCGCAAAGCTGGCCAACCCGGGGTTGTGGTCGGTGGATGAGCCGATCCTTTACTCCGCCATAGTGACCGTGGAGTCAGGCGGCAAGACGCGCGACGCCGAGCGAGTGAGCTTTGGCGTGCGCACGGCAGTCTTCGACGCGAACAAGGGCTTCTTCCTCAATGGCAAGCCGCTGAAGATTCAGGGTACATGCAACCACCAGGACCACGCCGGGGTAGGCGCGGCGTTGCCGGACCGCTTGCAGTATTTCCGGCTGGGCGTGCTGCGTGCGATGGGTTCGAACGCCGTGCGCACCTCGCATAATATGCCCACCCCGGAGTGGGTGGAGGCCTGCGACCGCATGGGCATGATGATGATGTGCGAGACGCGGCAGATGAGTTCGAGCCCCGAAGGCCTGGCGCAACTGGAGGCTATGGTCAAACGCTATCGCAACTCGCCCTCCATCATTCTGTGGTCCATCGGCAATGAGGAGTGGCAATTGCAGAACGAAATGGCCGAAGAGGGCGCAAAGATTGCAGCAACCATGGTGCGGCGCTGCCACGAACTCGACCCCACGCGCGTGGTTTCCGCGGCGGTGAACGGAGACAACAAGAAAGGCGTCTCCGATGCCTTCGACATTATCGGCTTCAACTACGGCTTGAACCGCCCCGACGAATATCACAAGTTGAACCCCAGGCGGCCGATCTACGGCTCGGAGACGGCCAGCGCGGTCTCGACCCGTGGCGTCTATTCGACCGATAAGTTGCGCAACACGGTAAGCGCTTACGATGTAAACAATCCTGGCTGGGGCGAGCAGGCCGAGGAGTGGTGGAAATTCTACGCGACGCGCGAGTGGGCGGCGGGCGGCTTTGCCTGGACCGGATTCGATTATCGCGGCGAGCCCACGCCCTACGGTTGGCCGTCCATCAACTCGCAGTTCGGCATCGTGGACATGTGCGGCTTTCCCAAGGACACCTTTTATTACTACAAGGCCTGGTGGGGGAAGGAGCCGGTGCTGCACCTTTTCCCGCACTGGAATTTCGCGGGCAGGGAGGGCGAGGAAATCCCCGTCTGGGTACACACGAATCTGGACCAGGTTGAACTTCTGGTGAACGGCAAGAGCCTGGGCAGTGAGAAGGTTCCGCGGCTGGGCCACGTCGAATGGAAGGTTAAATACGAACCGGGCGTGATTGAGGCGCGGGGCAGCAAGGACGGTAAGGTTGTGCTCACTGAGAAGCGCGAGACCACCGGGCCGGCCGTGGCTATCCGGCTGACTGCGGACCGCATGGAGCTCAATGCCGACGGCCAGGACGTGTCGATGGTGACCGTCGAGGCGCTGGACAAGGAAGGCCGGGCTGTTCCAACGGCCTCGAACCTCATCGGTTTCAAGGTTGCCGGCGAGGGTGCGTTGCTCGGTGTGGGAAATGGGGATCCCAACTGTCAGGAGAGCGACAAGGAACCTAAACGCTCGCTTTTCAACGGGCTGGCGCAGTTGATTGTGCAGTCCGTCAGGCACGCGGGCGAGATTCATATCGAGGCGGTGAAGGAAGGCTGGGACGGCCCCGAACTGACCCCGGCAAAGCTGGTGATCGTCACCCGAAAGGCCGAATTGCCGCCGGCGGTTGGATAGCGCGCGTGCGTGCGGTGCGCATCGGTCCCGATGGTATACTCACAAGGTTAGGCGCGTGTCCGCGCCGCTATCTTTTTCACTCTCTGAGGTTCTCATGTCCGGCCATTCAAAGTGGTCCACAATCAAGCACAAGAAGGGCGCGCTGGATGCCAAGCGCGGCAAGATATTCACCCGCCTGATCCGGGAGATCACCATCTCCGCCAAGGACGGCGGCGGCGATCCGGACGGCAACCCGCGGCTGCGCACCGCCATCCTGGCGGCCAAAGCGGAAAATATGCCGCAGGAAAACATCAAGCGAGCTATCCAGCGCGGCACCGGTGAACTGGAAGGGGTCAACTACGAGGAGATCACCTTCGAGGGCTACGGCCCCGGTGGAGTGGCCATCCTGGTGGAAGTTTTGACCGACAACCGCAACCGCGCGGTCAGCGAGATTCGCCACGCCTTCTCGAAGAATGGCGGAAACCTGGGCGAATCCGGCTCGGTGCGCTTCATGTTCCACAAGAAGGGCCTGATCGCCGTGGAGAAGTCGGCGTCCACGGAAGAGAAGTTGATGGACATCGTGCTCGAGCATGGCGGCGAAGACCTGAACGACGAAGGCGACACCTGGGAAATTATCTCCGATCCGGCCAGCCACGAGGCCGTCGCCGCGGCCGTCAAGGCTGCCGGGATTCCCACGGTGATGTGCGAGGTGACCATGGTCGCCTCCACCTATACCAAGCTGGAAGGCAAAGAAGCCAATCAGATGATCCGCATTCTCGAGGTTCTGGAAGATTGCGACGATACCCAGAACGTCTATTCGAACTTTGACATGGACGCCGACCAGTTGGAAGCAGTGGCCGGTTAATCGAACGCCAATAGGCGCTCGCAGGGCCGCCCTGTTGTGGCGGCCTTTTTACGGAGATTCAGAAATCCCATCCAGGGGAGGGAAGTCAGATGACACGAATTGCAAGGCTTTTCGCGTTTGTCTTCATGGCAGGAACGATGATCGCCGTCGCCCAAACATCGGGTGGCCCCACGACCGCCTCCGGTCAGGCAGCGGCCAGCCCCGTTGCCCAGGTTCGCGATGCCCGCAGCTGGGAGTACGGCCCCTTTGTAAGCTATGGCAACGGCGTCGGCGGCGACGAACGCTCGCAGTACAGGTTTCTCAACGCCGGATTGCAGTTGGCTAAGCCTCTGACTCCGGTCCTTCATGCCGGTATTCTTAGCGGTCAATTCGAATTTGGCGCCAACATCATGCCCCTCTGGCAGGCTTACACTCCGGCTCCGCACACGGCGACTTATATCTGTATCGTAGCGGGGAACCCCGTCAGTTGCGTTCTGCCAGTAAGCGGCGGCACCTATCGTGGCGTCAGCCTCACCCCGGTCATTTTCCGCTGGAACTTCCTGACCCAGTCGCGGCGCGTGCAGCCCTGGTTCCAGGGCGCGGGCGGGCTGATCTACACCACCCGCCAGTTCCCGCCGAGCTTTTCAAGTACACCAACGTTTCCCGTCGACGGCTCAACCAGCGTATGGAACTTTGCGCCACAGGGCGGCGTAGGCCTTCATTACTTCACCCGCGAAAAGCGATCCATTGATATCGGGGTGAACGCCGTGCATATCTCCTCGGCCTCGCTGGGCGATCGTAATCCCGGCGTCAATGCCAGCATCCAGGTGCAAGTGGGCTACACCTTCTGGAAATGATTTTGTGAAGTCCTGAACAAGTTTGTGTTTTGCAGGGGCACGGCTCATGTCGTGCCTTTGTAATGCTGTGGTGTTTGAAGGTGAAGAAAGCATGAGCGGACCGGTTGTCGAGTGCGTCCCCAACTTTTCAGAAGGCACGGATGCCCGGCGGGTTGGGGCCATTGTGGCCGCGATGCGCGTTCCGGGGGTGCATCTGCTTGATTGGTCCATGGATGCAGCCCACAACCGTTCCGTGGTGACGGTCGCCGGAGATCCGGCCTCAGTGGTTGAGTCTGCGGTTCGTGGTGCCTGCAAGGCTGCCCAGTTGATTGATCTGACACGCCAGCAGGGGGTTCACCCCCGCATTGGCGCGGCCGACGTGATTCCCTTTGTGCCCATCTCCGGCATCAAGCTGGAACAGTGCGCCATGTTGGCCCGCCAGGCAGGCCAGGAAATCTGGCGTCGCTGCAACGTGCCGGTCTTCTTATACGGGGCAGCGGCCGCGCGTCCTGATCGCGCCAACCTGGAAGAGGTGCGGCGGGGGCAGTTTGAGGGGTTGCGCGAAGCCGTTGTCAAGGAATCATCGCGCCGCCCTGACATCGGCGGCCCCGGTCTGCATCCCACCGCTGGCGCATGCGCTGTCGGCGCGCGCAAATTTCTGGTTGCCTACAATATCTACTTCGACTCGGCCGACGTCGCCATGGTGCGCGCGATTGCACGCGAGATTCGCGCGGCTTCCGGAGGACTGAAGGGCGTCAGGGCCATGGGAGTTCTGGCCCAAGGCCGCGCCCAGCTAGCCATGGACATTACCGACCTTGAGGGTACGCCCCTCTCCAGTGTTTTTCGCACTGTCACGGATCTGGCCCGGCGCCATAAGGCCTTGCCTGTTGAGGGCGAGGTCATCGGCCTGCTTCCCGAGGCTGCCTGTGAGCGGGAAAGCGAGTGGATGCGTCAATTGATTGGGTTCGATCCGCAAACCAAGATTCTGGAGCGCCGCCTTGCGGCTCCCATGGCTTGGCCGGAAGAGGCGTGAACGGCCATGCCACCCTGGAACGCATATCGAGCCCAGATCAACGAGTAAAATGAAGATGGAATAGAAACGGCATTGAAGGCCATCGAGTGCGGGCAAGAATGGGTTTTCGAGCTGGCTTCCGCACATGGATTCTTGAACTGCCGCAACTATGGAGGATGAATTTGTTGAAGTCTTTGGTAAGAGTTTCGATTCCTGCTATTTTATTTGCCGTGGTCGCTTCGGCGCATGCGGCGCAGTTGTCCACCGATGCCCGTACTGCCATTCCACATGATGTGCAGCAACTTGTGGCTATCGATTACCATGCCATGGAGAACTCGTCTTCGGCCATGGATCTGCGCGAGCGCGTCATGCCGCCCGAGCTCAAGCGCTTTGAAGATGCATTGCGCAAGTCCGGCCTGAATGAGAACCACGATGTCGAGTCGCTGGCCTTTGCTCTCTTTCGCCCCAAGAGTGACGGCGATCTACTGGAAACGGTTGGCGTTGCCCAGGGGCAGTTCTCCGTGCAGGAGATAACGGCCAACTTCCGCAAGCAGCAAGTGAAGGCCAAACTTGTGCGTGCCAACAGGGTTTATCCGCTGGCCAAGACCGGCATGGTGGTTTGTTTCGTTGACCCCTCCACCATGGTCTTCGGCGACGCCGATGCGGTGGGCAAGGCGCTGGACGCCCGCGACGGGCTTGCTCCCAATTTACTCACCAACGGGCCCATGATGGAAGCCATGCAGGCCGTGGACTACGAGCCCCTGTGGAGCATCCTCGACCAGAAGGGCACCCAGACGATGATGAAGCAGGTGCTGGGCGAGGCGGGCTCGCTGACTGACTATGAGAGCGTGCAGAAACGGCTGATAGCCTCCTGGTACTCGATGAACTTCCAGCACGGCGTCAAGTTCAACCTCACCATCTCCACCGGAGACACCTTTGCGGCGGCCACGCTCTCTTCGTTGTTGACGGCCGCGCTGATGGTGCGCAAGATGAGCGGCTCGGATGCCGAGAAACAGGCGTTGAGCGCCACCTCCATCTCCTCAGACTCCGGGCGCCTGTCGATCCACTTCGCCACCTCGGATGCGGAGTTCAGCAGCCTCTTGCAATCCCCGCTCTTCCATGGCATGGTGCGCTAGAGTTCTATTTTGTTGGTTTCATCCATCGGGCTGGTGTGTGACTTCGCATGGAAGTCGCTCACCGGCCCGTTTTACTTTTATCAGATCGGTTGTTTCTCGCGTCTTTCCATCGCGCTGCTCATACAAACCTGGTTCCGTCCGTTGTGCTTGGCGGTGTAGAGCGCGTGGTCAGCCAGTGCGATCAGTTCCGGGACGTGCATGTCGGCCTGGGGAACCAGTGTGGCGCAGCCGACGGAAATAGTGATGATTCCGAATGGGCTGCCGGTATGTGGCAATCTGCGGCTGCGCAGCGATGTACAAATCTCATTGGCAACCTGCAGGGCGCCCTCGCTCTCCGTATTCGGCAGGGCCACCACAAACTCCTCTCCGCCAAAGCGCGCCACCAGGTCTCCGGGCCGCGAGACCACATCCAGGCAAGTTTCAGCAACCTGTTTGAGGCAACTGTCGCCGTGCTGGTGTCCGTAAGTGTCGTTGTAGGCCTTGAACAGGTCCACATCGAGCATGAGCAGGGAGAGTGGCTTACCATCGCGCGTGCCGCGGCGCCACTCGGCGGACAGGTATTGGTCGAACCGGCGCCGGTTGGCCACTCCGGTAAGCCCATCCGCCATGGCCATCGCCTCCACAGAGCGGTAGGCCTCCCGGAGTTGCTGCTCAGAGCGTTTGCGCTCGCTGATATCGCGGACCGTATTCAGGATTCCTGAAGGCAGGCCCGTGCCCGGATCGCGTATCAGCCGCAGGGCGGCTTCCACCCAGAGATACTCTCCGTCGGCCTTCCGGACGCGGCACTCAACCAGGGCATCCTCGCTGCCGGAGCGCAGTTCGCGCATCGCCGCCGCAGCTTTGTGCTGTTCCTCGGGATGCACTAGTTGGAGGGCGGTAAACGCCATGGCTTCTTCCAGCTTCCATCCACCCATGCGTTGCGCGGCTGCGGAAACGAAGGAGCGGTTTCCGTCAAAGTCGGCGACGATGATTAAATCGCGGGAGTTATCGGTCACCAGCCGGTGCAGGGAAACGATCTCCTGAAGCTTGCGTTCAGTGGCCTTCTGCCGCTCCAGGACCACGGAAATGCTGAACAGGATGAAGATTCCAGCGATGATAAATAGCTGTAGAAGGATATTAGGCCCGACCGGGTTGACGAACCCCTGGGTGTGAAACGGGCCTTCGCCTCGAATCGTGAACCAGCTTCCCACGGCGGTGACCTCCAGCAGCGCCAGCGCGGCCGAGCCAAGGTCCACGCGCAGCGTGAGGAAGACCAGAAGCGGATAGATCAGAAATACCAGCGGGACGCTGTTTTGAGAGAAGGCGCCGATGGCGACTGCGGCGGTCAACGCCAGGTAGATCGAGCGTTGCCGCCAAAGTCTGCGATCCCTGAAGTCGGATTGAAAGATGGCCATACAGATGGGAGTGATGACCGCAATTCCCAGTCCATCGGCGCCCGCCCATCTCAGAAACGCGTACAGCGGAGGCACGTGCGTCCAGGACATGGTGATCCATGCATAGGCCAATCCCGCGGTCATGGGGGCGGCCAGAACGGCAAATCCGATGAAGCGGAGCAGATAAGCCAGGTCCGTGAAGCGGGGAAGCTGCGCCGACCGCCTCCGCATCAGCAGGGCGGCCAACAGGACTTCGCCGAGGTCCAGCACGTTGAGCAGCAGGCTCATCCCCCAGCTTTCGTGAATGAGCCTGCTTCCCAAGACAAGAGCTAGAAAACCGGTGAGCAGATAAGCCGGCCAGCGCCAACGGGGAGCCAACAGCAGATAGGCAAGCAGCAACCCGTTCGCAGTCCAGATCAGGTCGCCCCCCATCCCGTTCCGCTCAAAGAGGTCCACGAAGACCACGGCCAGCATGACAGAGAGAAAACACGCCCCCAGGCGTATGGCAAACCCATGCTTCCACAACCACGGAACATGGCGCTGGCCTTCGCTGGATGCAGTACTCCCGTACATCGTTCGTCCTCTTATTAGTCTTATCGGTAGATTTCGAGCAGAGAATAGCTGAAAGGAGTCTTTTTGCTGTTGATTCCTATGACTTTAGATTAACGCTAACCTGAAAATTGAAGGACCATAAAGGACTGTTTTTGATGTAGCTTCAAAGTCATCCATGCTGATTAAAAATTCTTCGTTTTGACTACGATGATGGCGTCCGACAGTTCGAGATGAAATTCCGCTTTACCTCCGGGCAGCAATACAATCTCGATCCGTCCCTCCTGCCGCTCGACCAATATTGGCCCTTCCGCCTGGATCTTCCGCCCGTCGCTCCCCGTGTACTGCATTTTGATCGGCCCGTTGCCACGCAACTGGATGCGATAGTGGTATGCTTCGCCCGTTGCCAGGCTGTTGATCCCAAAGCTGGCGCTCGGGTATTCCACCTCCAGCAGTCGAATCGGTCCTCCAGTCCGGTTCTCGACAGTAGTTTCAACGTGATACGAGTGGCATCCGATCGTCACAAAGAGTGCCGCCATCGTGACGAATGCCAAAATGCCGGGGTGAACCTTCATTCCGTACTCCCATCGCCTTCCGCCGGGGCCTGAGCCGCCAGCTTCTTTTCCACCCGATCCAGCCGTTTCAGCAGTTCCGGCAGCCGCTGGAAGATGGTCACCGCCCGCAACCATACGCGGTTGTCAAAGCCCGGTGAGCCGGATATGACCTTGCCCGCCGGAATATCGTGCGAGATGCCGCTCTGCGCGGTCAGAATCACCCCGTCGCCCACCGTGCAGTGGCCGGCCACCGCCGCCTGCCCAGCCAGAATGACGTTGTTGCCCACCTCCGACGAGCCGGCCAGTCCAACCTGTCCGCACAGCAGCGTGTTCTCGCCTACGTGCGAACCATGTCCTACCTGGACTAAATTATCAACCTTGGTCCCGTCGCCGATGCGCGTTTCGCCCACCGTCGCCCGGTCAATGCAGGAGTTGGCCTGCACGTCCACCCGGTTGCCCAGCCTCACCGGGCCAGATTGCGGAATCTTCTCCCAGTGGCCTTGCTCGTTTTTGGAGAATCCGAAGCCGTCCGCGCCGATGATGACGCCATTCTCCAGCGTCACGTGGTCGCCCAGAATGCAATTCTCCCGCACCACGGCATGCGCATGAGCAAAGAAATGGCTGCCCGTCTCGACGCCCGGATAAAGCACTACGTGGGGCAGAAGGGTAGCGTGCTCGCCCAGTTTCACCCGCGGACCGATCACAACATAAGCCCCAATGTGCGCGCCCTCGCCGATCATCGCCGTCGGGTCGATCACCGCTGTCGGATGGATTCCCGGCGCATAAACCGGCGGCTGATAGAAGAAGCCCAGCGTCCGCGAAAAGGCGTGGTAAGGGTTCTTGATCCGCAGAGTGGCCGTTTCAATCTCCGGAAACTCCGGCTCCACCAGCACGGCGGCTGCTTTTGTTGTGCGTGCCAGGCCACCGTATTTGGGATTGGCCACGAAGGTAATCTCCGTCGGCCCGGCCTCCTCAATCCCTTTCACGCCAGTGATTTCCAGCTCCACGTCTCCGCGCAGCTCCGCATTCAGCTTCTTTGCCAACTCTCCTAGCTTCATGGATGGAATTGTACTGGAATGACAGCGGCAAAGGCTGTGCGCCAGCTTGGAATACGCGAACCGGGCTCCTACTCTCCGCCCGTCTCCTGCGGAAACAGCTCCGGCTGCTCTGCCGCCCGGCTGGCGGCCTCTGTCCGTTTGCGGCCTGCGGCGCCAATCTGGCCCACCACTTCAAGAGTCTCTATCGCCTGTCGCGGCACGTAGATCCTCTGTGTATTCGAACGCGTATCCGGAGGCGTCAGCAGCAGTCCGGCGCCCTCCACCAGCGAGCGGTCGTTTGCCGCCAGGCCCTCCAACTCCTCGCCGTCGGTCAGGGTCATGCGCAGCCACAAGCCGGGAGTCCTCGGGCGGATGGAGAAGCGCTTGTGCAGCAGCCGCTCCGGATTGGCGGTTTCGCCTGCCGGGAAGTCGCGCACGTAGCAGACCCACTTCACCTGATCCCAGCCAATGCGCAGAACTTTGCCGGTCAAATCCAGAATCTCCAACTCCGCCGCATTCTGGCCAAAGCTGACACCCGCATAACCGGCGCACCAGTCGCGGCTGAACTTGCGTACGATGACAGGTTTGCGCTGAGAGGCCATCGCTATGGATTGTCGCATGGTATGGCAGTGCCGGGAAGGGAAAAAGCTGCAATTTCAGTGCACTAGGGCATAGCAAACTGGGCTGACTTGTGTTAATGTACGTTTTGCAACCCATGTTGGAGCCTGCTGTAAGAGTAACCGCATCAGGCACTTGGCTGTGAAAATCAGAAGGCGGAAGCAGGAAACGGAATGCCCGACTACATTTATCTTCTGGAAAATCGACTCTCGGCTGACCAGCAGGACGCCCTGCGCCAGGTGCGCGACGCTGCCCGCGAAGCAGGTACAGTTCTGTTTCTTACCGGGGACGCGGTGCGCGACCTCACCAGTGGACACGCCGTCCGCGATCTTGAAGTGACGGTGCATGGAAATGCGCTCAAGTTTAAGAAAACAATGATTAAGCTAGGCGCAAAGGTGTGGGGAGAAGACGAGGCCTCCCGCGCTCTTTACCTGTGTTTTCCCGGCACGGTTCGTGTCGATCTGGTCAGTGCGCACCGTATTGAGATTCCCAAGCCCGGCAAGATTGTCTATCACCCTGCTTCCATCCAGGAGGACCTCCACCGCCGCGACTTTACCGTCAACGCCATGGCGATCTCCCTCAATGAGGGCTCGTTTGGTCTGCTGATGGACCCCATGAACGGCGCTGCCGACATCGAGTCCAGAATGCTGCGTCTGGTCTCCAACTACGGTTTCCTTGAAGAACCCTCCCTGCTGATTCGAGCTACCCGCTACATGACGCGCCTGGGCTGGGAAATGGACCCCAGGACCCGCATCCGTTATGACAACGCCAGGGAAGAAGGCGTAATCGAACGCATTTCCGCCTTGGCCAGAAGGCGGGAACTTGAGCAGATAGGCCACGAGGAAGAGGGGTTGAAGGTTCTGCAGGCGCTCGAATCCGAGGGCTGGATGAAGGTCTTGTTCCCCATCTGGACCTCCGACAAGGCAGACGAGGCTGGGCTGATAGCCCTGCACGATCTGGCCGTCGAGTTGCTCCTGCAAGGCGTTCATGCCGATATGTCGGCGGCGCAGATGCGCTTGCTGACCGCCAAGCTGTCAAGCCGGGAGCAGTCTGCCCTGAAGAAGCAGATGCTGCGCCCCGGATTCGTCGATGAGTGGAGTGACCTGGACTCGATGGCTTCGGGATTTGCCAAAGTTTTGCTCGCCAAGCAGAATGCCACACCCTCCTCATGCTTCAAGCTCTTCATGAGCTATGACCCGGAAGCTATTCTCTGGCTTGGGTTTACCGCAAAGGACGCAACCGTCAAGGAACGCTTCAACCTCTTCCTCAAGGTTTGGCCTGAAGCTCGCCAGCGTATCCCTCACGCCCTGATGCAGGAGATGCGTATTACGCCCGATCTGCCTTCTTACGGTGAGATCGTTCAATCCGTCTTCCTGCAGTTGATCGATGGAAATCTCACCACTCCGGAGGATGCTCGCGCCTTCCTCGAGCCCTATTCGCCCCCTGCTCCGCCGCCTCAGGTCGTCATCAAGCGGCCGCGTGTCAAGCGCGCGGATGCCAAGCTGAAAGGAGACTCCTTCGATGAAGAGTCCGAGGTCCATGTGGACGACGAAGAGGACCTGGACGACATCAGTGGAGGTGAGGACGATATCCTGGATCTTGGCCTGCCGCTGCCCAAAATAGATCTGGATGTCGACCTGACCGACGAATCCGACGCATCTGACGATGAAGACGAGGATCTGGAAGAGGGTCAGACTGTGAAGCCGTCTTCCAAATCGGCGCCAGTCAAGGGAACTCCCAAAGCGCCGCCTCAACCAAAACCGGAAAAGGCAGAAAAGTCTCAGAAGGCTCCCAGTCCCAAGGCTCAGCCAAAGCCGGAAAAGACAGAAAAGCCCCAGACGGCTGCCAGCCTCAAGGCTCAGCCAAAGCAAGAGCCCAAACCCGTCCCGGCAAAGACTGCTCCCGCACAAGTCAAGAAGCCAATTCCGCCGGGCAAGCCAGCCGCCCCTGACGCCAAGGCAAAGCCGACGGTCAAGGCTAAGGTGCCGACTAAGGTGAAGGCCAAAGCTGCTGCCAAACCCCCAGCCAAAGCGAAGGCCAAGGCTCCCAAGTCCGTGCCTGTTAAGAAGACGCCTGTTTCTGCTCCGAGCCGGAAGCTTGCCAAGCCCGCAGTCAAGAAGGCTGCCCCCATGAAGGCAAAAAAGCGTTAGTCGCTTTTACAAGTGCTGTATTTGGAAACGGCCCCCCCCCAGGGCCGTTTTCTATTAGAGCAGTCCTGTAGCGCCGGCCGCCGTTACAGCCTCTGAGGAGGCAGCTCCCACCATCTTCCGGATTGAATCGATCACCAGGTCGGGCTGGTCGAGGTGAATCCAATGCGCGCTTGACGGCGCAATCAACTGCTGCACGTTGTTGCCGATGCAGCGGAGGCACTCGTCGGAGAGCGGTGTCGATTTTCCCGGGGTCAGAACAAGCACCGGGATCTTCTGAATCGGTTCGGTGTTCTGCATCTCCCGGACGGTGTCGGGAACTGCCTCGACGTGGCTGCGCATACCGGCGAAGTTATCGGGCCGTGACCAGTGTGCGGCAATCATGGGCCAGACCTCCCGCGGCATCTTGCCCACCTCATCCGTGACTCGGTCCAGCACACGCTGGCCGCCCTTGCCGGCGGCGCCGGCCAACCGCCGCGCGGCACGCCCGGAACGCAGAAAGAGCGAGGTGACAGCGAGGCGGGTAATCCCGATGCGTGCCACTGGGATGGCGACACGGAAAAGATTCCTGCCGAGATTGAGCTCGGATTGCTTGGAAGGGTTCAGCGGCGGCCATTCTTCGATTCTCATGGGGTCCACCAGCACTATGCTGGTCACCTCTTCCGGATAGTCGAGCGCAAAGCGGCGCATTACCAACCCGCCAAAAGAATGCCCCACAAGAATGTAGGGCGGCTTGATGGAGGCTCTCTCCAGCAGTTGATGCAGTTCGGTGGCGATGTTGGAAGGGGTTCGCGGCGTGCGGCAAGGGCTGCTCCAGCCCAGTCCGCCGCGATCGTAGGAAACAGTTGAAGCAAATCGAGAAACCGGCTCCTGGATGTGAAACCAGTTCAGATTCGTGGCTGCAATCCCGGCTTCAAACAAAACGGTGGGGTTTCCTGATCCTTTTTCTACCAGGTAGAGACTGCGCCTGCCTCCGATGTCGATCCACCGGCCTTCTCTGGCATAGCGTCTTCGGTCGCTGCGCGCACCCAGCCATTGATACAAAATGCCCGCCGTAATCAGGGACGCGGCCACACCGACAATGGCGAAAAACAAGATCATTTGCCGTCCTGGAAATGCATCATTTGCGCGTCAGCGAAGTCCTTAAGGCTGAGGTTTGCTTTGGGCGTGCCATGATCGATAATCAGCTGGGTTGAACCGGCCTGGCCGCGAATCTTCGCCTCCAACTGGTGTGCCGACCATACGCCGCCCTCGTGCCGCAGTCCGAAGGAAGTAAACTCCTTCACCGTCCCGCCTTTCAGCGTCTTTTCAAAATACACCGGAAAGCCGACGGTGTGATCAAGCCAGGTGGTGACCTCAGCGTAGTGCGTCTTGTCCGTCGCGCCCGGCGTACTCTTCACAACATCGCAATCGCGCGCGCCAAACTTTTTCTCACCGAGCGACGTTGGCTGCGCCCAGAAGTACTGCGCTTCCAGAAAATCCTCGTAACTGAATGTTGTCCCCATCACTCCGTCGCTCCATTTGTCGAAGGGCAGGGCAGTGGGTTCCTTGTCGCCGGGGTGCGCAATCAGAATGGTGTTCTTGCCGCCGGGGTGCATCTCCAAAAGAACGTGAACCCGCTCATTCGCAGGTGAGGCTGCTTCGATGAACACTCGCAGCACGCCCGGAAACCAGTGGGCTTTTATGGTGATGGGAAAGCTGGTGCGGATGCCGTTCGCCTGTACGCGAATCAGGTGGCCGCTGGCGCGATAATCCGCCGACTCGATGCGAGCGCGTGGCGCGGCCAGCACCGTCTTCACATCCGCTGCGTGAGCGGCAATCGGCAACAGGATCGCCGCGAGCAGGATTGCGGCGCGGGTAGCCAGGGCAATTCTCATGCCTCAATCCTTCCGTCGCGCAGGCGAATCTGATGAGCCGCCGAGTGCGCGATCTCATTCTCGTGCGTGACCACAATCAGCGTCATTCCCCGCTGCTTCTGAATTCCGGTGAGGATCTCCATGATGCGCGCCGAGTTCACGCTGTCCAGATTGCCGGTCGGCTCATCGGCCAACAATATTTCAGGCGAGTTGGCCAGCGCGCGAGCAATCGCCACCCGCTGCCGCTCGCCCGCGGAGAGTTCATTGGGATACTGCCGTAAACGATCCTGGAGGCCCATTTCGCACAGCAGAGCCTCGGCCCGTTCGGCGCGATTGTGCG